>ERZ1090861.933-NODE-933-length-16346-cov-5.424897_pt1 | contig 16346 bp, 11 predicted proteins | sample MGYA00478482_ERZ1090861 | MGnify/ENA primary metagenome ERZ1090861 (study PRJEB33644, sample SAMEA5815744) | chicken gut metagenome | biome: Chicken; feature: Gastrointestinal Tract; material: Caecum | place: Ireland | collected 2019-01-01 | study: A study of the... | reverse complement strand
AGATAGACGCTGCTACCTTTGCCGTAAGTCATCGCCACCAGACCGGGCACGGTTTCCCTGGCTTCAAACCAGCAGGCTTCCGGCGGGCCGAAAGGATGTTCAGGTATCAGCCGCAGGCAGGTTTTCGCCTGCGGTTTCGGCTGCACCCACCAGAGCGTTTCGCCAAAATCCAGATACGGCGTATCGGCGCAGCGCGGGAAACAGGCAGCCTCCTGCGCCGGGATCTCCAGCATGGACGACCGCAGGTTTTTGCGTACCTCCCGCACCTGTTCGACCCCCAGGCAGGCGAGCCGTGCGCTGCCCGACCCCTGCGCGGTGCCGCCGGTTGCCAACAGAATGCCGCCAGCCTCCACAAACCCATCCAGCAACGCGGCCTGGGTCTCGGTCAGGCGGGGAACGTCAGGCAGGATTGCCAGTCGCTTGCCCGCCAGTTGCGCTGCCGTTTGCAGGCTGCCAAGCGGGATCTCGTCAAATGGGATATGACTTTCGGTCAGTACCCGTACCCAGCCTCTGGCTTCGTCCTCCATTCGCTGCCAGCTTCCGGTCTGCAGCAACACCACCTGTGCGGCGCTGCGCAGCCCGTTGAAGATTTCTTCATGCGCCTTGTGGAACTGGAACACCCGGCGGGTGGGCGCAAGAGCTGAGGTATCCCGGTGGGCGTCTAACCGCCCCATGACGTACAAACTCAGAGTGCCCGCGTTGGCCAGGTTTTGCCACTGGCGCAGCGCCATGAGGGCCGGCGGAACCGAGATATACCGGTGCCGGAAGCCGAGAAAATCCACGCTGGCGTCATCGCTGGGTCTGACCCGTTCCGGCCCGGCTGCCAGCCGGGCGTTGGATGAGGCCTTGTACACCCAGTTGGGCCGGTCATAGTCAAGGCTGACCTCGCTGCGCAGAAAGTCCACGCCGTCCAGCGCCAGTTCCGGGTTCAACTCTTTCAGAAAGGCCTTCAATTTTGCTTTGTGCCTGGCGCTGCGTTTCATCTGGAAAGCCACATAAGGCCCCAGCGCCGGGTCTCGGGGATCGGAGGCCTGGGGAGCAGTCTTGCCGGTCTCCTGTTCGTAGAGGGTGCGGCACCGTTCGCATTGGCAAACGCCATGGAAGTTGCCATCATAGTCGGTCAAAAACACGCTGCTCATGTTGCAGTACAGACCGTCAAAAGGAATCGCCTCAAACAGTTCTCGCAGCACCGAAAACATAGCCTCGCCGAGATACTTGCCGTTGGGGCAGACGCTGACATACCCGTGATAGTCGAGGATTCTCCCGTCCGCCAGCCGGGCCGCCCAGTCCGGATGCTGCTCATACACGGACCGCTGGATGCGGGAAAAATCCGTCCGGGCAATGACCCGGATGCCCCGGTCATGGCAGGCCGCCACAACGTCTGCCAGGCTGTCGCCGGTGAGATAAGGGTTGCGGGGCTGGAAGTCCAGCTTTGTGGGGTAGTTGGCCACGATGCCCGCGGCGTTCAGATTGACCACCGTTGCGCCGAATTCTGCGAGATCCCCGGCGAACCGGGCCGCGTTCATATCCGCCATTGCCCGGTCAGGCAGATTGGTCTGCACCATACGCCAGGGCGTTGTCTGCCACCAATGCGTCATCTGCTTCCTCTCCTTTTCCTTTTGTCGGCGAACTGGCCGCCGCTCTCTATTTGACAAAATAATGGGGGGTGTGTTTTCATATATAGTAACAGCATGCAATCGACAGGAGGGTTTGCCGTGCAAGATCGGATACAATTGTTTCTGGAACTGGTCGCCTGCAATCAGTCGCTGTTTTACTGGCGGTATGACCCGATGGGCAACCTTTTGGAGAGCACCTGCCAGACGGAGAAGATGCTGGATGAGGCATTTCGGCTGTCCGGCGCACTGGAAACGGCCGTCTGCGCCGAGACCGAACAGCCGATGATCGTGGGCAGCAACTCGTTTATGCTCTGGGTCGCCGACCGGGAAATGGAAAATGGAAAATGCGTCGCCCTGCATATTCTCGGTCCTTTCTTTGCCAACGAAGTTCATGAGGATACCATCGAGCACTTGATCCGGCAGCTTGGGATTTCAAGCGGTGAACAGTGGAACCAGGCGCTGGCCAAAATCCTGCTGGGCCTGCCCGCCGTATCCACGCCCTTTTACTGCCAGTATGCCATCATGTTGCACTACCTGCTTTCGGGGAAGGTCGTACCGCCGGGGGATGTCCTGTACGCGATCGACAGCGAAGAAACGGTTCCTTCGGATTTTTCCAATCTGAAGGTTCACGCCAGAGCCAAAGACCGCCGGGAGATCTACCGCCTGGAGCGTGCTTTGCTCAACGCTGTGCGGGAAGGCGATATCGAAGCGGCTTCTCTGATGTCCGGGGCCGGACAGATTGCCCGTGTGCGGCAATACACAGACAATTTCCTGCGCAATGTGCAGATTGCCTGCACCACTTTTGTGACGCTGTGTACCCGTGCCGCTATTGAGGGCGGACTGTCCACGACCATGAGCTACTGCATCGGGGATGCCTATATCAAAAGCATTTTTCTGGCCAAGAGTGCGACTGAGGTCAGCAGCATCAAAAACCAGATGTATCGGGATTTCATCACCCGGGTACACAACTGCCGCCGGAACCCGGACTATTCCAAGATGGTGCAAAGCTGCTGCGACTACATTGAGCTGCACCTGGGAGAGCCCTTGAGCATCGAGTTGCTGGCCGACCGGCTGGGGTACGCCAAATACTACCTTTCTGCCCGGTTCAAGAAAGAAACCAACGCCACCGTAGGCGATTACATCAAGTACGCCCGAATCGAGCGCGCCAAAATGCTGCTGGCCACCACCGACAAAAGCATCACCGAGATTGCGGAACAGACCGGATTTGCCTCTCGCAGCTTCTTTTCCAACACCTTTAAGCGTTGTCTGGGTATCACGCCGGCTGCTTACCGGAAAGAGAAGGCCAGCACCTGACGTCGTGCACTTATGACAAAATCAAAGAGTTTTGGAGATATTTTTTGTTTGAAGCGCCCTCGGCAAGGTTACTGTAACACAAAAAGTGGAGATTGGATATTTCCAATCTCCACTTTTTGTTATCATATTCGCGCACTTCCTGAAATGACTGGAATTTGAAATCATTTAATCGAATTCAGAACTATCAAATATTCCCTTCGTCCTGCTACAATATTGGCAGATCAGCGGACGGGGATTTTTCGTCCGGGAAGGAGCGCAGCATGAGGAAGATCGAAACCTGGAATACCGGGTGGTTTTTTGCCCGGCAGGACTGTGGCCCGGGATTTGCCCTAGCCCACGGCACAGCCGTGATCCTGCCCCACACCTGGAACGCCAGGGACGGCCAGGACGGTGGCAACGACTATTATCGCGGCAGGTGCTGGTATGTAAAGAAGTTTATGGCGCCCCCATTGGACAGGGAGGAACAGCTTTGGCTGGAATTCGAAGGGGCAGCAATGACCGCCGAGGTTTACTTAAACGGTCAAAAGATCGTCCGGCACGCGGGCGGGTACTCCACCTTCCGGGTTGAACTGACCCCGCTGTTGGAAGAGGGCGAAAACCTGCTGGCTGTCAGCGTAGACAACGGCAAGAATGACACGGTCTACCCACAGAAAGCCGATTTCACTTTTTACGGTGGGTTGTATCGAGACGTAAATTTGATTACGGTGCCGGCCACACACTTTTGCCTTTCTTACCACGGCGGCCCGGGGATCAAGGTGACGCCAGCAGTAGATTTGGAATCCCGCACTGCCGCTGTCACCGTCGAGGCCTGGGTCGAGGGCGAGGCCAAAAGCGTTGTTTTTTCCACCGCGGGGCAGACAATCTCTGCCCCGGTCGAAAACGGTTGCGCCAAAGCCGTTTTCACTCTTGAAAATGTACATCTCTGGGACGGTGTCGAAGACCCTTATCTCTACACGGTCACAGCGAGCCTGGACAGCGGAGACAGCCTATCGGTCCGATACGGCTGCCGTTCCATTGGCTTCGATGCAAACAAAGGCTTTTTGCTCAACGGGCGTCCTTACCGCCTTTGCGGCGCGGCCCGCCACCAGGACAGGCAGGGTCTCGGCAGCGCCCTGACCAGGGCCGAACACGAGGAGGACATGGCCCTTTTGCGGGAGATGGGGGCGAACACGGTGCGGCTGGCCCATTACCAACACGCCCAGTACTTTTATAACCTGTGTGACGAGTACGGTATGGTGGTGTGGGCCGAGATTCCCTACATCACGGCCCACATGCCGGCCGGCCGCCAGAACACGCTCGACCAGATGACCGAACTTGTGGTCCAAAACTACAATCACCCGTCCATTGTCTGCTGGGGCCTTTCCAATGAAATCACCGCACACGGGGGCGCGACGCCGGACATGGCGGAAAATCACCGCCTGCTCAATGATCTGTGCCACAAGTTCGACCCCACCCGCCCCACCACAATGGCCCACGCCTTTATGCTGGAGCCGGACGACCCGTTCGTGATGACGGCGGATATCTGCAGTTATAACCTGTATTATGGCTGGTATTTGGGCGAATTGGAAGCCAACGAACAATTCTTTGACGCCTTCCACGCCGCCCACCCTGACCGGGTGGTAGGCTTCTCGGAATATGGTGCCGATGCAAATCCGGCCTACCAGAGCGCCACCCCTTGCCGCGGCGACTGGACGGAAAGCTATCAGGCCCTCTATCACGAACACATGCTCAAAATGTGGGCAGAGCGCCCTTACATCTGGGCTATGCACGCTTGGAATATGTTCGATTTTGCCGCCGATGGACGGGAGGAAGGCGGCAAACCGGGACAGAACCAAAAGGGACTTGTGACCTTTGACCGCAAGACCAAAAAGGATGCTTTCTACCTCTACAAAGCCTACCTCTCAAAAGAGCCGTTTGTCCACATCTGCGGCCGCCGCTATGTGAATCGAGCCGAAGATGTGACCGAGGTAAAAGTTTATTCCAATCAGCCGGAGATTTCGCTCTTTGTTGACGGGAAGATACTGGCAAGCAAAACCGGCGACAAAGTATTTGTGTTCGAGGTGCCGATCACCGGCGAGCATACGTTCGAAGCCAGCAGCGGAAATCTGCGCGATGCGATCACCGTTTGCAAGGTATCTACGCCCGACCCGGCCTACAGCGCCCAGGGCGGCGAGGTCGTCAACTGGTTTGATAAGCCGGAGGAACTGACGCGGCCCGGGCATTTTTCCATCCTGGATACCTTGGCCGATATCAAGCAAAACGCCCAAGCTGCCGCGCTGCTGGCCAAAATCATGGCCAAATCACGGGAAAGCTACGGCGACGTAGCCAAGGGTGTCACCATGCCGCCCTCGGTACAGCGACTGATGGAGCAATCCACGCTGCAGTCTCTGCTCAAACAGGCGGGCAAGGCCATCACCCCGGCGATGGTCAAGCAGTTCAACGCCGCCCTCAATGAGATCCCTAAAACGGAGTCCGGGGCAGACGGAGCCGTGTGAGAGGTCAGGCAGAATGGAATCGTTTGTATACCGCCGGGAGCTGAAGGGCCCCGGCCCCATCAACAAAATTGATTTTGCCAACCCGGCGTTGGCGCCGCTGGTGCGCATGACTGCACAAAACCTGCAAAAAGAGGTGCGCGCCTGGCAGCCGCCTGCAGGGCTTCGGTTTTCCTGCCGGGATGTGCCGGTGCCGGGCGGCGGAACTCTGCCTTGCTTCATGCTGGAGCCTACGGACGAAACGCCCCGGCCTGCCCTGCTCTACCTGCACGGCGGCGCGTTCTTTTGGCCCCTGCAGGTCTCTGCGTTGCAGTTGGCCGCCCTCTATGCCCAGTCATTGGGTGCGCGGGTATTTCTACCCGAATACCGCCTGCTGCCCGCCCACCCGGCACCAGCCGCCTTTGCCGACTGCCGCACCGTGTACACCGCCCTGCACAGCGAGGCCGGCACCTTGCATCTGGACGGTCGGGTGCTGTTGTACGGCGAGAGCGCCGGCGGTGCGTTAGCTGCCGGGCTGGCCGCCTGGGCGCGGGACGAGGGATGCCCGCCCGCCGGGCAGGCACTGATCTACCCGGTTCTGGACGATACCCGCGGGCAGTACCCTTCCCGCATCCGTTATGCAAACGCAGTCTGGACCAAAAAATCCAACGATATGATGTGGCGCTGTTACCTGGCAAACGGCTGCCCTCTGCCCGAAGGCTACCTGATCCCGCTGCGTGGGCATGATTTTGCCAATCTGCCGCCCACCTACCTGGAGCCCCAGGGCATGGACGCCCTGCACGATGAGGCAGTCGCCTATGCCGGGAAACTGACAGCCGCCGGGGTGGAGGTGGACTGCAACGATATCCCCGGTTCCTATCACGGCTTTGATGCCGACACCGATAACCCGTTTGTGCAGCAGACGGCACACCGCCGCAGTTCTGCCATGCGGTGGATGCTGGACACCGCCCAGCCGGATTTTCAAAGGAGTGTAACACAATGACGATTGAACAGAAGGTAAACGCCGCCAACGACAGGGTCATGGACATCCTGCTGAACGGCCGCCCGGTCTGGACCGATGTGCGCCGGGCGCTGGATGTAATCCCCGGCATGACGCCGGATACCATCCTGGTGCCCGGCCCGCCGCTGCCCACCGAACAGATCGTACCGCCCATCCGCACATCCATCTGCGGCGCGGCGGTCCATGAACATCTGGCCCCCACCACCGAGGCGGCCTGGCAGATGGTGCTGGACGGGCGCATCCGCATCGAATCCGCCCAAGATCACGCCTGTGGCTGTGCGGCCTGCATGGTTGTATCCGCCAGCATGCCGGTGATCATGGCCGAGGATCCGGTGTTCGGCGGCGCGGGCTATGCGCCGATTCATCCCGGCCCCAACCCCAAGACGCTACGCTGGGGGCTGTATGATGAGGAGGTCGAACGCGACCTGCAATGGATGCGGGACGATTTCGGCCCGGCGCTGGGTGCGGCAGTACGCGCCGCCGGCGGCATCGACATTGTAAACGTGCTGGCCAAGACCGCCGGTATGGGGGATGAAAACCACAACCGGCAGCCCGCCGCCTCGATGTATCTGGCTCTGCAGGTCATTCCGGCTTTTCTGACCGTACAGCACCCGCAGCGGGACAGTATGATCCGCTTCCTGGCCGAAAATGACCGCTTTTTCCTTCATGTGATGATGGCCGGGGTGGAAGCCCTGACCGTCAAGGCCAAGGAGGTGCCGCTGTCCACCGTCATGGCGGGCATGGGCGGCAATGGCGTGACCTTCGGCATCCAGCTGGCCGGGACCGGCAACCGATGGTACACCGCCCCTGCCCCGGTCATCGAGGGGATGTTCTTAAAACCAACTACGACCAAAGACGACCTGCTTGGCTATCTCGGCGACAGCTGCGTCACCGAGGTCTACGGTTTGGGTGGCATGTCCTCCATTGCGGGGCCGGCTTACGCCCGGTTTACCGGCGCGACCTTTGCCGATGCAAAAGACCGCACCGAAAGGGCCCGGGCCGTCAGCCTGGGTGAACACACCTTTGCCCCCATCCCCTGGGACGATTTCCGCGGGTTCCCGGTGGGCATCGACGCCCGCAAGGTAGTGGGGTATAACATCCTGCCCATCAGCCACGGCGGGTCGGCGCTCAAGACCGGCGGCCAAGCGGGCGCCGGGGCGGCCGAACTGCCGCTGGAATGCTTCAAGGCCGCGCTGCGAGGCATCCGCGACCAGGCTCTGGCGGCCCAGCAGTGAAAGGAGCCGAAAATGGAAAACTTCATCAGAATCAAAAAGAATACCTACATCGATTCGCTGGAATCCCTGGCCGAGTCCAGCGTGCTGAACGAGCAGCCCGGCGTGGAAGTCGGCTACGCAGGCATGGCCACCAAAGCCTTCCTGGACATTCTGGCAGAGATCGGCCTGCTGACCGATGAAGCCGCCGCCTGCAGGCCGAACGACTTTGTCATCGCCGCCCGGGCCGAATCTGCCGAGGCTTTTGAAACTGCCGTCGCCGCCGCCACGGTCAGCCAGACGTCGGTTTCGGACGGCAACACGCCGGTCGAGGAGAGTTACCCTTCCATCCGCGCCGCCGTCAAGGCCCACCCCGAAGCGAACCTCTGCTCGGTCGCAGTGCCCGGCGAGTATGCGCTGGCCGAGGTCAAGAAGGCGTTGAACGCCGGACTGCACTGTGTCGTGTTTTCCAACAACGTGCCCCTTGCGGACGAGCGGCAGATGAAGGAGCTGGCCCGGGAAAAAGGCCTGCTCTGCATGGGGCCCGACTGCGGCGTTGCCAACATCAACGGCGCGGCGCTGGTGCTGGCCAGCATTAACAACCGCGGGCCGTTCGGCATCTGCGGCGCGTCGGGCACCGGCATCCAGCACGTGGCCGCCATGCTGCATGAGATGGGCACCGGCGTCAGTCAGACCATCGGCACCGGCGGCAACGACATGAAAAACGAGATCGGAGGCATCATGATGCTCATGGGCATTGATGCGCTGGAGGCTGACCCCGAGACCCGGTACATCGCCCTGATTTCCCGCCGCCCCGGCGACGAGGTGCTGCCGCGGGTGCTGGAACGGGTAAAAGCCTGCAACAAACCGGTGGTCGTCTATTTCATGGGTTGCAGCCGGGCGCAGATCGAAGCCGCTGGCGGCATTTACGCCGCCAACCTGGACGACTGCGCCCAGCAGTGCCTGGCCCTTGTGGGCAAGCACTACCCGCTGGCTTCGGATGAAGAATTGGCGGCGCTGGCCGCCGAACAGGTTCGGCTGCTGGCGCCCGAGCAGAAGTACCTGCGCGGCGCCTTCAGCGGCGGCACCTACATGGATGAGGCGATGGAGACGCTGACGCCGAAGGTCGGCCGCATCTGGTCGAACAAGCCGCTGCGGTCCGACTGGCAGCTGCCGGATTCCCAGCAGAGCCGGGAAAACACCTGCATCGACTACGGCGAGGAGGAGTTCACCCTCGGCCGTCCCCACCCGGCCATCGATCCCGGCGTGCGGGAACCCGCCATTCTTCGAGAGGCTTCTGATCCGGCCACCGCTGTGATCCTGCTCGACTATATCCTGACCCCGCCGGGCCACCCCGACCCGGCCGGGTATTCCATCCCGGATATCCGGGCCGCGCAGCAGATGGCGGCCGACGCCGGGCGGCACCTGGTTTTCATTGCCACCGTACTGGGCACCACGGCCGATCTGCAGGATCTGAACCGTCAGGAACAGGAACTGCGGGAGGCTGGTGTCTTGGTTTGCCAGACCAACGAGCGGGCCGCCGCCCTGGCCGGGGAGATCATCCGCCAGAAAAAGGAGTTGGATAGCGATGAACTGTGATAAAATTCTGAACCTGTTTCGGTCTGAACTCGTAACCGTGAACGACGGACCCAAACTGTTTGCCACTGCCCTGGAACAGCAGGGCTACCACGCCGTCCAGGTGAACTGGAAACCGTTGGCTGGCGGCGACAAAGAAATGCAGGAAATCCTCGAACTGTTGGGAGGGGTGGACGAATGAACGTACTGGTGTGCAATGTGGGGAGCACCTCCCTCAAATTCAAACTGTACGATATGCCTGATTGCACGGTGACCGCCCAGGGCGCCGTGGAGCGCGTTGGCTCCGACCACGACGCGGTGTTCTCGTACAAAAATAACGGCACCGGGCAGAGCCTCTCTGCCGAAAAGCAGGACATTCCTGACTACCAGACCGGCATCGAGCGGTTTTTGCACGAACTGACCGCGGGCGAGTACGCCGTGCTGGTCAGGGTGCAGGACATCGAGCGGGTCGGCTTCAAGGCAACCCTTTCCAAGGGGCATTTCGGTGTGCATGAGATCGATGACGCCGTGCTGGACGGTATGCGGGAGTGGTTGCCTATGGCCCCGCTGCACAACGCCGCCTATCTTAAAGCCATCGCGGTCATGCGCGGGGTGCTGCCAAACGCCCGGTTTGTCGGTGCGTTTGAAACCGCCTTCCACCGCACCATCCCGATGGAGCGGCGCATCTTCGGTGTGCCGTATGAATGGTATGAAAAGTACGGCGTACAGCGGCTTGGCTACCACAGCGCGTCCCACGGGTACATTGCCGATGTGCTCAACGCCGAGAAAAAAGAGTACGCGGCCATCTCCTGCCATCTGGGCGGCAGCTGCAGCGTCTGCGCCATCGAGAACGGTCAAAGCGTGGATACCTCCTTCGGTATGTCGCTGGAATCAGGGCTCCTCCACGCCAACCGCACCGGCGATATCGACTGCGGCATGATCCCCTTTCTGCGCAGCCAGGGGTTGAGCGAGCAGGAAATTCTGGAAGGCTTCCAGAAAAAAGGCGGCCTGCTGGGCATTTCCGGCGTCAGCAACGACCTGCGCTACATTATCGACGCCGCCGACAGCGGCAACGAGCGCGCCCGGCTGGCGATCGATGTGTTTGTACACGGCATCGTACACTATATCGGCGCATTCTACCTCGATTTGGGGCGGCTGGACGATCTCGTGTTCACGGCGGGCATCGGCGAACACTCAGCCCGCATCCGTCGCATGGTCTGCGACAAACTGGCCCCGCTGGGCGTGCGCCTGGACGAAGCCAAGAATGAGGCCTGCCACGGGCAGGCGATCATCAGCGCCCCGGATTCCAAAGTCTGCGTGCGGGTCATCCCCACCAACGAAGAACTGGGCATCGCCCGGCGAACCTATGAGCTGAACTGATTCCATTTCGACATTCTCTTTCTTTGCATTCCTCCTTACCAAGCGCAGAGACCGGGCGGCCCGCCAAAGCCGCCCGGTCTCTGCATTTTGACGCCCGATTCCCCCACATCCAGACCAGACATTTGAGGATCCCTCTTTACAGCCTGATGCTGCACATAGCATATAGGCATCGACAAAATATCCTGTTACTATTTTCTTGCTACTGGTAAAACACCCGTTGCAAACAGCGTAAATTTGTTGTATACTGATACAAATTGATACTAGTTGCAATCACTTTGGAAAGGAACCTCTTATGGAAGCTGCTTTGTTTGCCAAAATGCTCTCTGACCCGGGCATACTCGACCTCAAGAAAATGGGCTACAAATATGGCGCAAGCGATTTGCAGGAATTTCTCGCGCTGCTCAAGCAGGATTTTTATCAGGCGCTTCCTCTGCACGACTTTGAGGGAAATCCAATGGTTTACCTGGACAGCGTCGTGCGGGTCTCTCTGTCGGCAGCCCGCGTTTTGCTGACGCCGCAGCAGAGCGCCCATCTGTATGGAGCAAGGGCGATGGAGGAGGAAATTATCTCCACCTTCCGAATCGAGCAGATCGACACCAGCCGGGAAAGCGTGCGGCGGATCTTATCGGGTCAAGCGCCGAAGAATGACGAAGAGCATCACATCTACGGCATGAAGTTGGGTTTGGAATTTATCGCCGATGTTTCCCGTGCCATTACGGAAGATAACCTTTTTCGGCTGTATCAGATGACCATCGGCGATTTTCTGCCGGAGGAAGATTGCCTGCTGCCGGGGAATTTGTACCGCCACGACAGCGTGTATATCGTAGGCAGCAAGTTGGAACACACTGGATTGCCTTGGCAGAAACTGCCGGCTTATATGGCAGAACTGGTTGCGTTTGCTGCTGAGAAAACAGCACAGAATGATTTAATCAAGGCAGCCATTTTGCATTTCGCGCTTGCCTATTTGCATCCCTACTTTGATGGAAACGGTCGGATGGCGCGCCTGTTCCATTTGTGGTATCTGGTGCAGCAGGGATACTCGTCAGCATTGTTCGTTCCGATGTCCCGCTTTATCGAAGAAAGCCGTTCCCGGTATTATAAAGCGTACACCCTAGTTGAACAGAATCAGCAGATCAGCGGCGTGCTGGATGTGACACCGTTTCTCACCTACTTTGCGGAATCGGTATACAGCCGACTGGGAGAAGGCCGGCCGCAACTCCGGACATTGCAGGCCTTCGACGGAGCCCTGCGACAGGGGAAGGTTACCGAAAAAGAGCAGGCTCTCTGGCAGTTTGTCCTCACGGCCTACGGGGACGAGGAATTTTCCACCAAACGACTGGAAAAAGACTTCGGCGACGCCGCCTATGCCACAATCCGCAGTTTTGTCCTCAAGTTTGAAAGGCTGGGGTTACTGACCTCGGTAAGGTATGGCAACCGGGTTAAGTATCGGGTTCAAGATACAGAGTAGAATGGATACGACATTTTGTTTTTATTGAGTGAGAAAAGAGGAGTGCTTTATGGCATATCTTATAGACTTTGATGATCCGCGTACGTTTCCTGAAGAATTGCGACAATGGGATGATGATTTCATCCACAAAATTCAGAATGCAATGAATCCACTACACACGAATCTGCGAAACTTAGATCTTCAGAATGAGGCAATCGTTTCAAATTTCGTGAAAAGCCATCCAAATGATGAAGTTGTCGTATATCACTGTACACGGATTCTGGATCAAAATGAATACTGGCACAATGGAATTGTTACAGGTAATGGTGCCGGTTCTGTGGCGGAGCAGAGAATAAGAACACTTCTTATGGACATTGAAGTACAGCAGGCGAAAATCGATGAAATTTTGCAGCATATGTACGTTTATTGGAATAGAGATAAGGGTGCAAGAACAACTGCTGTTCACTTTTTTGGTTGTAAAAATCGAGTGTATGTGAATGACCAAATAAACGTGTTTGCGCTCAATTTGGGAGGTGAAACCCTCCGATGGGTTTTGGCTAAAATCGACGAGGAACTGTATAAGAAAGAACCGTATAAGCGTTTATGGATTCTTGGCACACCATCGGTCATTAAGTTCAAAGTGAAACTCTGCAATATCGACCCACTGGATAGGCCAAAGCTGATAGCAGAAATATTGAAATACTATATAATGACATTTTTCGAAGAAATGAGCTACAGCATCGAATTCACAGGAAAAACGACAGGGTCCGTTCCACCGGAAGATATCATAAGTATCGAGGAAATCAAAAACTTCATAGAAATACAAGAAAAGTATCCCGAGTTTCAAGGGTTTTATAATGAACTAAAGTGGACCGGTGTCAACTCCTGACCACCATTTGACCACTTTCTCCTTACGGTCGCCTTTTTCATTGTTTTATACGTTCCAACATTGTTTTCGCTTTTAGCCAACCAGCTCGGAAATCTGTGCATATCGCACAAATTCCAACGCTGTATCATTGCATTTTCCCAAATGTCACAGTTCTCCGACCCGAAAGGCCGCAGGTTCGAATCCTGTCAGCCGCACCATGGCGAGTGTTCTTATAGCATTTGAAACGCTGTAAGAACACTCGTCTTTTTTATTGATTTCATCCGGCGATGGTGGATGGGGCGTAGTTGACGACTACGCCCTTTCTTGTGTTTACGGACACCTCCGGCGCGGGCAGCGGGATCAGTTCCGGCATCTCAATGACCCCTACACAGTTGTAGTGGATACGGAGCCGCTGCTCCCACACCCCATCTATCTTCTCGGCGCTGAACACTTCGATCTTCTTGATACGTTCGTTCATCATCCGGGGCGTCAGCTTGCGGGCACGGGTGTATTTGCGGACCAGGGAGATGAACATAAGATAACCCCGGCTCCCGGCAAAGCTGCACGGCCTTGTCAGGTGCCGGGTCCTTTTATAAAGATCGCATACTCCGGCCGTGCTCACTGGGCCGTGGCTGTCTGTTCCCGGTACGCGAACCCGCCGAAGTCTGCAAAGCTGCGGTGTGCGTCCATGTCCTGGGCGCAGAGGGCGACCATCGCGCCGGTGAAGGCGCAGCGGCCGCGGCGCTGCTCGATGTAGTCGTCGCTCAGGTGGTCGGCGGGCTGGGGGCCGCCCAGCGGCCGCCAGCCCGTCTCGTCCGCCGTTCCCTCCGCCGCGGCCAAAGGCCAGGTCCGCGGTACGTTTTCCGCAGCGCCGCCGGCGGGCCGGGCCGGGATTTCCTCCCCCGCCGTCCCCGCCATCCGCCAGGCAAACCGGGCGTCGGGGCCGCGCACCGTCACCCGCAGTTCGATCTCCCCGGCGGGCAGCAAAACGGCTTCGCACCCATAGGAAAAGTCCTTGTTATCGCAGCGCAGGATGCGCAGGGTCCGGGTCTCGTTCTCCTCGTCCCAGGTCACAAAGGCATAGATCCAGTTGCAGGTGTCGTAGAACAGCGCCAGGCCCGCCATCTGCTGGAAGTTTTCGGGCGCGAAATCCAGCGTCGTCTGCGCCGTAAAATCGAACGCCTGCCAGCGCCGGGCAAACAGCGTCTGTTTGTGGTGGCTGGAAAGGCTCTGCCCGCCGTACAGCCGCAGCCACCCCGGCCGGGCGGTCAGGCTGTAGTCCTGTTCGGGGGTCAGCGGGCCTCGCAGCGTCTTGAAGCTGGGCGGCAGCGGGGTGTCGGGGGCAAAGGTCACCGTCTCACTGTGGTCGGTGCGCTGCACCGCCCCCACCGCAAAGGCCGGGACCGGCACCGCCAGGTCGGGGTGGCAGGTTCCATTGGCCAGCCGGGGCCAGCCGTCCACCCACTCGATCTTCTGCAGTGCGGTCTCCCGCCCCAGTGGGCAGCGCCCCCGCGGAGTCAGCGGCCGCGCACAGAGATGCAGGATATACCACGCATCCCCGGCCTGCACAAAGCAGGCGTGGCCGCTTTTCTGCAGCGGATTGTCCGGGTCGTCCCGGCTGGTGAGCAACGGAAAATAGGGGCTTTCCTCAAACGGTCCCGCCAGGCTGCGGGCCCGGGCCACCGTGGCGGTGTGCAGGTACCCGGTGCCGCCCGCCGCACAGAGCAGATAGTACCATCCGTCTTTTTTGAGGATCTGCGGCCCTTCGCAGACGCCGAAGGCGTTGCCCTTGTAAAAATGCCGCCGCTGCCCCACCAGCTGCCGGGTCCGCGGGTCGAATTCCTGGATCACGGTGCCGGCGAAACCGGACTTTTCCAGCCGCCAGTCGAACAGCATGTTCAGGAAGTAGTGCCGTCCGTCCTCATCATGGAAGAGGGACGGGTCAAACCCGCTGGCCGTGACCAGCGTCGGTTCGCTCCAGGGCCCGGTGACGGCGGGGGCGGTGATCACATAGTTCAGCGTATCCTTGAAGGCGGTGGAACTTTTCACATCGGTGTAGACCAGCCAGAACAGCCCGTCCGAATACGAGAGGTGCGGCGCCCAGAGCCCGCCGGAATTGTAGTTGCCGGCAAGATGGCTCGGGACAAGACCCGGCCGGTCGATGGGCGCAGCCACCCAGTCCCAGTTGACAAGGTCGCGGGAATGGTAGATCTCGATGCCCGGCCACCACTCAAAGGTGGAGGTGGCGAGGTAGTAGTCCGCCCCCACCCGCACAAGGCTCGGGTCGGGCGCGAAGCCGGGCAGGACCGGGTTTTGGATCATGGCAGGCATGGTCATTCCTCCGTTTCCAGCAGAATGGCGGCGGCGTCAAAGTCCCGCAGGCCGGTCACGGTCAGGCAGCCGCCCGCCGCCGTGACCCCCAGCCCCGGCCGGGCCAGCATGGCCGGCTGTGTGCCGCCGACCGGCAGGGCGATCTGTTCGGGCGCTTCGGCAAAGGTATGCAGCACGACAAGCGTTTTGCCCGCGCCGCGGCGCACCACCGCCTGCCAGCCGGCGGGGGCCCGGTAGCTGCGCACCGGCGGGCCGAGCCGTTCGCTGCGGCCCCGGTCGATGACCGGCGCGGCCTGGCGATAGAACGCGACGCCCCGCCGGATGACCGCCCACTGGTCGGTCCGCCAGCTTTCGGCGTCCCCCGACAGGCAGAGCCGGCCCAGCAGCCCGCTGCAGAGTTGGTAGTAGAGTTTCGGCAGGCTCTGGCCCGGGCGTACCACCGCCCAGATCTGGTTTTGCCGCGGCAGCAGGATGCGGTGCATGTTGGCCGCGATGACCGGGATCTCATCGCACTCGTGGGCGTCGGAGAAGCTGGCCATGCAGGCCAGCTCGAGAAAGCTGTGGCAGAGCCGGTGCCCGCCCGAAGCGCAGAGTTCCACCGTCACGCCGGGCAGTTCCCGCCGGATGCGGGCATAGAAGCGCTGCACCGCCTCGATGTGGGCGCGCAGGGCTTCGCCGGGGCTTTCGGCGCCGTCGCAGCCGGGGCCGGTGTCCTCGTTGTAGTCGATCTTGATGTAGTCAAGGGATTCCCGGCGCAAAAAGCCGATGACCCGCTCGGCCAGATACTCGACGACGGCCGGGATGCGGAAATTCCAGAACCGCCGGTCCCCCACCGTGATGGGCCGGCCGTCCCGCCTGAGCTGCCACTCGGTTTTGGCAAAACAGTCCGGTTCGCTGCGCCCGGCCACCTCGAACTCAAACCAGACGCCCGCCTGCATCCCGGCGGCGTGGATCGCCTGCACCACCGGCCCGAGCCCGCGGGGGAAGGCTTTGCGGGTGCCCTGCCATTTGCCGAACCGGCTGGCCGCCTCTAAGGCTTCGTCGTCAATCCAGCCGGCGGCGATCACATAGACGCCGACGCCGGCGTTGTTGCTGCGCAGGGCCTCCACCTG
>ERZ1090861.931-NODE-931-length-16375-cov-7.016360_pt1 | contig 16375 bp, 12 predicted proteins | sample MGYA00478482_ERZ1090861 | MGnify/ENA primary metagenome ERZ1090861 (study PRJEB33644, sample SAMEA5815744) | chicken gut metagenome | biome: Chicken; feature: Gastrointestinal Tract; material: Caecum | place: Ireland | collected 2019-01-01 | study: A study of the... | reverse complement strand
GGATTTCCCGCGCGGTAACGAGGATATCCGAGACGATTTCTTTCTGATTATAGGGGAGTTCCGTCCAGCCCATATACAGCTCGTCTTTGCCTCTGTTTTCCTTGACGTAGCGGAAGGCTTCGGCAGCGGCCGCATTTTTTGCCGTGAGCTGTGCGGGCGTGAAGCCCTTTTTGCCGAGGAATTTCTCGGTCATGTTGTTGTAGTCGAGAGTGACGCGCATGGAATCGCGCCAGTTTTTTGTCTTATACCCCATGGGATGCCTCCGAAAGTTTTCTTAACGTATCTATTTTAGAACAAAACACGGCCGATGTCAAGGGGAATGGGGGAGATTTTTTTATTTGTCAAATAACAGTTTTTTGAAGGGCGCGGGAGAGAAGATGTGACAAAAAAAGTAAGAAACGAAAGTGACGGCCAGCATGACTGCCGCCGTGAGCGAAAGGGCGCCCAAAGCGCCGAGACAGCGGTTGAGGGCGGCGAACGTGAAGTTGCCGACGACGGAGACGGGAAACATCAGCGCAAAGAGGATCAGGCATTTTTTCAGGAAGGCTTTGGAGAGCGGACATTTTCTGACGAGGAAAGCGAGATTGAGCGTCGAGGAGACGACAAAACTGAGCGCCATTCCCACGGGATAGGCGTATACGCCGATATATTGCGGCAGAAACAGCACCGCGCCCAGCATCAGCGCCGCGCCGATGAAGTAGTAGGCAAGGGTGACTTTTTCAAAGTTCAGAGAGTTGAGTATGCCCGTCGAAATCATCGTGAGGCTCATGGGCAGCAGCATCAGACAGCAGTTGCGGATCATCTCGCCGGCGTCCGCGTCCGAGTACAGCACCCGCCCTACGTCCTCGCCCAGAACGAGGAAGAGCGGAATGAGCGTGCAGGCGATGAGGACGGTGGCGGACAGCCCGCGTTCGATATTGGCGGAAAGCTGGCGATAGCGTTTCCGGTAAAAGTCTTCGGAGAGCTCGGGAACGAGCACGAGGGAAATGGAGCCGATGACGGTGGAGGGAATGGAGAGCACGGGCATCGCCATGCCGGACACCACGCCGAACATCTGCAGGGCTTCCGAGGCGCTGGCGCCCGCCCGGATGAGCATGGCGGGCAGCAGGACGGCCACCGCCGAGCCGACCAGCGAGCCGCCTGCGCGCACTGCCGTAATGGGCAGGGCTGAGCCGAACAGCGGACGCAGCTGCTTTTTCGGCGAGGATAGTCTGCCGCCCCGCGCAAAGAAACAGACGATGGCCGAGGAGAAGGAGACGAAGTAGGAGATGACGACGGCGACGGACGCCAGCCGCGCCCCCTCAAATACGTCCGACACGTTGCGGAGAAGAAGGATTCCCGCGATGACCATGACGATCTCTTCCGTCAGCTCTAGCACGGAGGGGGCGAGAAAACGCTTGTTGCCCCAGAAACTGCCGCGGATGACGGCATAGACGGAAGAAAATACCAGCCCGCAGAGCAGGATGGAAAAGAGGCTTAAACACCGCTCGTCGGAGAACAGAAAGCCGAAGCGGCTGCCGCCGACGAAAAAGATCAGACAGACGGGAAGGGTGAGGAGGAGGGAGGCGATCAGCCCTGCCGTCACGGCGGCGTGTTCGCCCTGTCTGTCGCCCGAGGCTTTGCTTTTGGAAATCAGCCGGGAAACGGTGATGGGAATACCGCCCGTGCCGATCGTGATAAAGACGGAAAAGACGGACAGCGCCACCTGGTACAACCCCAATCCCTCCGAACCGATCAGCCGGGAGAGGACGATTCGGTATAAAAATCCCAGCGCGCGCTCGGCGACGGACAGACCCGTGACCAGCGCGGCGGTGCGGTAAAGATTTTTTTTCATGCTTTATTGTACGAGCCGTCGGGGGATTTTATGAGGGAAAAGTGTGGATAAACGGGCGTTTTGGCGCATATAATGGAATGATGTTGAAAACAGTGATACCCGGATTTTACAAGGTGAAAAAGGGACAGACCGTGAAAGACGTCGCGGCGGCGTTTTCCCTGCCGGAAAGCGCGCTGGTCGGCTGTAACGGGCTTCGGTGCGAATTATACGAAGGGCAGATTCTCCGAGTTCCCGCGTTGCGCGGCAATCTCTACACGGTCTGCCCCGGGGATACCAAAACCCTTCTGTCCGGTTCGGACGAAAATTTTGAGCGGAAAAATATGACCGGGCTGTTGTATCCCGGCATGAAAGTGCTGCTCTGAACCGGACGAAAACGGCCGCCGGTGAAAAACCGCGGGGCGGAAAGAGGACTTGCCCGGCGTTCCGCGCGGGGAAGCCGGCACAAAAACGGACAAAACCGCGTAAGATATAATAAGTAATTGATTACGGAGGAATCTGAAACGATTTTCCGCGCGCTTTTGCGGAGCGCCGTTTCAGGATGATTTCGTTACAGGAGGTAAAAATGTCGTTTTATTCCAATTTTCAATCGGATAAATGTCCGGGGACGATTACGGGCAATCCGCTGAACGGTCTGACGGAAAAAGTCTGCATTCAGGCGGAAAAGATTTTCGACGCCTGCATCAAGCAGACGCAGCTGGAAAATTATACGCTCGTCCTCACCGATTTCGTGCCCGAAAATCCTACATATCCGCTCACGTTCATCAGTGCGCGTTCTCTTTCGTCCGAGGCGACCGTTTCCAATCTCGTCATTGACCGGCAGGCCGACAAGCATTGCGCGCGCGTCCAGGCGTCCGTGACCATTCCCGTAGAGGTGCTCTACACCGACGCCAACGGGACGGAGGGAAAAGCCACTTCTTCGGTGACGATGAACGAAGACGTTCTGCTGTTTGTTCCGGCTCCGTCCATCATTCCCTTCACCGTGAAAGCCGTCGCCAGCGCGGTGGCGCCCGAGGGCACGTTCAACGCTTCGGACAATACGTTCACGGTGAGTATGTGCACGACGGTCATCCTCAAAATCGCCATGCAGGTGGAAATTCTCGTCCCCTCGTACGGCTATTGCGCGATTCCGCCCGCGCAGGAATATTCTCATGAGATCTGCACGGGATTCTTCGAGCTTCCGCTCTATCCCCAGACCCGTTCCTGCGGCTGTAAAAACGATCGCTGCTGACCTTTTTCTGAAATTTCCGTCAGGAGAATCCCCCCGGAGCCGGGGGGATTTTTGCGCTTCGCGGCAAAAAGCGCGGCAAAAAAATGCGGCAAAAAAGAGAGAAAAAAGCAAAAAACAAGGGAAAAGCAAGGCAAAAATACCGATAAAAAGCGAAGCAAAAAGAGCGCGGCGGTAAAGGGCAGTTCCCATAGGGATTAAAAAATATGATTTTATAGAATTGCGCTTTCAAATGATGCGAGAAATCCTTCGGTTCAATATCCGTGGGATTTTTCTTTACAGTGAGAGTTAACGGTTTGTTTGCTGGACTTTTCTTTCTGTGGTAGTGTGTTAAGCTAAAAGGAGCTTCCATGAACAATTCAATAAAAGAACTATGGCACGGAAACATACTACCGCAAGAGGACAACCGGACAAATTGCAAGGAGATGAAAGAACTCGACGGTTACATGGCAAGGCATCACAAGGACTTGGAAAAGAGCTTCACGGATGAGTAGAAAGAAACATTCGAGATGTTCCACGATTGCTGGAGTGAGTATATGAGCCTCGCCGAAGCAGCCATCTTCGAATATGTCTTCAAGTTCGGGGCGCGGTTGACATTGGAGATAACGATAGATAATGAATAAAAATAACAACGCAGATCAGGCATTGGAAAAAATCCAATGCCATTCTCATTATAATAACCTAATAACTTGAATTTTTAGAAAAAAAGTGATATAATGTAGGAAGAGGGCGATTTTTGGTACAACCGATATGGTATAAAATAGATGAGAGGTGATTTTGATGAAAAAGCATTTGATTGTACTTATTCTAAAAATATTGGAAACCTGTAGCGATGAGAAAAATCCATTAACCCAAATTCAAATTACCAATATGATATTGGATAAATATCCTTGCGATAGAAAAACGGTTGGGCGAAATATTAAATTTTTAAAGGATATGGGTTATCCGATTGTTAAAACACCTACCGGCTTTTATATGGATAATCAAATGTTTTCTCGTGAGGAAATAGATTTTGTTTTGGAATCAGTAAAAAAGTCATCAACTGAAAAATTTGATACGAATGATTTGTGTCAAAAATTGAGTTCAAGTCTCAGGAGATATTACAAAACCTAATTTGAAACAGGAGTAATAAAACATGGAAATTTGTCACGAATGGACTTATGATGAAGAATTCTTCTGCTGTAAAAAATATATATGGTTTATGCTTAAAAACCTCCCCGACAATGAAAGAGCGGATGTCGATTTAACGGAGTATGATAGCTTTCGAGAGATTTGTAAATATCGAACGATATATGATTTGATAATTGAAATATCTAATCATTACAAATACATCCCTTTGCGAGAGATAGAACACAAATTCAATCAGATTAAGCAAGTGTCGAACGATTTTCACGGAAAAGACGATTATGTATGCATTAATCCACATCGTTACTATTCCGAACAATTAAAAAAGGCGTTTGGTATTGCAGCGGATGATGTACATAGAGAATTAACGCACCAGCCACCACCTGAAACAATAGAAGAACGCAATGCAAGAATTGCAAGAGATATTGAAAAATATGGTAAAATCATCATTTCGCAAGATGATTTTTTAGATATCCCTTTTGATTGAAAATTAATGTTGAGGAAAAATAGCATTATGACAGAATTTGAAATAATTCAAGAAGAAATAGAGTCGATAAGACAGAAATATTTACGATCGGCAATGGATATCATTTCTGATCACAACAACGAGAATAAGACGAAAATGGATTACAAACGTCGTCAAATATATGAATTGCTCCAAAATGCGGATGATTGCTATTCGAAAGAAATTCCGCAAATATCTGTTCGTATGGAGTTGAGAGATAATCTTTTGATCATCCAAAACACAGGTGTTCCTTTCTCTGCACGTGGTGTGCTGTCGCTGATGCATACCGATGCAAGCTCCAAGCACGAGGGGACGATTGGATGTAAAGGGTTGGGATTCCGTTCTGTTTTGAACTGGGCGAATAGAATCTCGGTATACACGAGCGAATTCTATGTAGATTTTTCCGAAGAAAGAGCCGTACGGAATTTAAGATATTTCAAACAGCAAAGTCATGCTTACGGTGCGGAAGAACTCGACAGATTGAGCAGAACCGCTATTTTAACGGCAGCCGAAGTTTATAATGACAAAGCTGAGATTTCGAAATGGCTTTCCCCGGAATACTCTACTGCCATCGTTCTTTACTGCGATGATGCATATATCGATGAAATAAGGAATCAGTTAATCAACTTGAAGTTTGAAGAATTACTGTTCCTTCAGCATGTCAATACAATAGAAATTATTACAAGTGAAGCCACCCGAAAGATTGAATCTATCAAAGAGAACGAATTATGTATCATTCAGGAATCTGACTCTATTTCACAATGGAGAGTTTGGAGTCGTCAAGGTGAGCTTACTCAAGAGAATGGTGAAACTAAAAAATATGAACTGATCATCGCTTATAATGACGATGCTGCCGAGCGTGATACCATTCGAGAAAACGGCGTTTTGTATTCGTATTTCAAAACTGATATTCCCATGTCGTTCCCGTTCTTAATACACGGATCTTTTGAATTAACGAGCGAAAGAAACAGTTTGGTAAAGGACAATCTGTTCAACAAGATGATCTTGGATCGATTGGTCGACTTTATTGGAGAAATCGGTGAAGGGTTGGTATATGATTCAGATGAATGTAATTATGAAGCATTACGATTTCTCCTTCCTTCGGAATCGTTAGGTCAATTGGACAGAGAATATAATTTTACAAGCAGACTTAAAGAAAAGATAAGAGAGTATAAGATATTCCCAACCATCAACGAGGAATACATCAGCATAAGTGAATCTCCTAAATATTCTCGACGTAGATTTGATGAGATATTATTACCAAGCACCTGTCGCACCTTGTTAAAACACGCTCCCGATGAGTATATTGTTGATTATATAAGCGAAAGCAGTATAAAGTTTTATTCCGACAAAGAGCTTGTTGAACTAATAAATCAGGATGCTCAATACTATGTTGACAACGATTTGAATGCAGAACTAATAGCTTTATATTATGAAACATATCCATTCTCACAGGTCGCCCCTAAACTGTTAACCGATAGCAAAGGTAATCTTATTCTTGATGAGAATGTTAAGGTTTTTGACAATCCCACACAAAGATTTGATTTGCCCGAATGGAGCAAAATGTATTTTCTCAATCCCGATTTGGAAACGGCATTATCAAAACTCCTTCGCACTCAAGGTAGAAACTTAACCGATAAGCTGAAAGCTTTTAATGTAGTGGAGTATTCCTTTAACAGAGTATTGGCAGAGCTTGTTTCTCAAAGCAAAGATGATTTAGAAAAGACCAAAGGAACGCTTGCTTGGCTTTTCGAATATTGGGAGCAGAATAATCGAGCATTTCCAAGCGGATTTGGTAACACCGATATCCGCATTGTATCAAGAAATAACGAAATAGTCGGTATCTCAAAATGCTGTATAGGAAAAGAATACGGTAACGAGTTGGGAGAGCGATTGACATCGCTTTTGGAAAATACGATATATGTGGGCGCACCCGAACAAATCGGATTGAGCTATAAAAACATTGAAGATGTAAAAGTCTTTATTTACGCTCTTGGTATTAGGCAATATCCTACGATTGAAACAGTTAAATTAGATTATCCGGAACAGACGGCATACATAGAATATAATTCGCAAAAACACCCGTGTATTTATGATACTCGGTCAGAATGCTTCAATCATGCTACTTTTTTCTCTCAATGGGGAAAAGAAATATCCGTTTCAAGTATTAAAGATATTGATAAAATACTCGAACATGCGGATTTTTACGATATTATTTGCTGGCTATTATGTGACGCGGAATTATACGAAGCCGTAACGAGTGAAAATGAAATCCGTGATACCTCGGTAATGATGGGAAAGCCACCTCGCGCTCAATATTATCGTGAAGTCAGAAAAAATTATATGGCTTCGTGGCTTAGGAAAATATTTACGGAAACCAAATGGTTGCCCACACAAAGTGACCAAAAAGTTGAGGTCGGTAACTGCACTTTGTTAGCGCACAAGATATCCCCTATCGTGGAAGTATTGGATGTTGACTATGTTAAACTCATTAATATAAGTAGAAAAAGCAGAAAAGAAATAGACCTTTTGTTTGAAAAGCTTGGCATAGTAGAGGATATTGTAGATCTTGCTCCGCAAAAAATCTATGAAATTTTACTTGGATTGTATACGAATAAAACAGAGCCTACCGTTACCAAACAAATATATACAAAACTCAATTTGAAATACAAAGCGGAAACGATAAGTGGCTTGATTAATAACAATCCAATGTACGAAAAATTCAAATCCGAAGGAGGCGTTTTAGCCGAGCTTAATGGTGAATTTGTATATCTTCCTGTAGGGGATGTATATTATGTCGACAAAAAAATCTATAGTGAAGATATACTGAAAAATTATCCTCTGTTAGTTCTGGGAAAGAGAGCCGGGGCTCCTAAAATTCAAAAGATGTTTTGCGTGCAACCGATTCAGGCAACAAGCGAAATACAGGTTGAGTATGAAGAACACGATTTGAATGTGGCGTACCAAAAAGAATTCCAAAGAAGCTTGCCGTATATCTATGCCAAGCGAATAGCCGTTGACAGTAAAAATAAAGAGTTTTACGCTTTGAGATCAGCGAAGATAATCCTCGTTAAAGAAGCTTTATCTCTATATAAAATCGGTGATGATCAGCAACAAGGTATGCTACAGGATTACGAGCTTATTTACAAAGATAGAGTTGCTTATATAAAAATCCCCATGCATATCAGGAGCATCAACGAGCTGAAAGAAAGTGTCAAATTCAGAGGTGCTGTCGCAGAAGTGATCACAACAATTCTTGACGTTGACGGCGATAAGGATGCTTTCTTGATAATTCTCGCATGCAAATCTACAAAAGAAGCCGAAGAATACTTTATTGAGAATGGCGATGATGATTTGTCAACTGTCAATTTGGCAAAAGCAAAATTCTCTGAACAAATTGACAGAAAAGTAGAGTTTTGGAATGCTATTGAAAATGCTTTAGGAGTCGAAAAGATTGATCAAAGCCACTATATTGATTTAATGATCGACTTTGACTACAACAATCTGAACTGCTTCTCAAATTGTGCTTGTATCATCAAACTGTTCAAGATACTCGGAATCAATGTTGAACAATATAACCAATATGCATTTGAAATTATTGATTTGCAGCCGTATTATAAAGAAGAACTGCGTCAAATTAAGCAAAAATACAGAGAAAAGTATTTTATCTATTTGCTTGAAAGGTCTAGAAGGATAAAAACAAAGCTTGATTTTGAGGTAGCAAAGCAAAACTATGATGAATTAACTTTGGCGGCACCAAATTCAGTAGATGCAGAACTCGAAAAAATCTTTGAAAATAATTTCGGCGTCTCTATATCCGTGTTAAATGGCACGGAAGGAAATCTTGACGAATTGTTAGAAAAACTGAATGCTGATGCACAAGATACTCTGCCCCTTACTTCAACACCAACGCCTCCGCCGACTCTAAAGGTTGAGGTGAACTATGACGAGATCAATGCTCAAATTGCTTCCAATACAAATGCTGAAAGCAAAAAAGTTGGATTGTCTGCATTAAATACCACAACAAGCAAAACCGTTGGATCTAAAAAGAAAGGTGGAACATATGATTTGACTACCACCAAGACTAAAGAAGAAAACGGATTTATAGCAGAAAGTAAGGTATATCATACTCTACTTGCACGTATTGGCTCAAAGGGTTCTGTTGTTTGGGTTTCAGGTAACGGATATCGCGCAAATGAAAATCAAGGCGGCGATGATAGCTTGGGTTATGATATTTGGTATTCCGACGAAAATGGCAAAAAGCATTTTGTTGAGGTTAAAGGTTCAACATCTGAAAATGTTGAATTCGTTTTAACCAAAAACGAGTTAGAATTTGCAGAGCAGCATGCGGAAGAATACGAGATATGGTATGTTCGTATCGTTGACAAGCAACCTACGATTCCATATGAATTAGGAAATCTGCTGTTGTTTGGCGAAGAAGAAACATTCTTCAATAACAGTAAATTCGCTGTTGAAAATAGCGAATTTAGAATTCGTGCTACTGCTTGCGAGCAAGATGAAATCTAAAAAGTGACATCAACTTAAAGCCCTTAATTTCGGTTGAGGACTTTTTGATTTTAACAAACGCTCCAGAAAATCCGCGACAATTCGGGAAACAACATAACGGTGCTTCAGACCGATTGGACGATAAGACCTTAATAATCTTTTCTAAGCATGATAAAATAAAGCCCATCATAAAGATGAGGTGTTGAAAATTGAATAGATGTGATTGTGTGTCTATACTTAGATAATCGCCTTAACGGAAAGCAAAAGCCCGAAAAATAAATTGGGAAACGGGTACTTTTTACAAGCAAGCAGGATACGTGAGCCTTTGAATTGGAATGAGAATCTTTTCAAATGTCCACGATTATGGACATTTGGGACTTGACAAGTCAAAAAAGATATGCTAAAATAAAATCATAACACGAACGTATGTTTGATTTATATTTTAAGCGGGTATATATAAGATAGAAAGTTTTTACCCGTCGGTTCATCTCCCTCTTATGGGTATGAGTCTTGCTACGAAAAGGCGTGGCGGAGAATTACTGTCGCTTTACCATAGGCTTGCCGTTAGAAGAGAGGCAAATACTGCGACAGGCATTTCAACCGTAAAAAAGCGGTTTGGAGTGTGGGTTTTATTGTTGTACAATTTTTTAAGTGCAACCTATAATTTAATAAGCGGAACGAATCCGCACGAAGAAGATTACCGTTGAACGGTTGATTGACATTCGTGCGGATTTTTTTATTCTTAGGCAAAAACAAGGAGGCTTTATTATGTAAGAGAAGCAGACAATTAAATATTACGTTACGGCTTATGCCAAAATGCACTTTTAGGTCGGTGATGAAGAAAAATCAGCGACCTTTTTCACACCAAAAATAGGAGGTTTATATGAAAAACTATTTGCAATTTCGACCGCCATAAGCGGGCGCAACTTTGGAAGCAAACAGGGAGCAAAATGCAATCAGGGTTCCCGAAAATATGCGCAGCAGATTTTTGGGAAGAGGGCCATAACGGAGTAAAGTTGTCGTACGCAATTTTGCGTTCGACATAAAACGAAGTTTATGGCGACGAAAAGTGTAGCCCACTATACTTCGATTCCGAAGTAGTGGGCTCTGCGAGGCTGTATATCCACTGAAAAATAGTCGGCAGACACTCTCTACTACCACTTTGCCCAATGACTAACGAGAATTATAATTAAGGAGGAAACCACAATATCATATTTAGTATGTCACATGGAAAAATATCATAAGCAAGACGTCGCCCCTATCGAACGCGAGAACGAACGGGACGAGAATTACAAGTCGGACAATCCGCAGATAGACAGTTCAAAGACAAAGTACAATTACCATATGCACAGCCCAGACGGAACGTACACCGAGTTCATCAATCGGAGAATAACCGAGTTAAATCTTTCTCCGCGCAAAGACGCAGTCGTTATGAACTCTTTTGTCGTAGGCGCAGATAAAGCGTTCTTTGACGGACTATCAAAATTATCGCAATACAACTTCTTTTCGGACTGTACCAAGTTCTTTGAAGAAAGATACGGAATAGAAACCGTAATATCGGCGGTAATCCACATAGACGAAACCACGCCGCATATGCACTTAAACCTTGTCCCTATCACACCGGACGGAAGATTGTGCAGTAAAGACCTGTTCGATAAATCAAAACTACGACAACTGCAAACTGACTTTTTCGAAGCAATCGGCAAAAAGTACGGTTTGGAGCGAGGCAAAGAAGGCAGTCAGGCAAAGCACCTGTCCACGGCAGAGTTCAAGGCGAAGAAGATTATCGAGCAAGCTGAGGCGATACGGCAAGAAAATCAGGTTTACGCAGACGCTCTTGCCGAAGCGAAGAACGGAGATATTTCCCGTAAACGCGGACGGTTACAAGAACAGGTAATCGCTTTAACGGCAGAGAACAAAGATCTGACCAAAAGGCTTGACCGCTCTATGGGCGAAACGCTCGAATATGCGAAGAAAGCGGAAACTTTGCAACGGGAAAAGGATAACGATTCTCATTATGCCCGCGTCGGGAAAACTCTTGCAAGAACCAATCCCACGGAATACAAGCGCATAAGCCAAGGAAAGCCGAAAACCATCGGTACTTTCTTTGACTCCGTTCTATCTATGTTCACACCGGACGTCATTCGGCAAACCCCACGGCTACAACAGATTGAACGGGAAATCGAAGAAGAACGGAGAGAATACGAAAAGCACAACAAAAACAATAATTATAAATAATATTTAAGGGCTATCTTCCCTCTGTTGCTAATCAGAGCTTGACTTTTTATCCGGAACAGGATAAAATATGTATCAATACGAGAATGAATAATTCGGAGGTTAAGCGTGATGGAAAGAAAGGAAGATACGCCTGTACGCAAGACGCGCAGGAAGTATGAAGAAAAGAATAAGGAAAAGAGAAAACAGGCAAGCGGAAACTTCGGCACGATGATACCGAGAGCGCTTTTTAATGAAATAAACGAATTTCTCGAAGAAAACGACATAACCAAAGTCCGCCTCATTAAAGAGGGATACGAGACTTTGAAGAAAAAGAAAGAAAACGGCACCCTGACTACTGATTTGCCGTAACCTATTTCCTGCCGTTTTGCGTAATTGAAATCAATGATAAGGAGATTAAAATTACGGAAAACGAAACTAAAACTATTAAAGCAACAAAACCCGCAGCAAGTATATTCACCTATTATCTGAAACAACCGAACGGCGAATATATAAGGAGCCGCGAAAAAGCGATTGGGAACACGGTTTACACCGTTATCTCCCGCGAAAGGACGGATGCCGACAACACGGCGTTCGACATCACAAAAAGAATAATCGAACGGAATATTGACGAAGCCTTAAAGCCACCCGTTCGGTTATCTCATAAGTCATCGTTTGAAAGTTGCAATTCGGGAGGTAATAAACAATGAATTTGCAACCGACAATTAAAAATAAGAAAGCAAAAAGCACAGAAGAACAATGGACGGCTTGCTATTGTAGGCTTTCCTGCGACGACGATCTGGACGGCGATTCTAACAGTATTCGCAATCAGAAAATGTTATTGCAAAAGTATGCGGACGAAAACCGCTTGCGCAACGTAAGATTTTACGTGGACGACGGATATTCGGGCAGTAACTTTGATCGCCCCGATTTCAAGCGTATGATGGACGACGTGGACAACGGTAAAATATCTACCGTGATCGTCAAAGATATGTCGAGATTCGGCAGGGATCATATTCTTGTGGGCTACTACACGAAATATTATCTTGCTGAAGCCGACGTAAGGTTTATCGCCATCTACGACCAAGTGGACAGCGAAACCAATCCCGACGACGATATTACGCCGTTCAAGAACATTCTGAACGAGATGTATGCCAAAGATTGCAGTAAAAAGATTAAAGCGGTTGTTCGCGCAAAAGGCAATTCCGGCAAGCACATTACGAGCATACCGCCGCTCGGCTATAAGAAAGACCCCGAAAACAAAGAGAAATGGATTATAGACGAGAAAGGCGCGGAAATTGTTAAAGAAATCTTCAAACTCTGTATTCAAGGTTACGGTCCGACACAGATAGCGCGGATATTGACTGAGCGAAAAGTCGAAACGCCCGTTATCTACTTCCATAATCAAGGCTTGCCCACGTCTTTGAAAATTCGGGAAGGCTCGGAGATTTGGGCACAGAAAACCGTTGCAGGTATTCTTGAAAACTTGGAATATACAGGGTGTACCGTGAATTTTAAGTCATATAAGAAGTCTTACAAGTCTAAACGGCACATTGCGGTTCCGAAAGAAGATTGGGTAATCTTCGAGGACACGCAGGAAGCAATCATAGACAAGCAGACTTTTGAAACCGTTCAAAAAATACGGCAAAGCAAGCGCCGTCCTACCGATATGGGCGAAATGAGTCCGCTGTCGGGTATGCTGTACTGCGCAGACTGCGGAAAGAAAATGTATCTATGCCGTTGTACAACGATGAAACAAGCAGAATACTTTAACTGTTCGTCTTACAGGAAGAACCTGAAACGAACCTGCACATCTCATCAGATAACCGTAAAAGCGATAACGGCGCTGATACAGGACGACTTGCACCGCACGATTCAGTTTGCTAAAAGTCAAAACGAGAGATTCTTGCAGACCTTGCAAAATAACGCCGAAGCGAAAACAAAAAAGGAGATCAAAGAGAATCTGAAAGAAATCGAAACTTCGGAAGAACGCATCGAAAAACTCGATAAAATCATTGAGAGCCTTTACGAAGACAAGGTCGAAGGGAAAATTTCCGAAGAACGGTACTTAAAAATGAGCGATACATACGAATCGGAGCAAAGCGCGCTGAAAGAACGGGTTAAAACTCTGAAATCGGAAATCGAGAAAGCAAAAGAGCAAGACGATAAAATCCTCGCTTTTATGATGCTTATTCATAAGTACAGCAGTTTTGAAGAACTCACGCCCGAAATTTTGCGTTCGTTCATCGACAAGGTGATTGTTCACGAGAAAACGAAGGTTGACGGTCATTACAGACAGACCGTAGAAATCGTTTACAACTTCGTCGGGGCAATCGACAGACCGATTTGGGGCGACGAACTTGACGAAAACAATTAAAAAGCAAGAGAAAAGGCGTGGCTTCACGCCACGCCTGACTCTGAACATGCGACTTACCGAAAAATTCCCTATGGGAAGAGCGGTAAAAGGCAATTTTCTTGCTTTTTGAAAAGCAATCTGTTATAATGGAAATATGAAAGTTTTTGCGATCAGCGACCTGCATCTTTCCTCCGATTCCTCCAAACCCATGGACATATTCGGCGGAAACTGGGAGGGACATTTTGAAAAAATAAAGGCCGACTGGCGGTCGAAAGTGACGGAGGACGACGTCGTGCTCGTCGCGGGCGACATCAGCTGGGCGATGAAACTCCCGGGGGCGCTGGAAGACCTTCGCGGGCTGGTCGGGCTGCCCGGGAAAAAGATTTTTATCCGCGGCAATCACGATTACTGGTGGAACGGGATCACCCGGCTGAGGGACAGCGCGCCCGACTCTTCGTTCGTGTTTTTGCAGACGGACGCGGTGCGCGTCGGCAATTTGGTGATCGCCGGTTCGCGCGGCTGGGCATGCCCCGGCAGTCCCGACTATTCCGAACACGATCAGAAGCTGTATCAGCGGGAAGCGGAGCGCTTCCGGCTGGCGCTGGACTGCGCGGACAAACTCCGGCAGGAGGGGGATCGGCTGATCGCCATGATTCATTATCCGCCCTTCAATCTCCGCGGGGAGGGCAGCCTTTTTACCGGGCTTTTCGAGGCGCACGGCGTGGAAAAAGTCGTGTTCGGACATCTGCACGGCGCGGCTTATTTCCCGGCATATTCCTGCCGCAACGGCGTGGAATATTATCTGACTTCGTGCGACAAAGCGGGATTCCGGCTGACGGAAATTTTATGAGCGGCCGTTCGGGCGGCCGGATGTTTCCGGGAAGAGAGGGAAGCGCAAAAGTCCCGGGGGAAATCCCGAAGAGAAATCCGTGAAAAAAAGTTGTCGCAAACACTTTACTTTACGGAAAAAGTGTGTTATAATGAAGCCGATCTTTAAGAGCGGTACTGCGATGCCGACAAGACGGAATGTGAATGATGAAATTTTTCCGGGGGCGTAGTTTGCGCGCCCGGACGAAGAACAGGGAATTCCGGTCTCGGGCACGCGCTCGGGACCTTATTTTTTAGCCTTTTATCCGGAGAGGAGGGTGGCATGGAACACGTCATTATGGATTCTGAGGGCATGCGCCGGACGTTTGTGCGGCTGGCGCACGAAATAGCGGAGCGGGATCCGGCGGAGGAGATCGTCCTTGTCGGGATCAAGAGGGGCGGGGAGTATGTGGCAAGCCGCATGCGCGTATTTCTGGCGGAAGCGGCCGGGGTGGATGCGCCCTGCGGCAGCGTGGATATCGGCATGCAGCGGGACGATCTGGTCTCCGCATTTTTTCTGCCTGAATACACCGAAAACCGGCTGGATTTTTCCGTTGCCGGAAAGACGGTGGTGCTCTGCGACGACGTCCTGCATACGGGCCGGACGGTGCGCGCGGCCATCGAGACGGTGTTCCGGCTGGGCCGGCCCAGAGTGATCCGGCTGCTGGAACTCATCGACCGCGGCGGGAGGGAACTGCCCGTCCGCGCCGATTTTGTGGGCAAAAACGTACCGACCGCCCGCGACGAATATGTGAAAGTATATTTTACCGAGCGCGGCTCGGCGGAAGATAAGATTGTCGTCGGAAAGGAGAAAAGCAATGATTGAGAGAAAGGACATGCTCGGCCTGGTGGACGCGAAACCGGAGGAAATCCGGGAAATTCTCGACACCGCCGCGAACATGAAAAAACTGCTTCGGCAGGGGATAAAAAAACTGCCCCATCTCGAAGGCTGTACGGCCACCATTCTCTTCTATGAGAACAGCACGAGAACCCGTACGAGTTTTGAACTCGCCGCCAAATACATGGGTGCCACCACCATCAATATCGCGGCCTCTTCTTCGTCTGTGGCAAAAGGGGAAACGCTGGTGGATACCGGCAAGACGCTGGACGCGATGAAAAACGATTTCATCATCATCCGCCATCCGATGGGCGGCGCGCCTTACCTGCTTGCCAGGACGGTGAAAGCCAGCGTGCTCAATGCCGGCGACGGCATGAACGAACACCCGACGCAGGCGCTTTTGGACCTTTGCACCATGCGGGAGAAGTTCGGAAAGATCGAGGGACTGAAAGTGGCGATTCTGGGCGACATCAAGCATTCCCGCGTGGCGAAATCCGATCTGTTCGGGCTTACCAAACTGGGCGCCGAGGTCCGGATGTTCGCGCCTGAAACGCTCATTCCGAAAGGCATCGACCGGCTGGGCGCAAAACTTTGCGCTTCCCGCGAAGAGGCGGTGGAAGGAGCGGACGTCGTGATGGGGCTCCGCATTCAGCTGGAACGCCAGGAGGCGGGCAACTTCCCTTCGCTCAACGAATATGCGGAGTTTTACGGCGTCAACGAAAAGGTGCTTTCCCTCGCTTCTCCGGACGCGATCGTCATGCACCCCGGTCCCGTCAACCGCGGCGTGGAGCTCACGAGCGACGTCATCGACGACGACCGGAGCCGGATTGAGGATCAGGTGCTCTCCGGCGTGGCGGTCCGGATGGCGCTTCTGTTCCTGTTGCAGCAGTACCGGAAATCCCGGT
>ERZ1090861.930-NODE-930-length-16390-cov-14.376921_pt1 | contig 16390 bp, 12 predicted proteins | sample MGYA00478482_ERZ1090861 | MGnify/ENA primary metagenome ERZ1090861 (study PRJEB33644, sample SAMEA5815744) | chicken gut metagenome | biome: Chicken; feature: Gastrointestinal Tract; material: Caecum | place: Ireland | collected 2019-01-01 | study: A study of the... | reverse complement strand
AGAGCACTTGACTTTTAATCAAGTTGTCCGGGGTTCGAATCCCCGATGCTTCACTGGAAGCCCAACCAGATCTGGTTTGGGCTTTTTCTTTTCTAATATGTAAGCGGATATGGCGGAATTGGCAGACGCGCCAGATTTAGGTTCTGGTGTCTACGACGTGCAGGTTCAAGTCCTGTTATCCGCAGTTAAAAAGTGCCTTATTTACAGGCACTTTTTTTCTTTTGCGTTGCAGAGGCTTTTCAGCTGTATGATTGACAGGTGTTTTCCTATTTCACAAGAACGATTGATCAGGAGTCTGAGTCTGAGATCTGCCGGCCTTCATGGTTCAGATGATAATGGTCTTTGTAGATGAGCTGGGAAATAGGGACGAATTCATATCCTTTGTCCTCCAGGACGGTGAGGACGGTATCCAGGGCATCGGTGATATATTTGGCGCCGTTGTGACACAGGATAATGCTTCCGTTTCCCAGTTTTTCATTTTCTGTGATCTTCTTAATGATATCCTGGGCCCCATAATCCTTCCAGTCCAGAGAATCCACATCCCACTGTATGGGATAGTAGTTATTTTCCTGGACACAGGATATGACCTGATCATTATAATCCCCATAAGGGGCCCGGAAAAGAAACATGTCATAGCCTGTCAGTTCTTTTACTCTGTTGTGAACGGTCATAAGCTCCTGGACCTGTTCCGATTCCTCCAGTTTGCTCATATAGGGATGGCTTTCACTGTGGTTTCCAAGATCATGCCCGGCCTCATAGATTTTCACCACCTCTTCCGGAAACTTTTCGACCCATTGGCCGGTCATAAAAAAAGTAGCTTTTACATTGTGGGCGGAAAGAATATCAAGGATCGCCTGTGTGTATTCATTTCCCCAGGCTGAGTCAAAGCTGATGGAAATCTGAGGCTTATCCGTTTCTACACAGTAGATAGGAAGTTTGCGGCTGGTGGAAGTGCCGGATACAGAAATCAGATGGGGGACATAAACGGTGCCGCACAAGACCAGGAGACCGGTGAAAACGAAAACAAGAATTGTATTAAGAATACGTTTTGAAAGCATAGTGTTGCCTTTCCGGGGTACTTAATAGAAGTCTATGCCCCAGGATACAAAAAAAGAACAGAACCGCCGATGAAGGGGCGGTTCTGTTCACTGGCCGGTGGGTTCTTCGCTGTAAAATTGAAGATATTCTTCTTCCAGCTCCTGGAACAACTGGGCAAATGTCCAGAAACAATTCTGGGCAGTGAGAACTGCTTTTAAAGCTACCTGAGGAATCGTACCGTCTTTCATGGCTTTTAGCAGTATATCCAGTTTTTCTTCTGTAAAGTTACACATGACAAGTACATCCTTTGTAATTTCAGGAGAGCTTTGAAAAGGCGGTACTTTTTTTGCAGGAAAACCTTTGACCTTAGCAAGATGCCCTACAGTCTGAAGAAAATGAGCTCCGGTAACCGGCACGAAAGTGATGCCCAGATGCAGGGCTGCTTTTTCCAGAGATTTCCTTTTCGCCTCCTGCCCGTTATCATAGTATAGAATCATCGGCTTTCGAACGATCATAAATTTCCCCCTCTGCTGTAATATTATTTTAATCATATACTGACCCGTGTGAAATTTCAACGGTTTTTAGAAGAATTCCGGATAAACTGTGAAAATATAGGAGAGACGTGGTAGAATAGAAAAAGAAAAGGCTTTGAGACCTGAACCAGGGGAAAGGAACCAAAAATTGGAGAAAATTAGCGTACATCTATTAGGCAGGCCATATGTAGAAGCGAATGGAAAAAGGGTGAATTTTCCTTATAAAAAGGCGGAAGGATTTTTTTATTACCTTTGCGTGAAAAAGAATGCTGCCAGAGAGGAAATTATTTACGTCCTGTGGGGCGCAGATAATGAAAATGTAGGGCGGAAAAATCTCAGAGAAGCGGTTTATCAGATAAAAAAGCTGCTGGGAAAAGAAATCCTGGTGACAGAAGGCCATACGCAAATTGCCTTGAACCCGGAATGCGCTGTGCAGATCGATTGGGATAATGTGGGAGAGGCGGATCTTCTGGCCCATGAACAGGAAGGCTTTCTGGCCCATTTTCATATTAAAAACTGCTATGAGTTTGAAGAATGGATAGCTTCTATGCAGGAACAGTATGACCGGCGTATCATGAAAACGGTGAAAAAAAAGCTGAATGAGGCAGATACACATAAGGATATGGCCCAGATCCAGAAGTACGGAAATATGCTGATCCGCCAGGATCCGTACAATGAAGCCCTTTATCATGAAATCATGGAGCTCTACGCTGCCGGCGGAAACTATAACATGGCGATCAAACTTTACTATGATCTGGAAAAAATATTGTCGGAAGATCTGGGAGTAGAACCTTCCGGAGAGATCACCCGGCTCTTTCACAGGATCTTTAATGTGAAAGGCAATGTGACCCAGCCGGGAGGGAGCTGGAATGTGTCCTTTACAGGAAGAACGGAAGAAATCTATCGGATCAGCCAGTGTGTCAATGGGGCTGGTCCATCAGGAATTCCTCAGTGTGTAGCGATAGTCGGAGAAGAGGGGGTTGGAAAGACAGCCCTTTTGAATAAAGCTGCCCAGATGCTGAAGGGCTACAAGCGGTTTATTCTTTGGGCAAATTGTTATCGGGAGGAAAAAGAATTTTACCTCAGGCCCTGGTACGATATCTTCAGGGAAATGGAGCAGTGTGCAGAAAACGGAATGTTTGATCAGGAACTGATCCGGGAAGAAAAATGGCAGATACATCAGTTGATCCAGGGTGTTTCAGAGATGGAAAAGAGCAAAAGAGTGCAGCCGGCTCTCCAGAGTGTTGAGCGTATTGTCCTTGAAATGTGCAGGAAAATTACTAAGAGCTGCAGATTGGTGCTTTTCTTCGATGACATCCAATGGATGGACGCTATGAGTTTTCAGCTTCTGAACCGGCTTCTCCTTACCGTGGGAACAGATAAGATTCTGGCGGTCTGTGCCTATGATCAGAACTGTGACAGGGCGATTATGGAAGCCCTGGAGAGACTGATCCGCCAGGATCTTCTCTGCATCATCTCTCTGGAACCTTTTACAAAGCAGGAAACCTGGGAACTTCTTCATCGTTTTCTGCCCCAGCTGGATGGTGAGGAGAAAAAGAGGGAACAGATCTATGAGATGACAGACGGGAATGCATTCTTTTTGATGGAAATGATCAATTATATAAAAGAAAAGGGATTTACCCTTGAAATCGCCCCAAAGATCCACAATATGATCAAGGCAAGGCTGGGAGGGCTTCCGGAGATTGAAAACCGGGTGCTGGACTGTTTGTCTGTTTTTCCGGAGAAGACCGCCATTGAAGACCTGGAGCTCCTTCTTCCGGATATGGACAGACTGACCCTTATCCGTGTATTGGAAAAACTCCAGGAAAGGCATTTGATAAAGGAAAGCCTTATAGGGTGGAATATCTTTTATGAGTTTTTCCACCGGGTTTTCCGGGAGTATATCTATGAACGGCAGAGCCAGGGACAGAGGCGTCTGTATCATCAGATGCTGGCAGAGTATTATGAAAATCAGGGGAAGATGAATCTTGCGAGGCTTCCCATGATCATCTACCATTATGAAAAATGCCACAACCGGGCAAAGGTATATGAATATAAAATCGCTTATCTCAGCGAATACTATACACTGGTCAATGAAAATTTTCCGATCCTTCACTGGGAAATGGAAGAAGATGAAGAGGAATCCTTCCTGATGACAGGAGCCCCTCAGATCATGGAGCTGGCAGAAGAAGTCATCCGTCTTTCCGATACTTCGCCCAAGGTCAGGGAAATGAAAATGAAGATGTATTACGTCAAAGGAAGATACAATATTGCCCAGGGAGAGTACGGGGCCGGCTTGTCTTCCATTGAACAGAGTATCTTTTTGGCCCGGGAGCTGAAAAACAAAAAAACCCTGCTGAACAGTTATAAGCAAATATGTTTTTACGGCATCCAGGTGGAAAAACCGGATCTGGTCAAGGAATATCTGGACAGAGGATTTCCGCTTCTGAATGAAGAGGATAAAGAAGACCGGGGAGTTTTTACAAGACTACTGGGATGGTACTATTTATACCAAAAAGAGTATAAAAAAGCAGAGGAGACTTTCCGCAGGGCCATTGAGATTTTTCAGATACCGGAGACGGAAGAACGGATTTTTCACATAAGTATTGCAGCCTGTTATGGATATCTGGGTGACCTGTACCGGGAGCAGGGAAAACTGGATCAGGCAGCAGAATATTATGAAAAGGCTCTGGAGACGGGAAACGATCAGGTGATCACCAACGGACTGGGACAGTTTTATTCGGGACTGGGCCAGGTGCGGCTTCTTCAGGGAAACTATGAAGAAGGAGAAAAATATCTTCTGCAGGCAGTTGAGTGCCTGAAACGTTATGGCTATTACTGGGGAAGAGAAAAGGCAGAAGCCTATCTGGCTATGCTTTTGCTGAAAGAGGGGAGAAAGGAAGAGGGGAGAAGTTATTACGAGGAGAGCCGGAGGATTTCGGAAAAAATAAAAAATCCTTCCACAGAAAGGCTCCTGCAGGAAATAGAGAAAGATTTTCTGTAGAAGACAGACAAAAGACCGACGGAGATGGTGTGCCGGCGGTCTTTTATACTCTTTTGTGATGAAGTTCTAAAAAGATGATTTGGCAGAAAAGCGCATAGATAACAAATTAACAATGGACAAAGATGACAAAAACAACAAAAATATAAGGGGTTTATAGAAAAATATTATGCAAAATGACACTTTTGACGTTTTTTTGACGTTATAAAGCATATAATTTTCGTGTACAACAAGAAAGGAAAAGAGGGTGTGATATGAGTAACATCATGATTACGGGAAATGACCTGACATTAGATCAGATCGCAGCCATCTGCCGGGGGCATGCCAAAATTGAACTGGCGCAGGAAGCAAAGCGCCAGATCCTTGCATCCAGGAAGATCGTGGATCAGCTGGTGGAAGAGGAAAAGGTCGTGTACGGAATTACTACCGGATTCGGCAAATTCAGTGATGTGGTGATTTCTCAAGACCAGTGCAAGGCCCTCCAGAAAAATCTGATCATTACCCATGCGGTAGGTGCAGGAAATCCCTTTAGCGAAGATATTGCCAGAGGGATCATGCTTTTGAGGATCAATAACCTTGTAAAAGGATTTTCCGGTATCCGCCTGGAGACGGTGCAGACCATGGTGGATATGCTGAACAAAGGTGTGACCGCTTTTATCCCTGAGAAGGGCTCCCTTGGGGCTTCCGGCGATCTGGCGCCTCTGTCTCATATGGTCCTGCCTATGCTGGGCCTTGGAATGGCCTATTATAAGGGAGAACTGCTGCCTGGTGCAGAAGCTATGAAACGTGCAGGGATCCCTACCATTGAACTGTATGCCAAGGAAGGGCTGGCCCTGAATAATGGCACCCAGGCTATGACCTCCGCAGGCGCTTTGGCAGTTTATGATGCCTTAAATCTGCTGAAAGTGGCCGATATTGCTGACGCTTTGTGCTTCGAGGCCCAGAACGGCGTAGTGGATGCTCTGGATCCAAGAGTCCATCAGGTGCGTCCTCATTCCGGACAGATGGCAACGGCCAGAAACCTGTTGAGACTGCTGGAAGGAAGTAAGAATACCACCCGTCAGGGAGAAATTCGGGTACAGGACTCTTATTCCTTAAGATGTTCACCACAGATCCACGGAGCCAGCAAAGACGCTGTCAACTATGTAGTGGATAAGGTAAATATTGAGATCAACTCGGTTACAGATAACCCCATTATCTTTAAAGAAGACCAGGCGGGAATTTCCGGCGGAAACTTTCACGGACAGCCTATGGCTTTAAGTTTCGATTTTCTGGGAATCGGCCTGGCAGAACTTGCAGATGTATCTGAGAGAAGGATTGAACGGCTGGTGAATCCTGCGTACAGTAACCTGCCCGCCTTTTTGACGCCTCATGGCGGTGTATGCTCCGGATTTATGATCGTTCAGTATTCAGCGGCTGCTCTTGTATCAGAAAATAAGGTGCTTGCACATCCGGCTTCTGTGGATAGTATTCCGTCTTCTGCGGGACAGGAAGATCACGTTTCTATGGGAACTATCGCAGCGAGAAAAGCCGGAGAGATCGGAAAAAACGTCAGAAGAGTGCTGGCTATGGAACTGATGGTTGCCTGTCAGGGCATTGATATGAGGGGAAATAAAGGCCTTGGAAAAGGCACCCAGGCCGCCTATGATCTGATACGCAGCAAAGTAGCGGTTCTGGACGAAGACAGAGAGCTGTATGGAGATATTAATTGCTGTGAAGAGATCATCAAGGACGGATCGCTGATAAAAGCAGTGGAAGAAGCATTAGCCGGAGAACTTGAGACGAGATAATCTATACAATTTTACTCTGGTAATGGAGAGGAAAGTGTGGTAGACTAAGGATAGTCCCAAGAGACTGAGAAAACATTTATAGGAGGTACTGAAAAGTGCAGAAATATGTATGTGAACCTTGCGGATATGTATATGATCCTGAAGTCGGTGATCCGGATAACGGAATCGCACCTGGAACAGCTTTTGAAGATCTGCCGGAAGACTGGGTCTGCCCAATCTGCGGTGTAGGTAAAGAGGAGTTTGCTCCGGAAGAATAATATGAAGAAAAAAAGCCCTGCAGGGATCTGTCGGAAGACAGAAAGCTCTGCAGGGTTTTTTGGTATACAGGCAACTTTTGAAATAAACAGAAGCTGTTTCTCATGACAGAAGCACCCCGCCGGTCAGGGAATGGAGATAATCAATATTATCATAACTTTTTACAATCTCCTGAAGTTTCAGGATAGGGTCCGAAAGAAATTTGTCTTTATGATAGACAAAACTGAACTGCCGGTTCCATTCGTGGCCGGAGCTGGTAAAGACATAGACCTGGCGGTCTTTCAGATCCTTCTCCAGAAGCCGCAGAGAGATCACAGCCAGACAGCCGTTGATCTTCACTGCATTGCGGATGCCGTCGGGAGTGGTTTCCTCAAAGGCCGTCCGGATATGGAGATGGTGACGGCGGATAAAGGTCTCAAAAAGTTCTCTGGTGCCGCTTCCGGATTCTCGCATAACAAAATGCTGATCGTTCAGGTCCGAGGCTTTAATGGAGGACCTTCCGGCAAAGGGGTGGTCTGTGCCGCAGACCAGGACCAGCATGTCCTGGATCATAGGGATGGCCACCAGATCCGGGCTTTTGATCTGGCCTTCCACTATTGCCACATCTAAATCCATGTTCAGCAGCTTCTGCTCAATGATCCTGGTATTATTTACATAGGAGTACAGCTCCAGATCAGGACATGTCTCTTTCAGATCCCGGACCATATAGGACAGGATGCTGCCTCCCAGAGTAATGGTGCCTCCGATACGGAGCCGTTTTATCCGGCTTTCCTGGGCCATGTTCTGTTCTATCAGATGGAACTGGGTCACCACAGGCCTGGCGTAGCTGTAGAGTCGTTTTCCGGCTTCTGTGATAAACAGCTTTTTGGAGAGCCTCTCAAAAAGCAGAGTCTGATAATGTTCCTCAAGCTCCCGGATAGCCTGGCTGACAGAAGGCTGGGTTATGTAGAGTTTTTCAGCAGCAGCGCTCATTTTACCCGTGTCTGCCACTGCGATAAAGATTTTCAGATGGCGTATGGTCATAAAATTTCTCCTTCACACAATCCTGATATCATAGGAATCACCTATGAGTTTTATAAAATTATATTTCTTTTCTTATACTATTGCAAGTGCTATAATAAAGACAACCGAGAAAGTGTCCATAAGGCAGAACAAAAGAAAAGAGGAGAATGATCATGAAAGTTCTTATTATCGGCGGTGTGGCAGCGGGTACAAAAGTGGCTGCAAAATTAAAGAGAGAAGACAGGGGAACGGAAGTCCTGATCCTGACAAAAAGCGAAGATATTTCTTATGCAGGATGCGGACTTCCTTATTATGTAGGAGATGTGATCCATGAGCGGAGCCAGCTTATTGTAAATACCCCCCAGGCTTTTGCAAAGCTTACCGGCGCCCAAGTGAAGACCGGCGTAGAAGTTACAGCCCTTGACAGAGAAGGGAAAAAGGTAACAGCCAAAGATGTGAAAACAGGAGAAACAGCGGAATATTCTTATGACAAGCTGGTCATTGCAACAGGGGCTTCTCCCATTGCCCCTCCTATTGAGGGAAAGGACCTGAAGAATATCTTCTTTATGCGTACCCCTCAGGATGCGGAAGATCTGAGAAAAGCTGTGGAAGCCGGCGGGATCAAACGGGCAGTGATCGCCGGCGGCGGATTTATCGGACTGGAAGTGGCGGAAAACCTTATGAGTAGAGGAATCCGCACTACAGTCATCGATATGGCGCCCCATATCATGCCGGGATTTGATCCGGAAATGGCAGGATATGTAGAGGACTATCTGGCAGATAACGGTATCATGGCTATGACCAACACAAGGCTGGAAGGAGTGGAAGGCACAGAGTCTGTGGAGAAGGTAAAGACCTCCCGCAGGGCCATTAAGGCGGACGCACTGATCATGTCTCTGGGAATCCGTGCCAACACAGCGTTCCTGGAGGGAACAGGCCTGGAGATGGCGCCGAACCATACCATTCTGGTAGACGATCATCTGAGGACTAGCGATCCGGATATCTATGCCCTTGGAGACTGTGCAATGGTCACCAACCGGATGACCGGCAAGAGAGCCTGGTCTCCTATGGGATCTTCTGCCAATATTGAGGGAAGGATCGCCGCTCAGAACCTGGCAGGGGCAGATCTGGCTTATCCGGGAGTCCTGGGAACCGGCTTGGTAAAACTACCCGGACTGAACGCAGGCCGCACCGGTCTTAACGAAGAAGCGGCCAGGGCAGAAGGCCATGATGTGATCACAGTGACCACAGTGGTGGATGATAAGGCACATTATTACCCCGGCGCAGGAAACTTTATTGTGAAGATGATCGCTGACAGGACTACAGGAGAATTTCTGGGGATTCAGGTGCTGGGAAAAGGTGCTGTGGATAAAATGGTGGACATTGCCGTGACTGCCATCAGCCTGAGAGCTACCGTATACCAGCTGAGAGATCTGGATTTTGCCTATGCGCCGCCATTCTCTACCGCTATCCATCCCTTTGACCATACCATCAATGTGCTGATCAATAAAATGGAGGGTAAACTGGATTCCTTCACTCCAGCAGAATTTCAGGAAGGAAAGGCGGCAGGATATACCATTCTGGATGCAGGGCTGGCGCCTTCCATTGAGGGAGCAGAATTTATCAATCCTGCAGAAGTAGAGGGAGAGCTTTCCGGACATGACAAAGAGGAAAAACTCCTTCTGGTATGTACCAAAGGAAAACGGGCTTATCTCCTTCAGAACCGTCTGAAATATTACGGTTACACCAACACAAAAGTCCTGGAAGGTGGAACGACCTTTAACGGCACAGAGCTGTATCCAGAAGAATAGAGAAACAAATGAACACGCAGACATAAAAGTATAAAGAATACAGGGAGGAAATTTTTATGGCAACACTTACCGTAAGCAAGGAAGATGAAAAGAGAGTGAAGGCCCTGGGCTTTCTCAGCAACAAAGGCACGGATAATTTTTCCGGAAGGATCGTGACCAGAAACGGGAAGATCACCGCGGACCAGCAGATTGCCATCGGAGAGGCCGCAAAGAAATTCGGAAATGGAAATGTTACGTATACTACCCGTCTTACTGTAGAGGTTCAGGGAATTCCTTATGAGAAGATCGATGAATTCCGGGCCTTTATCCAGGAAGCCGGACTGGATACCGGGGGGACCGGTTCTAAAGTGCGTCCTGTAGTTTCCTGTAAGGGAACCACCTGCCAGTATGGACTGATCGATACCTTTGCCCTTTCTGAAGAAATCCATGAGAAGTTTTATGTAGGATACCACGGAGTGAAGCTGCCCCATAAATTTAAAATTGCCGTTGGAGGATGTCCAAATAACTGTGTAAAGCCGAATCTCAATGACCTGGGTATTATCGGACAGAGGATCCCCAACTATGACCAGGATCTTTGCAACGGCTGTAAAAAATGCGGCGTAGTCAAAGCCTGTCCGGTGGGAGCTGTGGCAGTTGTAGACGGCCTTATGGAGATCGACAAAGAAAAATGTATCAACTGCGGAAGATGTATCGGAAGCTGCCATTTTGATGCCATTGAAGACGGAACCAACGGATACAAGGTTTACATCGGAGGAAGATGGGGCAAGAAGATCGCCATGGGCAGAACGCTGAATAAGATCTTTACTTCTAAGGAAGAAATCATTAAGCTGGTGGAAAAAGCCATCCTTTTCTACAGAGAGCAGGGGAAGACCGGCGAGCGTTTTGCGGAAACGGTAGAGAGACTGGGATTTGAAAATGTAGAAGCACAGCTTCTTTCAGATGACATCCTGGAGAGAAAACAGGAGATCCTGGAAGCCAAACTTCATGAAACCGGAGGAGCCACCTGCTAAAACCGGACAGGGAAACTGATCAGCAGACAGAGGAAAAGGACGGTTCTCCCGTTGACAAATGAAATACAGATTGCTATGATAAAGCAAAGTGAAGGAAGAGGGTATCTTAGAGAAAAGAGGCCCTCTTTTCCTTTGGAAAATTCAGAATATGGGAGGTATCAATATGAAGTTTACGAAGATGCAGGGAATCGGGAATGATTATGTTTATGTAAACTGTTTTACAGAGAAAATAGACAATCCTTCAGAAGTGGCTATAAAGGTCAGCGACCGGCATTTCGGTATCGGATCTGACGGCCTGATTCTGATCAAGCCTTCAGAAAAAGCAGACTTTGAGATGGAGATGTACAACGCAGACGGCAGCCAGGGAGCGATGTGCGGCAACGGGATCCGCTGTGTGGCAAAGTATGTCTATGACTATGGTCTCACGGATAAGACCAGTATCTCAGTAGACACCAAAAGCGGTGTGAAATATCTGGAACTGACTGTTAAGGACGGAAAGGTGAAAGAAGTCCGGGTAAATATGGGCGCCCCTATCCTGGAGACAGAGAAGATCCCTATGATCTATTCCAAGAGTCCGGTGATCAGCCAGCCTTTGAACGTAAATCAGGAAATCTATGAGGTGACGGCAGTTTCCATGGGAAATCCTCATGGGGTAGTTTATGTAGAGGATGTAAAAAATCTGAAGATCGAAGAAATCGGCCCCTGGTTTGAAAAAAGCAAAGCCTTTCCCGAAAGTGTCAATACGGAGTTTGTTCGTGTGATTGACAGACACACGGTGGAAATGCGTGTCTGGGAGAGAGGCAGCGGGGAGACTCTGGCCTGCGGCACAGGAGCCTGTGCAGTTACTGTGGCCAGCGTGCTGAACGGCTACACAGATGAAGAAGTAACCGTTCGTCTTTTAGGAGGCGATCTGAAAATATTCTGGGACAGAAAGGAGAACCTGGTGTATATGACCGGCCCGGCAGAGGTAGTCTTTGACGGGGAGATTACACTGTAGGGATATAAAGAACTTAAGATGACATTCATAAAAAAGAACATGGACATAGAAGACAGAAGATTTTACAAAGACGTATTTCGTCTGGTCATGCCTATGGCAGTGCAGAATCTGATCAACGTGGGGGTTACTTCTACTGACGTGATCATGCTGGGAAGAGTGGGAGAGAACGCTCTTTCCGGCGTTTCTTTAGCCAACCAGGTATATTTTATCCTCAGTCTGCTGTTTTTCGGGCTGACTTCCGGCGCCTGTGTGCTGACTGCCCAGTACTGGGGCAAAAAGGACACCAGGACCATAGAAAAAGTGATGGGAATGTCCTTCCGTATTTCTATTATTGCAGGCATCGTGTTTGCAGCGGGGGCTATTTTCTTTCCACGGTATCTCATGCTGATCTTTACTTCAGATCCGGCTATTATTGCGGAAGGAGTTTCTTACCTGAAAATTGTAGGATTTTCTTATATTTTGTCGGCTTTTACTAACGTGTACCTGAATATCATCCGCAGCATTGAGCGGGTAGTCATTGCTACCGTGGTTTATGGAGTTTCTCTTTGTGCAAATATTATTTTAAATTCCATTTTTATTTTCGGACTTTTAGGCTGCCCTGCTATGGGTTCTGCGGGAGCCGCTCTTGGAACCTTGCTTTCCAGAGCTATTGAGGTTATCATAGTAGTGTATTACGCACAGAAAAAGAATGATGTGGTAAAAATCCATATCCGGGACTTCTTTGTGAGGGACAAGGCTCTGGGAAGGGATTTCTTTACCTATGCTTTTCCGGTACTCTTAAATGAGTTTGCCTGGGGAGCAGGCATGGCGGCAATCTCTGCCATTGTGGGACATCTGGGAAGCGCTGCAGTGGCGGCCCATTCGGTAACCCAGGTGTGCAGACAGCTTTCCATGGTCATCGGTTTCGGCATCTCCAGCGCTACGGCGATTATGATCGGAAAAGCTATCGGGGAAAAGAAAGAGGAACTGGCCAGAGAGTATGGACAGCGTTTTGTGAAGCTTTCCATTATCTGCGGCATCGGCGGGGCTGTGGTGATCCTGGCGATCTCCCCGCTGCTGCCTCTGTTTCTGAAACTGACTCCTCTGGCAAAGAGTTATTTGTCTGCCATGATGGTGATCATGTCCTACTATGTGATCGGCCAGTCTTTAAACAGCACCATTGTAGTGGGAGTGCTCCGGGCAGGGGGAGATACCAGGTTCGGACTTTTTCTGGACGTGGGAGTTATGTGGCTCTGCTCCATTGTGGGAGCGGCAGTAGGGGCCTTTGTTATAGGAATTCCTATGCCATGGGTTTACATCTTGCTGTGCAGCGACGAGGTGATCAAGATTCCTTTCTCCCTCTGGAGATATAAGAGTTATCGATGGCTGCGAAATGTAACCAGATAAAAGGACACAAAAGATTGGAGATGTTGGCTGGATGAAATTAAATGAGACACCTATAGAGAAAGATTTCCGGGTGGCAGATGTCCGGGAAGAGGAAAAGATCCTCCGCCGTCTGGAAGCCCTTGGGATCCTGGAAGGAACCAGAGTCCGGGTGCTGAACCGTAAACGAAATGGAGCCACCATTATAAAAGTACGGGGCAGCCGCTGGGCCCTTGGAAATGATATTGCCCAGGGAATAGAAGTGGAGGAACTGACAGATGAAGAGTGAGATACGTGTAGGATTTGCAGGAAACCCCAACTGCGGCAAGACCACCCTTTTCAACGCCTACACAGGGGCAAATCTGAAGGTGGCAAACTGGCCGGGAGTTACGGTGGAGAAAAAAGAGGGGGAGACCGAATATAAAGGTAGGAAAATGCGTCTGATCGATCTTCCGGGAATTTACAGTCTGACTTCCTATTCTATGGAAGAAAAGGTTTCCAGAAAGGTGATTCTGGGAGACGAAGTGGATATTATCGTAGATGTGGTAGACGCTTCTGCCCTGGAGCGGAATCTGTACCTTACCCTTCAGCTTCTGGAGCTTGGAAAACCGGTGGTAGTGGCTTTGAATATGATGGATATCGTGGAAGAGCGGGGAATGGAGATTGATCTCCATCGTCTTCCGGAACTGCTGGGAAATATTCCGGTGGTGCCGGTATCTGCCAGAAAACGCACCGGCCTGGACGTGCTTCTTCATGCGGTGGAGCATCATTATGAAGAGCAGACCTCAGATCCTGTAGTGGAATATTCCCCGGAGATCGAGGAAAAGATTCACAAAATCAGCAGCCGGATACAAAAACAGTATCCGGAAAGCAAAAATCTCCGGTGGCACAGCATTAAGATCCTGGAAAATGACGAGCAGATCATTGAGGAACAGCCGGTGGATATTTCGGATATTGCCGATAAAAATTATGAAAAACAGATCATTAATGAAAAGTACAGTTATATTGAAGAGATCATAGAGGAATGTGTATTCTATAAAGGAAACCGCCAGTCTATGACAGAAAAGGCAGACCGGGTCCTGACCCACCCTGTGGCGGGAGTTCCCGTGTTCCTGTGTATTATGGCTCTGGTATTTTTTCTGACCTTTACGGTGGGGGATGCCATTAAGGGCTGGTTTGAGATCGGACTGGACTGGGCCTTTGAAGCGGCCAGAACAGCCCTTACAGCTCTTGGCGCTTCCGATTGGGTCTGTTCACTGGTGGTAGACGGGATCATGTCCGGTGTAGGAGGGATCCTTACCTTTCTTCCCAATATCTTTATCCTGTTCCTGGCCCTTGCTTTCCTGGAGGACAGCGGCTACATGGCCAGAGTGGCCTATGTTATGGACGGAATCATGGGAAAGGTAGGCCTTTCCGGAAAGGCGTTTCTGCCTATGGTGCTGGGCTTTGGCTGTACGGTGCCGGCGGTAATGGCTTCCAGAACTCTGGAAAATGAGGAGGACAGGAAGAAGACCATCCTTCTCACCCCATTTATGTCCTGTTCTGCAAGGCTTCCTATCTATGTCCTGTTTGCCAGCGTGTTTTTTGGAAAATATGCTATGATCGTAGCTTTTTCCCTCTATGCTCTTGGACTGATTGTGGCAATTCTTCTGGCTCTGATCATCGGCAAGGTGTGGAAGACAGACACTAAAGTGCCTCTGTTAATCGAATTGCCGGATTATAAGGTGCCAAATCCAAGGACCATCCGCATTTATGTATGGGAAAAGGTAAAGGACTATCTGACCAAGGCAGGAACTACTATTTTTGTGGCTTCCATAGTGATCTGGTTTATTCTGAACTATAACTTCCAGGGTATGACCAGTGATGTGACCACAAGCTTTGGCGCTATGATCGGCAAGGTCCTGGCTCCGGTACTGGTACCGGCGGGACTGGGTGCATGGCAGATCGTGGTGGCCCTGATCTCAGGACTTTCTGCAAAAGAAGTGGTCATTTCCAGCTTCTCAGTACTTTATGGAGTCAACAACATCAGTTCCCCGGAAGGGATGGCAACGCTTTCCGGCGCCCTGGGTGCCATTGGCTTCGGGCCGCTGAACGCCTATGCACTGATGGTGTTCTGTCTGTTATATACTCCCTGTGTGGCTACTCTTGCCACCATCAGGAAGGAAACTCATTCTACTTTCTGGACACTGAAAATGGTGGTGTTCCAGCTGCTTCTGGCTTATGTGGCGGCAGTGCTGGTGTTCCAGATCGGAAGCCTTTTCTAAGTAAACAAAAGGAGAAAAAACATGGATATCCTGCTTGCGGCAGTAAACGCAAAATATATTCATACAAACCTGGCAGTCTACAGCCTCCGAGCTTACTGCCGGGAATTCTCCCGGAGGATCTCTCTGAGAGAATATACCATTAACCAGGGAAAAGACCAGATATTGAAAGACATATACCACAGAGCCCCCAGGGTTCTGTGTTTTTCCTGTTATATCTGGAACATTTCTTATGTAAAAGAACTGATCCGGGATATTCATAAGATCCTGCCGGATACCATCATCTGGACAGGAGGCCCGGAGGTATCTTATGACCCGGAAAACTTTCTCCAGGAAATGCCGGAAGTCTTCGGTGTTATGCTGGGAGAAGGAGAAGAGACCTTCCGGAAACTGGTGGAATATTATGTAAACTCAAAAGAGGAAGAGGGATTGTATAAGATCCCCGGAATCTGTTTCCGGGGAAAAGAGGGAACAGTAAATTCCGGCTTTCCGGATGTTCTGGACATGGACCGGCTGGTATTCCCCTATGAGGATCTTTCTTCCTTTTCTCACAAGATCCTTTATTACGAGAGCAGCAGGGGCTGCCCCTTTTCCTGCAGCTATTGTCTGTCTTCGGTGGATAAAAAGCTTCGGTTTAAAAGCCTGGATCTGGTAAAAAAGGAGCTGGAGATTTTTCTGGAGGCCAAAGTATCCCAGGTAAAATTTGTGGACAGAACCTTTAACTGCCGGGAGGACCATGCGCTGGAAATCTGGAGGTATATCCAGGATCATGACAATGGAGTGACCAACTTCCACTTTGAGATCGGTGCAGATCTTCTCACAGAGAAGGAAATCGCCCTGATCCGGACCATGCGTCCGGGACTGATCCAGCTGGAGATCGGCGTCCAGTCTACCAATGAGAAGACTCTGAAAGAGATCCGCAGATATGCTTCCTTTGAGAAGATCGCCGCCAGGGTCCGGGCAGTTTATGAGGGCGGAAATATCCACCAGCACCTGGATCTGATCGCCGGCCTTCCCTGGGAAGACTACAGCAGTTTTTCCAGATCTTTTAACCAGGTATACGCCCTGGCGCCCCAGCAGCTCCAGCTTGGTTTCCTGAAAGTGCTGAAGGGATCCTATATGTATGAGAAAGCCGGGGATTACGGCTGCATTTATAAAGAAAAGGAGCCTTACGAGGTCCTGAAGACCCGCTGGCTTTCCTACGGAGACATTATCCGGCTGAAAAGCGTAGAGGAAATGGTGGAGATCTACTATAACAGCGGCCAGTTTTCCCACACTGTGGAAGCTGTGGTAAGGGAGTTTCCTGATGCATTTACTTTTTATGAGGCTT
>ERZ1090861.928-NODE-928-length-16416-cov-6.427174_pt1 | contig 16416 bp, 28 predicted proteins | sample MGYA00478482_ERZ1090861 | MGnify/ENA primary metagenome ERZ1090861 (study PRJEB33644, sample SAMEA5815744) | chicken gut metagenome | biome: Chicken; feature: Gastrointestinal Tract; material: Caecum | place: Ireland | collected 2019-01-01 | study: A study of the... | reverse complement strand
ACACCGGGGGAGGGAGGGCCACCCCCACCCCCTACCCCCTGGGGGATATCAGAAAATAAAAGAAAAAAAATTCTGAGAGCTGTCCATTATAAAAAAGAGAAGGCCTGACATACAATCATCAGGTAGGCTGTGCTGTCTGCTGCATCATCGGCCCTGCTGCATCCTATCCTATATTATGATAGCCTGATGTCCTGTGCCGTGGTCCTGCCGTCTCTCCCTCTGTCTTTCCATCTTCTGGATCTATGCGAAAAACAAAAGTTTGTCACATAGATACTGTTCTATATCTTGTGGAGAACATGCATTTCCATACAAGATATAGATTTTTCTCTTATTTTCCGTCATTGGCGGACAGTTTTTGGTATTACCCCGGGAAATTTTGATACCTATTCCGGATTTTGTCCGTCTGTAGCGGACTTTTCGGCCTTTATTCGTTTTTCTATAGCAGCCATGACCTCCTTGTCTTTGTCGGTCATAAGGGAGGCTTTGACTTCCGTTTTATCCGTCGGTTTGTCTCCGGCGGAATCCCGGACAAGCTGGAAACAGTAACCATCGCCAGACAGGGCCTTGTCTATCATGGCAACGCCGAGAACATCATATATAGTACCGACTGTTTCTGCATCAAAGCCCAGTTTTTCAGCCTTTTCCTGCATTTCCGGTGTCGCAGGGCTGGAAAGAAGCGCATCAAATACCTCTCGGATGTCCTTTTTCCTTCTTCTTGCCGCAGCAGAAGCTAGACCCCCCTGCCGTGCGATTTCTCGCCGTCTATACGCTGTGAGCTCCGAGGGTCTGAGCAGGTTTCTATTGCTTTTTTCCCGTGCTCTTTTTTTGGCTTCTTCCGGTGTCAGTGGCGTCTGCTCCCCGATGTCGCCGGATCTCTCCGCCTCTACGCTCTCACTCTCTCGCTCTCTCTCCTTATCAGCGTCCCTATATCCTTTGGGCGTGTCGCTCCTGCTGTCTGCTGCCGTGGCTCTCAGGGATTCTGCGCGCTGGATGCTCTCACGTCTGCATTCTGACGCTGATTTCTCCCGGATGTCTCCGCTCTCCTGCCTGATGATATCTTCCATTTTCTTTTCTATGTCTGCCATGCTCCGCGCCTCCTCTCCTGCTGTGCTGATGGCAGCAACAAAAAAGGACCACCCCACCCGGAGCGATCCTTGAAATCTGCTGTTTTGCAATTATTGATGATATTACATTAACACATAACACAGGGAAGTAATACCCCGAAAAGGGTAAATATTTACTTAGTTTTGGCTAACAATAGATAAAAAGAAAGAGCGGAGATATTCCCCGCCCTGTATCATTACATATTTAGCGCATCAACAGCCCGCCGCAGGCTCTCCCGCGTCCATTTATGGCTTTTTCCGATCTCATTCGCAATCTGGTCCACCGTCAGACCGTTAATATAACGCAGCTCCAGTAGCATTTTCTGCCTGCGATTCTGCACGCCATCCACCAGCTTCCGCACTTCCTGCCGTTCTGCCCGGATTCCGTCCATGTCCTGCCGGATGTCCTGCACGATGTCCGCCGCATTGGTCGCCGCTGTCTGCACTCTCCCACCAGTATTCCCGCCGCCGCTGGAAGGCTCGCCGCTGATGGCCGTTGACATGGCAATCTGCTCCCAGCGCTCCGCCTCCTGCACCAGGCCACGCAGACGGATTGCATTCTCTCTATATTGCCGCAATACTTGATCTTTTTCCTGGTATGTCATGCCATGCCCTCCCTTTCCATTCTTTCCTGCACTGCATCCAGAATATATTTTGTCGCGCTACAGCCAGAAGCGGACGCGGCAGACATTATTTCTGCTTTTTTACTGGATTTTAGCGTTATTTTCAGCTGTACCATATCATTATTTTCTATATATCTTTTGTTCGACAGCTTTTTCTTTTCTGTATATCCGTTATATCCCATTACGTATACCTCCACGAATTTATCATATCACATAGTTTCGCATTGTACCATGTGAAAACTGCACAAAATCGCATAGTACCATTTTGTGAAATTTGTATATTGACTTTCGCATAGTACCATGCGATAATTCAGACAGAACGAAGGGAACAAGCGAAGGAGGAACTCAAAATGACGAATTATTTTAGAGATTGTAAGACCATCGAGGACGTAAAGCAGATGTATAAGAAGCTGGCCAGGGACCTTCACCCAGACTGTAACCCTGGAAGGGATACCACCCGAGAATTCCAGGAAATGGGCCGCCAATATGAAGAGGCCTACAACCGGCTGCGGAATACCCATCGCAACGCCGAGGGCGAGACCTACGAGAAGGAAACCCAGCAGACGGCCGCCGAATACGCGGACCTGATTAACCAGCTGCTCCACATCCCGGGATTAATCATTGAGCTTTGCGGCTCCTGGCTCTGGGTAACGGGGAAGACCTACGAGGCCCGCGAACAGCTCAAGGCTCTTGGCTTCCGGTTCTCCCGCAAAAAGCAGGCATGGTACTTCCACAGCGAGCCGTACCACAAGCACGGCAAGAGCGAGAAGTCAATGCAGGATATCCGGGACATGTACGGTTCCGAAAAATACGCAACTCGGACCGACGAGCCGGAAAGAATCACAGCATAATAACCACAGGCCGACCGGGAGCGGCTAAACTCCCGGAGAAAGAAGAGGTAGAAAAATGTTAAAAGCTGTATATGTCGGGAAAATGGTAAACGGAACAATGCAGATTTGCAAAGTTCTTGATAGCGATATTTCCACAGGTAGTTCCGTCGTATTTAATCGGGCAACAAAAAAAGTGGAAACCCTGAGATATCCCGAAAAGCACACTCTTTGGGAGAATGTAAGAAAACTAGCAGAAGATACGCCTGAATATGATTGCGGATATTAAGCCGAAACAGTCAGAAATGGCCGTCCTCCGCGGGATCGCCTCCCGGAGCTGATGAGTCAGGCGAGAAAGGAAAGATATGAATTTGCAAGAATATTTGCATCAAATCGACACGGCGGAGAGCAAGGAAGAATTGAGTGATCTGCTTGACGATGCCGCAAACGACGAGTTCATAAGCGACAAAGATTACAAGGAAATCAGAAACGCTGCTATCAACAAGAGCAAGGAGGAAAAATCATGAAAAAGAACATTATCGCACCCCTGATTATTACTGCAACCGCACTTGTAGCCGGATTTTTCGCCGGACGCCAGACACAGGCCGCAGAGGTCCCGGAGTTAAGCGTCGTGACCGGGAATTACTATGATTACAAGGTTGTAGAGACCGTAGACGGCAACACCTGGATGATTGACCAGGAATACCACGACGGCGAACTTGTCCAGATCAGCCTGGACACCCGCGGAACGGAATCTGCTGCAGACGACACAGTGATCGCTGTCCGTAGCATAGACGGGAGGTATGCAGAATGACACCAGATCAGGACAAGGCCCTGAAAGACCTATTCAGCCGGTACGGCCACCCATCCACGGAAGCGGATATCCGGATCAACGGATATCTGCTCCGCCCGGATCAGCTGGACACCGTTGGCCGGGTGCAGAGTTACGACCAGAGTGCCGCCCGGCTGGTTGAAGAGCTGGAAGAGAAGATCCGGCAACTGAAGGTATACCGGATCGCCCTGGCAGAGCGTTACAACTACCTTGCCACAGCTCCCACTGCCCCGGTCGTCCGGCTGACACGGCGGAAAACATACGAAGGCAAGGTCTATTATGACTTGATAACCTACAATCGGAACCTTCTGGACGGTCAAGAGGTCAAGACCAGCTCCACCACCTTCCCCGGGAAAGAGCGGCACAAGGCCATCGCGGCCTATAACGATTACATCAAAGCGCATCCGGGAATCGCGGCGGAGATTGACATTGAAAAACGGAGCTGGGAAAGATAAAGCGGAGGTTTCCATACCCCCGCTTTTCTCATGCCGCAAACGCATATTTCGCCCATTCAGCTTTTGCCCGAGCGCCGGTTTTTGCCACATAGTGCTTGAGAGTGGTCGCCGGGTCAGCGTGGCCCATCAACTCCTGCAGAACTTCAATCGGGCATCCGCGTTCTGACATCCTGGTGGCAAATGTGCGCCGGAATACATGCACCGTCCCAACAGTTTTGACGCCGGCCTTTTTGACGATTCCCTTGGTAATCTTTTCTATCGCCGCATTTCCCAGGCGCCGGGGCTGTCCATCATAAACCCTTTCCGACACGAAAAGCGCCGGATTATTGTCCTTTCTTGCGGATAGGTACATAGCCAAATAACGGCAGGACCACTGATCCAGGTAGACCGTGCGGAACTTTCCGGTCCGGCCTTTCTCCCCGCGGAACGTGACGGAAGCATTGAGCAGATCCACATTGCTCCGGTCCATCGCCGCCAGCTCTCCAACCCTCACCCCTGTCGAAAACAGAAAAGCGATCATGGCCTTATCTCGTAGACAGCACGGCACTTCCCGGATTGCGATTTCCTCATCAACCGAAAAGAAAATCACTTCCACGTCCTGCCCGCGAACCTTGATAGTTTTCACTGGGTTCCGCGGAATGTGCCCCTCATCGTGCAGCCATCCAAAGATAGAGGACAGATTGCGCCGTTCATTGACAAGGGTATTCGGCCCTACCTGCGGGGCTCGGACAGCCAGATAATAGCGCACATCGTCCTTGGTAATATCCCGGTATCCCTTTCCTGTCAACTCAAAAAGTCGCTTTGCAGTTCTCTTGTACTGTTCCAGCGTGCCCTCTCGGCAGCCTTCCAGCTTTTTGCAGGCCACAAAACAATCAATCATGTGCATAGTGCCGTCAAGCTCTGTTGACAGCTCTGTACATTCTTTCTCCAACCTGACCCCGCGCAGTGCTCCTCGTACGGCTCCTTCAAGCATATTCAGCTCCATGCTATCCATCAGCGGCGACATGGCAGTAACAACATCATTTATCACATTTTCCCGGATATCCATAAAATCCCTCCTTGCTCCTGGGGCGACTCTATGCTATAATATCCCCAGGCAGTGAGAGCAGCGGGAAAGCTTTGGTCGGTGATTCCGCTGCTCGTGTCATTTTCTCGAATATATGTTCTTTTAAAGTTTCAAATATTGGGGAGCACTTGGCTCCCCTGTTTTATTTTATGAGCTTGTCCAGCAGGCCTTCATAAAGACCTTTGTATACTTCTTTTTCCCGGCGCTCTCCTTCAAGTTTGATCTGTAATTCTGTGTTATCCGGATATTCTACATTTCCAGGTGGAAGAATCGGCCCGGTCTCCCCGGGAACATCAAAGCCACATGACTCTGCATCCACCGGCATATTGGCAGTCCATATCACATTAGAATACACCTCAGAAAATATATTCATGATATCATTTACAGAATCTTCTGGCACATCCTGTACATAGCTGATCAGCTTTGATTCTCCCACATGCGCCATGCGGATCGGATGGAAAAACCTCACTCCCTGGACCGTGGTTATCTCAATCCCGCCCGCAAAAGGCCTATCAAACAGCGGAAGGACCGAAATAATATTTCCTTCCTGCGCCATTACAATTCCCATCTTCTCGCCTGTGCTTATCTCATATTTCCATACTTCAAACGGTTTTGTCTCCATGTTCTTTTCCTCCATCGTAATCATTGCCCTATAAGCGGTGGGGTCTGCGTATCCAGATCCGTTTCTAAACAGTTCTCGGTCCACTCAGATCCCCCCCTCCATCAGTTTTTTCATAGCCTCCACGGTTTCCCGGTTGCTCCGCTCTACCCGGTAGGCATAATCAGCAAAATATGTATGTAGATCTCCGAATTCGCTGTCCTGGTTCATCCGGCAGAAAGCATCCAAAGCGCCGTCCAGCTCCGAATAATAGCCGCAATTTTTCTCCCGTGTGACCTTTTCTCCGATTCTTTTCTCGCTGATATACCGTTTTTTCAGAGTATATCCTTTGGCCGACACATTAATATAATAATCATGTAACAACTCTATCTTCACATTACCGCCTCCTGTCTCCCGTTGCGACATACAGCGTTGCTGTAAAAACACGTCCCATATTTTCATCGTTGGAAAAATCATATTCTACAAACGGAATAAGAAAATCTACCATCTTATTGCAGAGCTCATATTTAATAGCTTCTGAAGGATATTCTCTCATATAAAACTCATGCGGAATTATCTTCTGCGTCATCACTTTCTGTACATTTTTTTCGATAGTGCAAACATTCGATGGATGATTCATTATCAGGCGGATATCTTTTTGAAGCTGTTCATTTTCAGCTTTCAAACAAATGTTTTCATCACGAAGCTTCTTCTTTGTATCGCGGTTTTTCCATCTTTCAATCAGATTCATCATACTGTCTCTCCTTTCGACTCCCATCTCCGTGTTTTGCGATTATACACCGCATTTTTCTTGCACATCATCATTTCCCGATCTACCACCAGCGGGCAGCCACAACAATGCACTTTCCCGGATTCATCACGGGCGCTGTGCTGTGTGCAAATTTTTTTCTGTTTTTCGGTCATTGCGCATCCCCTTTCATGCAAATTTCAACTGTCCGGTCTGCTCCTGACTTATCTTGATATTCCCGGTCCGTTCCGCCACGCACAGCTCCGGCAGATTCGCCCGCACCATTGCCGCAGGAATCGGCGGGCATACGGCATTTCCGCAGCGTTTCACCTGCTCCGACCGGGGATAGGATTTCCCGGAATAATCATGGTCGATTATATAGTCGTCCGGGAACCCCTGGCAGCCGTATAATTCCTTCGGTTCCAGCATCCGCAGGCCAATGTCTACTATCTGATAATCCACACCTTGTATCGTCACAAGGCCGAACCGGTCATGTGTCGGAATTGTATTCAGCGGCTCTGTGATGGCCTGTCCTGTGCCTTGTCCGTAATACTTCACCAAAAATGCCCTTACTTCTCCAAAATGCCCCGGCGATGTCGTCACAGTATGAAGCGGCTCTCTCAGATCCTGCCCGGTCCCTGATTTGTAAAATTTGCTTAGGAATCCGGCCACGAGCCCATACCTGTTCGACCCGTCCACCGTCATAATCGGCTCCCGGATGCCCTGCCCCCGCACTTCATGCACCGCCGTTTCAGAATGATACTGAATCAGCGTATATGCTTTTCGGTCTACAATGAACGGCTCCGGATTGTCCAGTACGAACTTTTTCAGTCCCCGGGCAATCCTCCGCATAGTCTTTTCCGCCAGCGGCCGCACCGCCCGGATTCCATATTTCTGCTTGATTTCCTCTGACGTGTCAAAAATGGACGGGCACGGCAGAGAGAAATCAATCTGCGTATAGGCCCCGGCATATGGTTTCAGCCTGCCAGCCTTCACTGCTTCGCTGTCTGCCGGCGCATGTGTCGGCTCAGGCCATGTGATAGGCCGCCCATCGCACCGCGCAATCAGGAAGAATCTCTTCCGCATGGTCGGCGCTCCATAATCCGCGGCCACCAGCTCCCGTGTCTGCACTTCGTATCCCAGGGCTTGAAGCTGGCTTACGAATTTACGATATGTAACTCCCTGTTTTTTCTTAATCGGCCTGTGCGCCCGGTTTAATGGTCCCCAGGTTTTGAATTCTTCGACATTTTCCAGCATTATCACCCGCGGCCGGACCAGCCCGGCCCACCGGCAGGCCACCCATGCAAGACCCCGGATGTTTTTGTCCTTCGGCTTCCCGCCTTTGGCTTTCGAAAAATGCTTACAGTCTGGTGAAAACCACGCCAGCGCAACCGGATGACCGCCGCATACCTTGACCGGGTCCACATCCCAGACGGATTCGCAGTAATGCTTCGTGCTTGGATGGTTCGTCTTGTGCATCCGGATGGCTTCTGGATCATGATTGATAGCAATATCCACGCTGTACCCTGTCGCCATTTCTATGCCTGTACTGGCCCCGCCGCCTCCGGCGAAATTATCCACAATTAACTCTCCATTAATCATATCTGCTCCTATACTCTCCTCTCAAATCTTCGCATAAACCCGGACCGCCAGTCCTGCCTATATTCTCCGCAGCAATCTTCCGGATTTACGGTTTCCTCATAGTGCCCGGATTCTCCGTTATTGCATACCGCTTCGCCCTCGCCTGGGATTTCCCCGGGCACTTTATATTCGCACGTTTTACAGCTCATTCAATCCCGCCTTTCTCGACAATCTCTGTTATCTTCTCATCTCCCTCAACACAATATTTTTCAAAAAGATATTCTTCTAACTCCTCAATCACCTTTTCCTTGTTAAAAGCTGTATCTGCACACGTAGCCGCTATTCTTACTGGGTCATTCTCTACACGTCCTTCCATTAGCGCTTTCCGGCTGATTAAATCATCGCTCATTTTGTTCACCTGCCCTTCTGTTCCAGTCGTAAATTTTAGGACATCCGCTCGGATGCGCTCCAAGCATTGTAGACGTAAGCACAGGACTTTTGCAGTCTGGATTTTTACAAAACCACGCATCATCATATTCGCATCTCGTTCCCGGCTCTCCTGTGCCTTTGCAACAAATTTCACTCATCTTCCATTCCCTCCAAATTCTCACCGATAGCCTGTCCGCAACATTGACAATATTTTTGCATATGTCCCCACTGGATTCGGTTTCTATCAATCGACATCATCTCAATTCCGCAGTTTGGACACACATATGATGTACTGCCTGATAACAACGCATTAGTAACTATAGGCGTTTTCTTCGGCTTCTGCTTCTCCACCGCTTCCCGGCACTCTTCCACGGTTCCGATTTCCCGGTACTGCTGGATTTATTTGAGAGCGATGATTGCAGCGTCATATTCGCAATTTCCCTCCCCGTAAAGGCATGCATCATGGCATTTTTTCGAAGCGCAAGCTGATCTAATGATTCTTTCAATCGCTTCATTCTCCGTCATGATTATCGCTCCTCTCTGGGCGGTACTGATTAAATAGACGGTACGCAACAATATTATCAACATCTGCTCCCACGTCATTTGTCCTATAACCATGTTCTTTATCGTACACCGCTACAAAATAATAATCGTGCTTATCAACCGCAAAAACAGTTATATAATCTTTCTTTGGTGGCTCATCAACCGGAATCCAGCCGTCATTTTTCGTGTGTTTGCGGAGAATACGCTCCGCTGCTCCGATTGTCACGCATTCCGCGACGCTTCCATCATAATTTTTTGCAAATACCGATGCCTCTCTCATTTCCTCCAGAATCTTCTCTAATTCCTGCATGTCAGTCCTCCATTTCATTCATCGTTAGATAGCACATAATTCCGCAGTCCTGCAGTATCTCGTCTTCAATTCGTCCCCTGTTTGGGTCCAACTCATCCAGATATACCCCATTGATACATGAATTGCCGATTTCTCTTTCCAGCTTCGCCATCCGGTCGAATACTTCCGGGAAATCCTTCCTGATTTTATTCCAATACCCCATACCGCCCTTCACGCAACCAATGCAATTATTATTCTGGTATCCAAGATCGTACATGACCGGCCTCTTGATTCCCAGCCTGTCCAGAATCGCATGTGCGTCTTGTTTGGTCAGATTTCTCTCTATCAACGGGTATTCATGTTCAAATTCCGGCATAGATTCATTCAATCGTTCTGCGCGGTTCTTTTCATCGACATCAAATCCCCAGACATATGTAATGTCATAATCCTTATGAGCATCTTCCCATTCTTTACGAACACGCTTTTTCAAAATTTGCGTACACTTTGCACCGTATGCTCCATTGATGTAACGGAACTGTTTAATCACATTTTCTACGCTTCGATATGGAGATCTGAGAATTTGCACCGGTCTTTTCAAAATCCTTTCGCAATCTTTAACGAATCTCATACTGTCTGGATGCTGATTTTCGATGTCAATGTAGATATACTCATCTACATTTTTTGCTAGATATCCGGCCACAAACGATGATACTCCTGCTGACAACCAGCATACTTTTTTCTTTTCTTTCACACCAACCACTCACCATACCGGTGATGTGGTTAATCATTTAGATTGCTCTTATACGATACAGTTCATTTCTTCCCTGTACCTTATAGCCACGATGATAAAATTTTACATACAGCCATCCCCATTCTCCGCTGCACAACCCGGCTTCACCGGGATAGGTGTTACTCCTTTCCTTCTTCAAAAAATCCCATATACTCCATCACATCAACGCCTGTCTCGTCTTTCAGAGCCTCATTCAGCAGTCCGAAATCATACTCCGAATCATCAGCGACATACTTCATCTGCTCTTTCACATGGTCCAGAAAACGCTTCATCCGCTTGGCCTTGTATCCTTCCCGCCTGGAAAGAAAATCCGCCGAAATCAGGCAATACACGCAGAACACTTTCATATCGTGCTTCTGCTGTGCCGCTTTATATCTCGGATCTTTCATGGCATTGTCAATCTGCTTCTCCAGTCGGTTTTTCCTCAACGCTTTGTCAGCCCAGCTCATAACCATCCTCCTTGATTCTCTGAATCTGACGATCCAGCTTCTTTTCAATTTCCTGCTCGACTTCTTCATCAGCACCCAGAAAATATTTCAGCTGGGACAGCATGATTTCTACATCTGCGATTTCCTCTATGATGTGCTCACGCTCCGGACAATCGAACATATTTGACAGCAGCCAATGAGAATGTCTGCGTCGATGCTTACAAATTGCCTGAATCAGCTCGCTGCACTCTTCAATGGCAACTTGGCACTGAGCGTCCCACCCGTATGTATTTGCTATTTGCTCAATTTTCTTTTCGTCCATCTTCCTCACTCCTTCTTTTCAGCTCCGTAAGCACTGCTGCTCCCAGTCCCACGCCAAAGGGGCCATATTTGCTTGCAAACGCCTCGACAGCGTTCTTTACATCTTCCCAGTATTCTTCTCTGTCTTCGATCCCCCAAACGCTCTGAGCAAGCCCCCACAGGTCCATAAACAGCTGCCATTCTTCGGAGCCCTTTTGAAATTTCACTTTCATGTAAACGGATTCTCTTCCTCATCTTCCTGCCAGTCATCACGGGGCGTTTCATCGGTCTCTTCAAACCGCATCAGGTCCCCATTAAATCGCAGGACTATTTTTCCTGTCCTTCCCTGCCGTTGCTTCTCAACCTTGATGCCCTTCCGGCTGGAATCTTTCGACATGTTCCACATCAGCAGAATCACAGATGCGTCCTGCTCAATGTCCCCGGCTTCCCGGAGCTCTGCCATTGTCGGTTCCTTGCCTTCCCGGTTTTCTGATACTCGGTTCAGCTGCGACAAGGCTATGATGGGAATATTCAGCTCCATTGCCAGTGCCTTGATTGCCCGGGATATTGCCCCGACCTCGGCATACCGGTTTCCGCGGTATGTCTTATCCGCCCGGAGCAACTGCAGGTAATCAATGATAATCACGTCGTACCCCATGTGCCGGCTCTCATTCCGGATCTCACTCATGGCCTTACTGCCTGTCGTGATTATGATCCGGTCTTCCTTTTCCAGAACCTCATTCGCCCGCCGGAAGCGTTCTTCTTCATCGCCCAGGAACCGGACCGCCCGCCGCAGCCTTGTCAAACCGATGCCGCTTTCCGCGACTACGAATCTTTCGTAGACCTGCTTCTCCTGCATTTCCAGATTGTAGAATCCGACCCGCTTCCCGCTACGGGCAAGTGATGCCGTAATCTGCGTAACGAATGCTGACTTTCCGACACCCGGCCGGGCGCCGATCACTATCATGTCCCCGCCTTCCAGACCGCCCAGAAGGTCGTCCAGCTTCGGGAACCCTATGTACATCCGCTGCGCCGCATCATCCTTAAAGTACCGGTCCTTATTCTCCCGGGTGATTTCCGCCAGGGTCTTGGCCTGACTTTCCCGGCCATCCAGCAGCGCCTCCAGGTCGTTGATCAGCTCTCCGGTCTGTTCGTCCACATTTTCCGGGTCAGGTTTCACACTCTGCAAAATCCGATCCAGCTGGGCCGCCCGGTATTCCCGGATAACAATATCTGCATAGCTCCCAACTTCAACGCTGGTCAGCGTCTTTTCAAGGCATGTCCGGATTTCCTTCTGCACCATGTCCGACGGGAAATCTGTAATCTTTGCGGACAACACCACGGCATTAACCTGATACCCGTTTTCATATCCCCGGAGGAATTCAAGATACATCCGGCCGTACAGCTCGCTCGCGAACATATCCGGCTCAAGGCCCTGTATTTTCCCGATGCTTTCCGGGTCCAGGAGCAGAGAACCAATCACATTCTGTTCTGCCAGCAAGTTCATGTTCCTTCCTCCAGCAGTTCTGACAGCGGCGGCAGCTCTTGGCTTCCCACCTGTGACAACTCATACCCTCTTACTCGATTCTGCACCCGCTTCAGCATCTCCCGGGCCTTCTCGATATCGCCGCCGGTGTTCTTCACGTAAACCTCGTAAGCATCATCCAGATAACTCGCTGGATAAGCATTGAGAATCCGTAAATAGACTGCATCAAATTCCCTGCGACGCTCAATTTTATCCTCGCTGATTTTGCTGATTTCCTGGAAGATATCTGCTATCGTGGGAGGAAATGCAGATGTTCTCACGAATTTTTCAACCGCTTTTTCCAAAACCTTCTTGTCGCACTTTCCCAGATATTTATTCCAGATATCCAGCGTCTGCGCTGTCAGCGGGAATTTTCTCTCGCCATATACCACGTTCAGCTCCTGCATAATTTTCAAAAAGTCCTGCTTATCCATTCGCCCACGCCTCCAAATCACTCCGCGCCGCCCGTACTGGCGCTCTCATATTCCCGCCCCGGTCCTGTTCCCGGGACAGCCAGCTGTTGATAAATCTCCGGATTCCCCTCGCAGTCTTCCGCCTGCCGGGATTCGACAAGAGCCAGCCTCTCATGCTCCGCAATGCCTGTTCAATATTCACCGCAGGATAAAGCTCCTTGTACTCCTCAACATCACCAGCAGTTACAGGATGCTCTTCTCCGGTATTCAGGGGAAGGGTGATGAACGGCGGTTCCAGTTCAGCACTCGGTTCTTCCGGTTCTGGTTCTTCCGGTTCTGGTTCGGCAGCCGGTTCTTCCGGCTCCGGACAAGAATCCGTAGGATTCTCTATAATGCTTTTATCTGTGCTTATATATGTGCTTATATCTGGTATTGGTTGGACATTTTCGGAATTTTGATTTTCCTTTTCGGGATTTTCCATTTTCCCTTCTGACAAATGGAGATCCCCGCCAGAAATAACAAGATCCCCTTTTTCTGTCAGTGCATACCACATTGTGCGGTCATATGAGCTCTTGTTATAATTTCCAAAAGCTATCAGGCCTTCATCCTTCAGATGATGCAATGCCCGGGATATACTTTTCTGTGACACATACGGGAAGAGCTGGGACAAAGCTTTTGTACTGCTATACGTCCAATACAGACCATCATAGAAATTCGTCTCATTGGCTTTATTTTTAGCAATCCAGAAATTCAAATGCTCCAGAAGTATAGCTTCCAGCATCCCGTATTTCGTCGCTATTTCTACACTAAAACTGTGATTCATGCCTATTCTCCTCTCAAAAATAATATTCTGCCATAATCATCAACATTGTATTGTGCATGCGGGATGCTTTCATCAAGAGTTGAAGGCCGCGATGCCTTTCTTTTATGATATACTCCTCGCATTCCCGCCGCTCTTCCGGTTCCCACGGCCGGGCGATATAAATTCCTGCGCCAACATTGATAATCAACGCTCCCTTGGAATTTGCCTTCGAAATCATATCCCGGAGCTCCCGGTCAACACTTTTATTATCAGGCCTCCGGATTGCATTCTCCTTCCCAATGGGAATGTTCCGGAAGATGGCCTCAGCTTGCTCTTTTGCTGTCATAGTCCCTCCTTTCCCCGGCCCCGAAGGGCCGGCCTGCCAATCGTGGCAGAAGGTAACAGTTTTTGGCTTACATCGTGATATATTTGCAATTCCAAGTAGGAATCAGCATCAAATTTCTATGACTTCCACCTCGATGCGCGGTATGCCTTTCGTATATTTGAAAGTATGTAAAATCTGGCTTCCATCCACGTACTCAGGGGAATCATTCTTGATTACCCCACATTTCTGCAAGGCATCCTGGATAACTTTATCCGCGAACGCAAACACATTCATGTGATCACGTTTCTGGCCTGTTTCTGGTTCGAAAAATGTGTAATGGAGAGTTACAGGGCCATGCGCTTTAAAACCTTTGGAACAGGCTCTTACAGCGTCACAGGCTATCTTTTCATATTTCCGCTTCATAGCTCCGCCTGCTTTCGGATTCCGACCCAGCTCATGGATGTAATCATTCAGGCCCGGAAAAGTCTTTTCATTCTTCCAATACTTTCCCTGAATCTCAAATTTCATCATAGCCAGCTCCTTTTATACCGTTTCCGGAAAGCTTCCCGCGCTTCATCTTCTGTCATGCCTTCTGCGACCTTCCGCTTTTCCCAGGCCAGCTGACCTAACATCTTTGAAAGCTTTTCCGCTACCGGGTTGTCGTGTATTCTGTCCGACAAATTGTCCGCCATATTGTGGCACCTGTCGCAGATCGGCCCTTTTATACCATCCTCTTCGGCAAGGGAACGCATTCCCCAGCCGAAAATAAAATGGTGTTGTGTGGTAGTAGGTCTACCGCAGAGCATACAGTTTTCGTTATACTTCGTGATGATACCTTGCATATTAAGCCCCCGGAATCAGATCTGTGTAATGAATCGGCGCTGTCAGAATCTTTGTGTGCTTGCAGTAATCACACGTCTCGCAGCGTATAGGCTGATAAACCCCGTTTTTCAGATTCAAAACCTTCGGCACATTACTTTCAATTTCCATTAAGCACTGCTGTAAATGCGCATCGTCAATCTGGATTACCTCTATATCGGTCTCAGGCTCCTTGCTGGCTGCCGCTATGTAGAAGGGAAGAATCTGCCCGGTGTTCTGTCTTACGATTTCCTGATAAACAGCCCCCTGCTGGTCATACCCCCAGAACTCCACGAAGCCCATGTATTCAGCATCGTGTGTTCGGAATACATCCCGAAGAGCTTTCATGATTTTTAGGTCTACGATGCAGATCCCATCGACAAGGCTATCAATCTTGATTTTCCACTTCGCCCCGCCTATTTCTCCGGTCATGATGACCTGTTTTCGCCCGGACATATATTTCATGAAAAGCGGGTCTCTTTCGATTCTGGCGATAATCTCTTCGGCCTTTTTATACTCGGCACGAAGAGCTCCCTTCTGTGTGAAGATTTCCGGATGCTTTGCCTTAAAAATATCAAGCGTTCCCTCAAAATGTGCGTCCACATAAGATCCGACCATCATGGAAACTGACGTGGGCTGTTCCCATTCGCCCCGCAGCTCTGCCATAGCTCGCGCTTCGCAAGCAGGACGGCCATATGTACCGCAAAATGTTTTGTACTGTGAAACGCTCAGATATTCCTGATTTGCTTCCTGCGAATAATAATTCTCAGCTGTCAGAATCATTTAAAAATATCCTCCGTTTCCTCAATAGTCTTCTGGTCCGGAGCCGAAAAAGCATCTACAGCCTTTGGAGGCTCTGCGGGCTGAATATCCTCTATTTCTCCTTCTACCGCGCATCCCATCAACGTATTGGGAATATGAATTCTTGCGAAAAATGCTGCAGCCCGGTAAACAAGCATCAGTTCCGGCATGGTTTTCCATTTTGAACCAGGCTTGTCATACCATCCTTCATCTTTCACCATTTTTATGGTCACTTCCGGCCCCCGGACTTCCTCCCCGGTGCTCCTTTTAATAGCAGAGACATAACATCCCCAAGAATCTGTATATTTCTCGCCGGTATACACATGATGGACGTTTTTAAACTGTGAGTCCGCTTTTATCAGGCTCATGCAGGCTTGTCCGCTCCACTGCGGATTTCCCTTTACGACATATAAATTTTGCATAACCATCATGGGTGATATTCCCATCCGGTTCGCCATATCAACCGCAATCGTACAATCCATCGGTTTTCCCCGGTATGCCGAGGGAACCAGATCGGAGCTGGCCCACATTTTCCCGATGTTAAAAAGCTTCTGAAAACTTTCAGAGTCAGCGAACGGTGACATAATTTCCTGCCGTTCCTGCTGAACCATTACTTCATTTTCCATGCTCGTTCCTCCCTTACAAAGTGATCACTGTCAGGTCTTCGTCATCCGTAGTTTTCGTGGCTATAAATTGCAGCCCCTTGTCCTTACACTTCTTATAAAGCGCCTCGCGTACAGGCGTTGACAGTTTTTCTACGCCATCAATCAGAATAATCTGCAGTCCGTTAGGTTTCTGAATTGCCACATCAATGCAGAGATCCAGTTTCTCCCCATCTGAAAGGTTTGATACCGGAAGCCCATTGATAAGCGGAACCCCGTCTTTGATAGTCAGGCCTGCAATCGGAATATTTGCTGTTTCCAGAATCTCGCCGGGAAGGGAACGGGCCTTCTCAATGCGCTCTGTCAGCAACTCAGATTCTTCTTTCAGAATCTCAACATCACTCTGGAGCCCCTGCATCCGGCGGTATTCATTGACGTGGGCTTTCATGTTCTCAATCATGGCAGCCTCTTCTTCCAG
>ERZ1090861.926-NODE-926-length-16423-cov-6.335166_pt1 | contig 16423 bp, 13 predicted proteins | sample MGYA00478482_ERZ1090861 | MGnify/ENA primary metagenome ERZ1090861 (study PRJEB33644, sample SAMEA5815744) | chicken gut metagenome | biome: Chicken; feature: Gastrointestinal Tract; material: Caecum | place: Ireland | collected 2019-01-01 | study: A study of the... | reverse complement strand
CCGGTCGAGCACCACGCTCCCGGGGGTTCCTTATATACACCCACACCCCCAAAAACCCACCCACACACAAGACGCCTGTGGACCTGCGCGGAATCCCCGTTTCCCGCGCACACACCAACCCCAGGCGCCCGACCAGGCCGCACAACCCCGAAAGCCAGTCGGATACCACAACCCACCAGAAAACACACTCTGAAAACAACGGACAGGACCTCAACGGGGGACATATCCATCAGCGTCGTTACGATGTACGACATCGGACACACCCAACGAAGGGAATGGATATGCAATACAGCACGATAGGCACCACCGGCGTCAAAGCCTCGCGCGTGGCCCTCGGTGTGATGCGGTTGAACGGCAAGAGCCGCCAGGAGGCCTCACGAATCGTCGGCACGGTGATCGACCGGGGTGTCAATTTCTTCGATACCGCCGACGTATACGGCGACGGACGGAGCTCGCTCGCGCTCAACCAAGCGCTGGACGATCTGGGCGTCAGCCGTGGCACCGTATACCTGCAGACCAAGGTCGGTATCATCAGCGGACAGCGCTACGACTTCTCCAAGCGTCATATCCTGGACTCCGTTGCCCAGGAGCTCACCCGTCTGGGCACCGATTACGTGGACCTGTTGCTGCTGCATAGGCCCGACACCCTGGTGGAGCTCGATGAATTGGCCGAGGCGTTCAATCTCCTGCAGCAACAGGGCAAGGTGCGTTATTTCGGCGTCAGCAACGTCAATCCGATGCAGATCGAGCTGCTGCAGAGCGCTATCAGCCAGAAGCTGCACGTGAACCAACTGCAGTTCGGCTTGGGCCACGCGGACATGATCCGTCAGGAATTCCACGTCAATATGAACGATGCCGCCAGCATCGACCATGACGGCGGCACACTGGCGTACACTAGGCTCAAGCATATGACCATCCAGGCGTGGAGCCCCTTCCAGTCCGGGTTCTTTGAAGGCACGTTCATCGACAACCCCAAATTCCCCGAACTCAACGACCATCTGCAACGCATCGCGGAGAAGTATGGTGTGACCAAAAACGCCATTGCCACGGCCTGGATTCTGCGGCACCCCGCCAAGATGCAGGTGCTGTTGGGTTCGATGAACCCCGAACGGCTCACGCAGATGATCCAGGGTGTGGATATCACGCTGGACCGCCAGGAATGGTACGACCTGTATCTCGCCGCCGGTAACGATCTGCCGTAGCGCCTGCTGTGTCGCCGTGCGCCGGGATTGACCGCGCATGGCGTGGGGAGGCGGGGCCATATGATGTGAGCATGCATTATTTCACACCGAAGCGCTGTGCGTCGTCGAACAAGATCATGTATCACGACAAGGCGCAGGCGCAACGTGCCGCCGACGAGAGCTTCAGGGAACGGGGCATCGAGTTATGGGTGTACCGGTGTGAATTATGCGGAACATGGCACCTGACGAGCCGCGACCCCGATAGCTCATATCGATATGTGCCGTTGAACCAGCAGATTCGTCCGCATTCACGGAAGAAAGGGTATAAGCCGCGGCGTCGTTGACGATGCCGGTGTGCCCTGTGCCCTGTGCCCCGTGCCGGCCGGCGGCTCAGCCGTGCCGACGGTGTCTGCGATTGACGAACGCCTTGGAACCGCGATCGGCGAGTGTGGTCAGGATGGCGCCGAACGCCGCCGACGCGCCCGTGAACAGCACGCTCATCAGCAGTCCCTGCTGCGCGTCCTCGCCGGCAGCCGCCTTGGCGGTGCGCGACGTACCGCGGTTCCACAATGCCTGGAACAATCTGCCGGCAACCAGACCGGCCAGCGTCGGGATGAAGTATTTGATGAGTTTGTCTCCTAGGGAGTCCGGGTCGTTGAGCCGTTGTTCGCGCATGGCGTTCACCCTTTCATCGATGGCGTGGAACCCAGCGACGATCTGGTCTGCTGAGGAACCGGAGTCTGCCATGTAGTCCACATACTCGTCGGTCATGGTTTCCATCATAGACGTGGCCGTCTCCGCCCGTACCCGACCGGATGTCGATTGCCGCGTGAACGTGGGCGTGCGAGTACAGTATGAGGTATGACTGACACGATTGTTGGCGGCAACGATGCCCCCAAGCCCGGTCGCCTGGTGCTGTTGCGGCATGGGCAGACCGCATGGAGCGTTTCCGGACAGCACACCGGACGAACGGATATCCCGCTCACCCCCACCGGCGAGCATCAGGCGATTGAGGCTGGGGTGCGGCTGAGGGAGTCGTTCCCCGATGGATTCGCCCAGGGATGCGTGTTCTCCAGCCCCCTGCGGCGGGCGCGGCAGACCGCGGCGCTGGCCGGGTATGGCACGCATAACGTGCTGCCGTATATCGCGGAGTGGGATTACGGCCGCGCCGAGGGACGCACCCGCGGCACCGTGTCGCAGCTGTTGGGGCGGCCCTGGGATCTGTGGCGCGATGGAACGGAATCGCTGCCGGCGACTATGGACGGTGAACGTGTGGAGACGTTGCCGGGCGGCACGCAGGTGGCGGTGCGCAACGGCCGCGGCGAGACGCTGGATGAGGTGGCCGCACGCACCACGGTGGCCATCCGCGAGGTGCTGCCGTTGATCGAGGAAGGCCATGACGTGCTGCTGGTGGCTCATGCTCATGTGCTGCGCATCCTGACCACCCAATGGCTGGGCATGGATCCGCTGACGGCCAAGCTGCTGCGTCTGGACACGGCGCGGTATTCGGTGCTGAGCCAGTACAAGGGAGACAACGTCATCGAGCAGTGGAACGTGTGAATCACGCTACTCGCGAATTGACAACGTGTGCAGTATTCTTGAAACGGTTGTCATTCGAGTGTGGCGTGCAGTGATAAGCGCGTTCTTGCATGCGGGGAGGCGTGGTCCATGGACAAGGCGGGTATTCGTGATGTGGCGGAAGCCGCCGGCGTGTCGATCTCGACGGTGTCCCGTGCCTTCACCCGTCCCGACCTGGTCTCCGAGAAGACGCGCAGCAAGGTGCTGGAAACCGCCGACCGTCTGGACTTCAACATCTCCCGTTCGGCCACGGCGCTGAAATCGGGCCAGACGTACCGTGTGGCGCTGCTGATGAACGAGGACATCACCAGCTGGTTCAACACCCAGGTATTCGCCGGGGTGGAGTCGGTGATGCACGATGCCGGGTATGACATCTCGCTCTACCAGCACATCGACACCGCGGAGAACCGTCGGGACTTCTTCACCACGCTGCCTGTGCGCCGCAACGTCGATGCGGTGTTCGTGGCCTCGTTCGCCGTGGACGCCGAGGAGATCGGGCAGCTCAAGCGCACCCATGTGCCGATCATCGGCATCAACACCCCGACCACGGAGGGCTTCGACGCGTCGATCAGCATCGACGACGAGAACGGGATGTTCACGGCGGCGCAGCATCTGATCAATCTGGGGCATAAGCATATCGTCTATACCTGCTCGGCCCCTGTGGAGACCATGCATTCCAGTATCAACGCCCGTGCGCGCGGGTTCATCCGCGCCTGCAAGGCCGCGGAGGAGACCCGCGAGCTGGACTGGGAGGTGATCACCGTGCCCCGCGGTACCGAATTCGTGGAGTCCACGCTGTCCTCGCTGCTGGCGTTGGATGATTTTCCCGATGCGATCTGCTGCCAGATGGATATGATGGCGATCCCGCTGGTGCTGCGACTGGTGCGGTACGGGCACCATACGCCGCGGGATTATTCGATCATCGGGTTCGATGACAGCCCGTACGCCGACACGGTGAACCTGACCACCATGCGTCAGAATCCGCGCGATATGGGTATCAGGGCGGCGCAGAAGGCGCTGGCGCTCATCCGGGAGGAGCCGCTGGACACCCCGCATGAGATCGTGCAGCCGCATCTGGTGCTGCGTGGCACCGACCGTTTGTATGAGGGCTGACGCCCGTCCGGATCATCCGAACAGGAAATCGGCCAGTCCCTCATAGTCGGCGCCCTTCAACGACAGCACCGCGGCGTCCGACTCCATCGGATCGGAATACGGGGAGATGCCGGTGCGCAGGTAGACGCCATCGATGCCGGCATGTCGGGCGCCTAGGATGTCGTTGCTCTCGTCGTTGCCCACCATGACGGTCCGGTCGGCGGTGGTTCCGGCGCGGTCCAATGCGCGGGCGAAGAACTCCTTGCCGGGTTTCCGGACATGCTCCTCGCTGGAGATGAGGATGTCGTCGAAGACGTCATCCAACCCCAGCATGGTCAGTTCGGGGCGGGTGTAGCAGGATTGGGCGTTGGACAGCAGCACGACGCGCAACCCGCGGCCCTTCAGCAGCTTGAGCATGTCGAGGGCGCCCGGATACAGCCAGATCAGGCGCGTCGAGGCCTGACGGAACACCCATGCCGCCTTGCGGCTCAGCCGTTCCCCGACGCGCATGCCGCGCAGCGAGAACATCGCACGGTAGGTCGGCAGCAGGTCCGGCTCGTAGAACGCCGGATCGTGCCCGACCGGCACCGCCGATGACAGCGCCCTCGCGCCCATGAACCGGTCACGCAACTGGTCGGCGCTGTCGTAATGCGCGCCGGCCTCGTCGAGGAAATCACGCAACGTCTCCCATGCCTCCGGGTCATCCTCGTCGGTACGGATGTCCACCAGCGTGCCGTACAGGTCGAACAGCACGGTATCGTACCGGCGATCGCCTGAATCCTGCTCCGCGACAACCGTACGGAACCGTTGCATGCCCGAACCCATCGGAATCACCCCTTGTCAGAAGGAAAACGCCACGAAACTCTGCGGGCCAAGCGTCACCGTGGTGCCGTCGGCCGCCACATTGCCCCGACTGAGTTCCATCGTAGGGGTGCCGTGAGACGTCGCCGCATCCGGCAGCGGGAACGATTCGGTCCCCAGTCCGGGATTCAACGCGATGACGAGTCGATCCGAGCCGTCGCGGGAGGTGCGTGCGTAGGCGAAGAGGCGTCCGTGCTCCGGCGCCGCGACGACGTCGAAGGCGGCGTCGGCCTGCAGCGCGGCATGGGTCTCGCGCAGCGACAGCACGGTGCGGACCCAGTGGTACAGCGATCCGTCGTCCGCCTGCTGGGCCTCGACGGTCGGCGCGTCGGGGGCCGGGTCGACCGGGAGGTACAGGTCGTCGGCGTCGGCCGTGGAGAAGCCGAGGTTGGCGCTCGCGTCCCACTGCATCGGGGTGCGGGTGCCGGTGCGGACGTAGCCGCCCTCCTTGGTGGGCAGGTTGCGGTACCGCATGCCGATCTCGTCGCCGTAGTACAGGAACGGCACGCCGGGCATCGTCAGGATCATGCCGTAGGCGACGGCGAGCTCTTCCGGCGTCAGCCGCGGCGCCAGGCGGGCTGTGTCGTGGTTGCAGGTGATCAGGCAGAAGTGGCCTTCGTCCTTGGTGGCTTCGTACTGCGGCAGGTACTGGTCGAGGAATCCGTGGACGCTGCCGCCGCCGTGCGCGGAAAAGTAGCTGTGGTCCCGCTCCCGGTCCAGCGGGTCGGGGGTGTTGCGGCAGAGCAGGTAATACCCGTTGCGGTCCCAGCTCCAGTCCAGGTAGAAGTCCATGTCGAATCCGGCCCGCAGCGCCTGCTCCGGCACGCCCCATTCGGAGACGAACGCGGCTTCGGGATACTCGTTCTTGACGGTGCCGAGCATCTGACGCCAGGCGGCGATGGTGGCGGTTTTGCCGGCGTCGTCGTTCTTGACCAGCGAATTGGCCATGTCCACGCGGAAACCGTCGCAACCTTGACTCAGCCAGAAGCGCATGACGTCGATCATGGCCTGCCGCGTCTCGGCGGCCGCGGGGGAGTCCACGCCCATCTGCCAGGGGCGTTCCGGGTGGGCGAATCCGTAGTTGAGCGCGGGCTGGCATTTGAAGAAGTTCAGCACATAGGTGCCGTTGCGCGGGGTTTCGCCGCCGATGAACGGCAGGCCGTCGGCGCCGGACATCCATGAATCGGTCCAGATGTATCGGTCGGAGTACTGGTTGCGCTCCGGACGGCTGCTGATGCGGAACCAGGGGTGCTCCTCGCTGGTGTGGCCCGGGACCAGGTCCAGCAGCACGTGCATGCCGCGGCGATGGGCCTCGTCGAACAGGGCGATCAGGTCGTCGTTGGTACCGTAGCGCGGGGCGACCTTGAGATAGTCGCGCACGTCGTAGCCGGCGTCCTTGAACGGGGAGTCGAAACAGGGGTTGATCCACAGTGCGTTGCAGCCGAGGTCGCGGATGTAATCGAGCTTGGAGATGATGCCGGGGATGTCGCCGATGCCGTCGCCGTTCGAATCGGCGAAGCTCTGCGGGTAGATCTCGTAGAATCGCGCGTCGGCGAGCCACTGGGGGCGTGGGAGGGTGCTGGGCATCGTGAATCCTTTCCGTCGGTCGGCGTCGGTGGGGTGCCGGTCGTGGGCCCTGTCCTTCGCCGGTGGGTGCCGTCATACGCGGTATCGACGCCGTATGGGCATTGGATATGCGAACGTTTACAACAGTGTAGGGCCAATCTCGGGAGAGACGTGCCGTAATGGCTGTAATTATTGGTGTAATCCTGATGGGAACATCCGGTTGCGAACGTTTGCAATATGGTGTATACTGTCAGGCAGCAACACGTCGTGTTGCCCCGCGTTTCCGAGTATGCCGTGCAATCGTTGTCATCCAGTATTGACGTCGAAACGACCGACGTGCCCGGGGGGGGGGGTATTCGATGCGTTGCGGGTTCGGATACCGCAGTCAGAACCCGAAGAAAGGAACAAATCAACGATGATTGCGCGATGGAACAAGGCCTTGGCGGCCGTGGCGGCATGTGCGCTGTTCGCAGGAGGTCTGACCGCCTGCGGCACGGGCGCATCCGCCAACGGAGACGCCGAGAACATCACCCTGGTCGTCTGGGCATCCCAGGAGGACCAGGCCAACGAGGACTCCTGGCTCCAGGAAATGGAGAAGGCATTCCAGGAGGAGCATCCCGAATACAACATCACCTGGAAGAACCAGGTCGTCGCCTCCGCCGACGCCGCGGGCGTGGCCAAGCAGGACCCGACCGTGGCGGCCGACGTCTACTCGTTCGCCTCCGACCAGCTGGGCACCCTGCTGGACGCCGGGGCGATCGGCCAGGTCAGCGATCCGACGATGGCGCAGTTGGAGGAACAGACCGAGGGCAGCGACACCATGCTGGACACGGTGCGCGGCGAGGACGGCAACGTCTACGGCGTGCCGTTGGCCGGCAACACCTGGTTCATGTATTACCGCAAGAGCAAGTTCACCGAAGAGGACATCACTTCGCTGGACGCCATGCTGGCCAAGGGCAAGGTCTCCTTCCCGCTGACCAACTCGTGGTACGTTCCGGCGTTCTACATGGGTGCCGGCGGCGAGCTGTTCGGCCCCGATGGCACGGACGGCGCGGCCGGCGTGCAGTTCGGTGGCGAGATCGGCGCGGCCGTGACCGAGTATCTGGTCAACTTCCGCAACAACCCGAACTTCGTGCTGGACCAGAACGGTTCCGGTCTGGCGGGCTTGAAGGACGGCTCGGTGGACGTGGTCTTCACCGGCAACTGGGACGCCGCCACCGTGCGCGCGAACCTGGGCGACGACTGGGGCGTGGCGCAGCTGCCCTGCTTCACTCTGAACGGCCAGCAGGTGCAGATGAAGGCGTTCGCCGGGTCCACCGTGTACGCGTGGAATCCGTACAGCAAGCACCCGAAGGCCGCTGACCAGTTCGCCGCGTTCCTGTCCGGCACCTACTCGCAGGAGAAGCACTACACGATGCGCTCGGTCATCCCCTCGGACGTCAAGGTTGCCGCGACCCCCGAGGTCGAGGCCGACGCCGTGGCTCAGGCGCAGATCGATACGATCGCCAACACGTCGGTGGTCCAGCCGTCCATCTCGGAGATGAACAACTTCTGGGTCCCCTGTGAGAACTTCGGCAAGGCCATCTACAACGGCGAGGTCACGCTGGACAACGCGGCCGAGCAGACCGAGCGGTGGATGGCGTCCTACGAGAGCCTGATGTGACGCAAGGAAGGGTTTGAACATGGAAGCAACCGTTTCGCCACGCCCCGCCAAGCGTGGCCTGATCCGCCGCAAGGCGGACTACATCCCGCCGTCGCGCTACACGCTGCGCGCGGCCGCCAAGGACGGCGACGCCCTGACGCGCCTGTCGTTCCTGATCCTGGGCGCGGGCAACCTGGCCCGCAAGCAGATTGTCAAGGGCCTGCTGTTCCTGGCCGTCGAGATCGCCTACATCGTCTACATGGCGACGGTGGGCGTCGGCAGCCTCGGCACGCTCGTCTCATTGGGGTCGCGCACCCAGACCCGCCAGAAGATCGACGGCTACTGGTACTACGACGCCGGCGACAACTCCGTGCTGCTGCTGACCGCCGGCGTGGCCACGGTGTTCATCACCGTCCTGTTCGTGGTGTTCTGGTCGTACGCGGTGCGCAGCGCCTACAAGGCGCAGGTGCTCCAGCGCGAGACCGGCGCCGCGCCCACGCTGCTGGACGACTGGCGCAACCTGACCGACCGCAACGCGCAGGTCTCGATGATGTTCCTGCCGGTGGTGGGCATCCTGGTGTTCACCGTGCTGCCGACGCTCATCATGATCTGCATCGCGTTCACCAACTACGACTCCGACCATGTGCTGCTGTTCGATTGGGTGGGCTTCAAGAACTTCGGTTCGCTGTTCGCCGACACCGGCGCGGTGACCGCCAACCAGTTCGTGCGCGTGCTCGGATGGACGCTGGTGTGGGCCATCTTCGCCACGTTCCTGAACTTCTTCTTCGGCCTGTTCCTGGCGATGATCATCAACCGCAAGACCACGCGCTTCAAGGGCATGTGGCGGTCGATCTTCTCCCTGTCGATGGCCGTGCCGCAGTTCGTCTCCCTGCTGGCCATCAACCAGATGCTCCAGCCGGAGGGCGCCATCAACAGCACACTCGAATCCTGGGGCTGGATCACCGAACCGCTGCCGTTCTTCACCGATCCGACCTGGGCCCGCGTGACCGTGATCGTCGTGAACCTGTGGATCGGCATCCCGTTCACGATCATGCAGATCACCGGCATCCTGCAGAACATCCCCGCCGACCAGTATGAGGCCGCCAGGATCGACGGCGCCAACTGGTGGCAGACGTTCACCCGCATCACGATGCCGTATCTGGTGTTCGTGCTCACCCCGTACCTGATCACCACGTTCACAGGCAACGTGAACAACTTCAACGTCATCTACCTGCTGTCCGGAGGCAACCCGACCGCCGTCGGCGACACCGCCGGCTCCACCGACCTGCTCATCACCTGGCTGTACAAGCTCACGGTGGATCGCGGCGACTACAACCTCGGCGGCGTCATCGGCATCTTCACATTCGTGGTGCTGGCGATCGTCTCGCTGATCACCTACCGCAGCAGCGGATCCTATAAGAACGAAGGAGGCTTCCGGTGAGCCAAGCAACCCAGTCGGCCACTGTCAAGGCCGAAAGCAATCCGTTCCTGCACGACCAGCGCAAGCGGCGCATCGTGGGCGATGTGCTGAGCCACCTGCTGCTCGTGGTGCTCGCCGTCATCTGGATCATCCCGATCGCGTGGGTGGTCATGGAGAGCTTCAATGCGAACCCGGGACCGTACAACCCGTCGTTCTTCCCGGAGGAGTACACGCTGGACAACTACATCCAGCTGTTCACCGACACGCACATCCTGAACTTCCCGAAGATGTTCATGCACACGTTCATCATTGCGGTGATCTCGTGCCTGATCAACGTGTTCTTCGTGCTGTGCGTGGCGTTCTCGATGAGCCGTCTGCGCTTCCGCTTCCGCAAGTCCTTCATGAACGTGGTGCTGGTGCTCGGCATGTTCCCGAACATCATGTCCGTGGTCGTGATCTACTTCATCCTGAAGTCGCTGGGCCTGACCCAGGGCATCGGCGTCACCGTCGCGCTGATCCTGGTCTACTCCGCCGGCGCCGGCGCGGGCTTCTACGTGATGAAGGGCTACATGGACACCATCCCGATGTCCCTGGACGAGGCCGCCGCGCTTGACGGCTGCACCCGCTGGCAGACCTTCCGCCTCATCATCCTGCCGGTGTGCAAGCCGATGCTCGTCTACCAGGCCCTGACCGCGTTCCTCGGCCCCTGGCTCGACTTCGTGATGGCCAAGGCCATCTGCCGCACGCAGGACAACTACACGGTGGCGCTGGGCCTGTACCAGATGCTCAGCCGTGAGTACCTCAACTCCTGGTTCGCGCGATTCGCGGCCGCCGCCGTGATCATCGCCATCCCGATCGCCATCCTGACGATCGTCATGCAGCGCTACTACCAGGAAGCCATGTCCGGCGCCGTCAAGGGCTGAGCCGGCACATCTGATCACACATCCGCCAGGCGGGTGGAGGCGGGAACCCGCTCCCGCCCGCCGCGGAGGACCCGGGGCAATGCCGGTCGTTGCCCCGGACCTGTACCATCGTTGTCATGCAAGGAGTTCCGATGACGCAACCCCGTGATTACCAACGTTCCACGGTTAATCCGATCTCCACGTTGCCCGCGTACGACGGCGAGCTGGGCGCACGCCTCACCGCCGACGGCACGGCGTTCACCGTCTGGGCCCCCACCGCCGAAGCCGTGACGCTGCGCTTGTTCGCCACCGGTTCCGACGACGAGCCGGGCGCACGCGCCATCGCCGAGCGTCCCATGGCGTCCGGCCCGCGCGGCACCTGGCATGTGGAGATCCCGGAATGGCTGGCGGGCGTCTACTACGATTTTCTGGTCGCCTTCCCCGACGGCACCGTGAACCGCGCCGCCGATCCCTGGGCGCGCGCCGCCCGCCGGGAACGCGCGCGCCCCAATGTGGTGGGCCGGGCCCCCCCCCACCCCCCCCGGTGGGGCGCCCCCCCCCGCCCCCCCCGGCACCCCCGCCCCCCCCCCGGGGCCGCGCGGGCCCGGCGTGAACGGCGCGCGCAGCATGGTCGTGGACCTGGCCCGAACCAACCCCGACGGTTGGGACGACGACCGCGGCCCCGATATCCCCGACGGCGAACTGGTCGTCTGGGAGACCCATATCGGCGACTTCAGCAACGATCCGGACAGTGGGGTGCCCGCGGAACATCGCGGGCGGTTCCTGGCCTTCACGCACGAGAACACCCACATCCCGAGCGATTCCGCATCGCCCACCTGCCTGGCCCATCTCAAGCGGCTCGGCGTCACCTGCGTGCAGCTGCTGCCGTTCTACGACTACGGTTCCGTGGATGAGACCCGGCCCGACTCCGACCAGTTCAACTGGGGGTACGACCCGGTCAACTACAACGTGCCCGAAGGCTCCTACAGCACCGACCCCCGCCACGGCGAGGTGCGGATCCGCGAATGCAAGACGATGATCCAGGCCCTGCACCGCGCGGGGTTCAAGGTCATCATGGACGTGGTCTACAACCACATGTACTCCGCCGACAACTGGTTCGAACGCATGGTGCCCGGCTACTTCTGCCGCCGCACGGACGATGGGGCGCTCGCCAACGGTTCCGGCTGCGGCAGCGACACGGCCAGCGAACACGCAATGTTCGGCCGGTACATTGTGGATTCGGTGACGTACTGGGCCCGTGAATACCACATCGACGGCTTCCGCTTCGACCTGATGGGCCTGATCGACGTGGAGACCATGAACGCCGTGCGCGCCTCGGTCGACGCGCTGCCGGACGGGCGGCGGATCCTGCTGTACGGCGAGCCGTGGTCGGCCGCCGACTCGGCCGTGGAACCCGGGACGATCCTGTCGAACAAGGGCGGCGTGGGCCGGCTGGACCGCCGTATCGGCTGGTTCTGCGACGCCACTCGCGACTCGATCAAAGGACACGTGCTGTACTCCGATCAGGCCGGGTTCGTCAACGGACTCGGCCGGGCGTTCGCCCCGTCCGTGCGCAAGGCGGTGGACGTCTGGCACGGCGCGGTGGGCGAGCCGAAGGACCCGATGCAGCTGGTGCAGTACGTCTCCGCGCACGACGACCTGACGCTGTGGGACAAGCTGTGCGCCACGATGTGCCCGGGCGGGCCGACGGAGGCGGATTACGCGGCTTGCGGCGCGTGCGGCGGGGTGGCCGGGGAAGCGGCGGGTCCTGTCGGTGGCGGCGCGGCGGACGATGCGGTCGGCGGCGAAACCGGCGGATGCCACGGTGACGTCGCGGACATGCTGGCGGCCAACGCCATGGCCGCGGGCCTGGTGATGACCGCGGCCGGCTTGCCGTTCCTGCTGTCCGGCGAGGAGTTCGCCCGCACGAAGCTCGGCTGCTCCGACTCCTTCGACCGGCCGGCCTCGCTCAACCTGCTGGATTGGCGGCGCGCCACGCGGATGGCGCCGCTGGTCGATTGGTACCGGACGTTGATCGCGCTGCGGCGGTCGCATCCGGAACTGTGCCGGGGCGCGCACGTCCCGCTGCCGTCCGCGGACGATGTGGTGGCGTACCGTGTCGGCGATTTGGTGATGGCGGCCAACGCAGGGTACGGGGAGTCCACGCTCGATATGACGGGCGGGGCCGCCTCGGACGGCGAATGGGCTGTTGTCGCCGATTCGACCGACGCGCTGGCCGGGCGGGCCACGCCGCCGGATGCCGGTGCCGAAACCGGGCACGGCGCCCGCGGGACGGCCACGGTGACGTTGCCGGCACGGTCGTTTACGGTGTGGCAGCGGTGCGTCGACGATGCACAATAGAAATGCCGGCATAGGGCGCGATGGACTGACGGACAACGTTGACGGAAGGACATGTGAACACGATGAACGAATCTGTGGCCGGGCATGATGCCTCGCTGGACAACGCCAAAGGCATCACCACGTTCGCGATGAAGATCGTCGCGCTGCTGCTGGTCATGCTCGGGTCGTTCAGCACCGCGGTGCTGCTGCCCGGCGTCGGCGACCTGGCCACGGCGGATATGGGCGCGCTGACCGGCGTGGTGGTGACCGACGCGTTCTCCTGGTGCGCGGTGCCGCTGTACGCGTGGATGCTGGTCAACGGATTCCGCCGCACGCACGCCGCCGGATGGTACCTGGCCAGACTGGCCGTGCTGGCGGCGGTGTCCGAGGTGCCCTACGATATGGCGACATCCGGGCGGTTCTTCGACATGACCTCGCAGAACCCGGTGTGGGGGCTGTGCATCGCGCTGATCGCGCTGATGGTGCTCCGCGCGTTCCAAGGGCGTCACGATGTGGCGTCATGGGCGATCCGGATTGCGGTGCTGCTCGCGGCCACATTATGGGCGTACCTGTTCAATGTGGGGCTGCGGCTCGGTCTGGTCGGCGAGGGACTGATGACCCTGGTGTTCGCCGTGATCTTCTACACGCTGGCCAGGCGCGAGAACACGATGATGCTCACGGCGGGCGCGTTCGGCGCCTGCATGTTTATCCTGCCGGTGCTGGGCGTGATGCTGCTGCACTGGCGCTCGCGGAGGGAGGGATACCCCGCCCCGTGGGTCAAATGGCTGTTCTACGTGCTGTATCCGCTGCAGCTGTTGGCGTTCGGGCTGGTCGGCATGGCGTAGCCATTCACTTGCAAGCGCTAGCATCACGAGGTCGTCCTCGCTGGCGACGCATCATCACATCACTGCAGAAAAGGTGAGAACCGATGACTGATAGCAATGAAGCTCAGGATCCGACGCAGGCCGCTCGACGGGAGGAAAGCCCGGCGCGCCTCAAGCGTCCGCTCATCCGTCTGGCCAAGGCGTGCGGCGTCTCCACGTCGTACATCGACCAGCTCGGAGCCTACGTTGAAATCCGCGACGAGGTGCTCGTCTCCGTGCTGGCGTCGTTGGGCGTGGACGCCTCGAATCCCGCGGCCATCAGCAAGTCGTTGCTGGAAACCGAATGTCGCCAGCGCGAACAGCTGGTGCCTCCGACCGTGCTGGCCATCACCGGCAGGGCGAACGTCGTGCCGCTGCGTTGTTCGGCGGACGCGCTGGTGGCGCTGACGCTGGCGTTGGAGGATGGAACCGCCTACGCCGGCGACCTGCGCGGGAACCTCTGCACGCACAAGGACGCCGATTTCGGCGAACAGCTGGAACTCACGCTGCCGGACGACCTGCCGATCGGATACCACACGCTCAACGTGCAGGTCGGCGGCGTGCAGCGTCGCGCCACGGTCATCGTCGCCCCGCCGCGCATCGAGCTGCCCGAAGCGGTGCGTCAGCGGCAGCGTTGGGGGTGGATGACGCAGATGTACTCCGTGCGGTCGGCCGACTCATGGGGCGTCGGCGACTACGGCGACCTGAAGCGGTTGGCCGCCGCCGCCGGTGAGAAGTCGCACGCCGACTTCATGCTCATCAACCCGATCCACGCCGGCGCCCCGGTGCCCCCGTTGCAGCCCTCGCCGTACTTGCCGGAGTCACGCCGGTTCTTCAACGTCACCTATATCCGGCCGCAGGACATCCCCGAATACGCGGCGCTCGACGACGCGACCCGCGCGCAGGTCGAGGAGCTGCACGCCTCGGTGGCCGCCGCCAATGACAGCGCCGAGCCGATGGACATCAACGCCTCGTGGGACGCCAAACGGCAGGCGCTGTGGCTGATCTTCTCCGCGCCGCGTTCCGAGGAGCGCGAGACCGCCTTCGCCGAGTTCAAGCGCGCGGCGGGGCCGGACCTGGACGCCTTCGCCACCTGGTGCCTGGCGTTCGAGGTGTGGGGCGCGCCGTGGGAGGAGAACTCGTGGTTCTTCCGCACCGACAAGAACTCGCCGGCCGTGGCGGCTCTGGTGCGTGACCACCATGACATGTTCGAATTCCAGCGCTGGCTGCAGTGGATCGCCGACGAACAGGTGGCCGCCGCGCAGCAGGCCGCCAAGGACGCCGGCATGGCGCTCGGCCTGATGCAGGACATGGCGGTGGGCGTGCACGCCCTCGGCGCCGACGTGTGGTGGAGCCCCGAACGATTCGCCGACGGCGTGACTGTCGGCGCCCCGCCGGACTTCTACAACCAGCTCGGCCAGGACTGGGGGCAGCCGCCGTTCAGCCCGCAGTACCTGGAATCCACCGGTTACCGCGTCTACTGTGAGATGGTGCACAACATGTTCGCGCACGCCGGCGCCCTGCGCATCGACCATGTGCTCGGCCTGTTCCGCCTGTGGTGGATCCCGCGCGGCTGCACCGCGCGCGACGGTGCCTATGTGACCTACAACCACGAGGTCATGCTCTCCATCCTGGCGATCGAGGCCTCCCGCGCGAACGGTGTGGTCATCGGCGAGGATCTGGGCACCGTGCCCGAATACGTCTCCAAGGTGCTGGCCGAACACGGCGTGCTGGGCACCGCCGTGGAATGGTTCTCCCGTGTGGACAACTCCCCGAACGCCGGCGACCCGTATGCCCCGCCGGAGGACTACCGCAAGTACGCGCTCGCTTCCGTGACCACGCATGACCTGCCGCCGACGGCGGGCTATCTGAAGCTGGAGCACGTCGACCTGCGCGAGGAGCTGAATCTGCTCAACGAACCGGCCGAGCAGTTCCGCGCCGAGGTGCAGGCCGAGATCGATCAGATGCTGGCGCTGCTGGTTTCGCGCGGATACCTGCCGCGGGAGGTGGCCGACGGGCTGAAGGCCGCCTGCGCGCCGGACGCCGACGATGCCGAGACGGCCGACCGCGAGGCGCTGATTCAGCGTGTAGTGGAGGCCATGCACGTCATGCTGCGGGATTCGCCGAGCGTGCTGGTGCAGGCCGCGCTGGTGGACGGCGTGGGCGAGCACCGCACCCAGAACCAGCCGGGCACCAGCTGGGAGTACCCGAACTGGCGCATCCCGCTGGCCGACGAGACCGGGCGCGTGGTGCATACCGAGGAGGTCTTCGAGCTGCCGCGGGTGCAGTCGTTGGCCGCGGCGCTGAACCGCTGAGACTGGATAAAATGGTAACTTTTTTACCAAATTATTTAGAAAGTATAAAAGAACAAGATATATCAATTGTAGATGTATTATATAAGCTAACTGAAGAAGAAATAATCTATAGAGATGAAAGAGCATCAAAAATACAAGTAACGGTTGCAGCATTTCCTTTTGAAAAAGAAATAAAAGATTTTGATTTTAGTTATCAACCAGGAATAAACAAACAACAAATATTAGATTTAGAAACATTAAGATTTATGGAAAATAAAGAAAATATATTATTTGTTGGATCGAGTGGTGTAGGAAAGACACACCTAGCAATAAGTTTAGGAATTGCTGCTGCAAAGAAAAGATATCTAACCTATTTCATATCATGCCACGATTTAATAATGCAACTAAAAAAAGCTCATGCAGAAAATAGATTAGAACAACGATTAAAACAATTTTGTAAATACCGATTATTAATAATTGATGAAATCGGATATCTCCCTGTAGATAGAGATGGAGCAAATTTGTTCTTTCAATTAATAGCTAAGAGATATGAAGAAAGTTCAACAATAATAACGACAAATCAGCCATTTTCAAAATGGGGAGAAGTTTTTAGTGATAATACATTAGCCAATGCAATATTAGATAGATTACTGCATCATTCAAGTATTATCAAAATAACAGGAC
>ERZ1090861.925-NODE-925-length-16432-cov-26.344874_pt1 | contig 16432 bp, 14 predicted proteins | sample MGYA00478482_ERZ1090861 | MGnify/ENA primary metagenome ERZ1090861 (study PRJEB33644, sample SAMEA5815744) | chicken gut metagenome | biome: Chicken; feature: Gastrointestinal Tract; material: Caecum | place: Ireland | collected 2019-01-01 | study: A study of the... | reverse complement strand
ATTGCTACCTTTTTGTTAAGCATTTTTGTTGCATTTAATTTTTCCTTGCGCCAAAAATAAAAATAGAATTGACTAATCTGTTTTTTAATATTATAATAAAATAGTCACTTTTAATACTTTCTAAATAAAAAGATACTTTAATCAGCATACAAAATTAGAGGACAACTTTTGCTTATTCATCAAATTTTAAACTGGCAGTGACACCTGAACGCCAAGCAAAACAGAGTTAAATAAATGTCTCTCAACTCACAACTAAATGCTATGCTAAAAAATATTGTTATAAAATCTGCGGAAGTGGCGAAATGGCAGACGCGCAAGTTTCAGGTGCTTGTGGTAGCAATACCATGTGGGTTCGACTCCCATCTTCCGCACCACCAGCCCAAGCGCTGGGCGACTATCCGGCAAAGCGAGTTAAAAAATAAACTTTACCACCGCTCTCCAACCAAATGTTAGGCGATTGTCTGATAAAGAGAATTTAAAGAGTAAAATTTATCTCCGCTCTCAAGCCGGACGCTTGGCGATTGTCCGACAGAGCAAACTAAAAAACAAAGTTTATCCCCGCTCTCCAACCAAATGTTGGACGATTGTCCGCAAACCTTACACTTGGCGAGCAAACCTAGTTTGCATCGCTATTGAGTTGCGAAAATAAATTTTGTCTCGCTCTCTTGAAATAAGCACATAATACGTTATTGACACATCAAACGATAAAAAACGGATAATCCGCCCGTTCTCTTGGAACACAAGAAATTGTCATCATGAATGCACTATATGATAAAAAGTGCCTAAGGCACACGATAATAAGCGGATAATCCGCTCACTCTCGTAGAAAAAAATAAAACGAGCATTGAAAAAGTTTTTTCACTAAATTCAATGTTCGTTTTTTGTTTGTGATTTATAAATTATTTATTATATATAAACTTTACAATTCTTTCGCTTGCATTTTGCGATGCTACATTAATATCGTCTTTTGTCCAAAATGGCTTGTCAGTATTTCTATATTTTTCAACCAAATATTTTGCTATATTATATTTACTATTTATATATCCAGTTTTGCTTTCTAGCGTTGTTGAAACCTTTGTTCTAAACCATTCGTTGCCTAGTCTCCTATTAATTTTATATTCTAGTAAAATTTTATTGCCAATTTTATTTACAAAGCTTCTAAATTCTTCATCATTAAGTATTTTTGCATCTTTGCGAATTTCAGGTAGATTATGGCCGCTTGACGGCATAATATGCTCAACATCGCACTTTTCTTCAAATTTGAAATCTATGTTTCTTTCTTTTGCAAATAAATACTCGTTTAAGTAAACTAAAATATTCCCTTCGTTATCATAAATTGATTTTTTAAGGTCGTCTTCCTTCCAATTCTTGCTTATATGACTATCAAAATCTGCAATTATTTCACTTATAGGAATAGTTTTATCAACAAATTTTACCATCTCTCCAAATAAGAAGGTTTTAAATTTTGTGCTTGAATACCCAGCATCTACCAATTCTAGCACGGCAAAAAGCCTTATCATTGTTTCTGCCAAGAGTTTGACTTCTTGTTCATTGACGTTATTTTCATCAAATCTAAGAAGATAGCCACCAAAGAATAATTTTGCGTTTTCGTTAAATTTTAGAAGTATTTTTACTATTGGCTGTTTTAATGAGACTTCCCAATTTTTAACCAGTTTAATCATTTCTTGGCAGGTTTGAATTGGATAACGATTAACCAAGTCAGTGTTAATTTCTTTAAAATATCTTCTAACGCCAGGAACGGTAACGTTGATTGCTCCAGTGCTGCTTACAATATCTCTATTTTTCGCTCTCATATAATACATATATTGAGCCAAGATAGAATCAATATCAATCTCATCTAAAGTATTTATCCTATCATATAATTCACGCCAAAGTTCAGAAAATTCTTTGCTTTTATTCATTGATTCTGATGATGCATAAAAATCTGCTGATATAATATCTGAGTCACGCAATGGAAGTCCGTCAGAGTTTAGCGAGTTAAACATTCTGATGGCTTGTTCAACATTCCAACTTTTAATCTCTATCACTTCGCAATTTTCTATAAAAACTTTGGTGATATTATTTAATTGAGAAGGTGACAGTTCGCTGATTTTCCCATAAAAATATTTAAAATTTCTAAAGAAGCTAGTATATCTATTATCTTTTTGCTTATTTTTTATTTTAATTACATTTGCTTCAGCATCGTCAAAATCGACAGCCTTTAATATTGTGTCAAGCTCTGTCTTATATAGGTCGTTTTCATTTATCGAATTATTTTTTAAAATATTTACCTGCTTATAAATTTCTCCATCTTGATTTTTGTTTGGATCGTCAGAGACATATTCTGCTTCAACTTTGTAAAGAAGTTTCATGATTGTTCTTCTCCTATCTCTTAACCCCCTACATAGAGCAGCAGACTCTTCGTCTTGAGTGCATTTATTTATCTCAATATTAATTCTCATCAAAAGTGCTTTTAGTAAAAGCAAAAAGGTTGTCGTTCTTTGCTGACCATCAATAAGACTATATTTTGAGTCATTATCTTGACAGTTGATAATTATCGTTCCAAAGAAATATCTATCCTTATTCCCTTCCAAAATATAATCAACAATATCTTGCCAAAGCTTGTCGCAGTTATTAATACTCCATGAATATACTCTTTGATATTCTGGAATTACAAAAATAGTATCATTTTCTAGTTTTAAATAATCACCAATCTTTCTTAAATTAGGTTCAATAGTTTTTGCCATGTTTTACTCCTTTCTTTATAAATTATTTTATAAGTAACCCATCTCTTTGACGCTTACTCTTTATTATTTGCTTTGTTATCTGTATCTTCTTGGCTTGTAGATTGCAACTCAGTTGGAATCTCTGCAATGTTTTGTGTTAGTGTTGCAGATTCTGCTATATTTTGTGTTTCTAAGGCAAGTTTTGCTTTCTTCTTAGGAAAATATAAATATAAATCCTCATGTGTTTTATACCAGCGGTCTTGTTTCTTTCTTGTGAACTGCTCCCATAGCGATGTAAAGGCAAATATCAAGGCAAGCATGCATATCACAAACATCCACCATTTGAATGCAGGAAGCTCGTTAGGTCCATGAACTAAATACATTGCGTTAGGGCTTGGAAGTCCACCTAGATAGAAGATAAGCTCAACAAGTCCACCGACTACGCCGCATGATAACAAACCCATCGAATAAGGCACAAGATTATAGACGTTGATTTTTACATATCCACCCACAAACAGCCACAGACAGCCAACAAGCATACAAGAATGTGAGAAGGCTGCTTGAAGTGTTCCCCAACTGCTGAATCCTGGTGGTGTGACGAATAAAGTAATAAGTGCACCAAATGTTCCGCCATAAGCAACAAAAGTTGACATACATTTGAATAGTTTTGATTTTTTATTCCACCACAAACTTGCAAACAGCAGTAGATACATCATGTAGTTGCAAAAATAGATTGGGAATAACTGATTATCATAAGAATTTCCTATACCACCATTTGCAAAGAGCGTTGTATACATTGTGGAGATATGGAAGAACAGACACGCCACCGCCCAAAATAGCAAGAAAAGGTCTTTGAACAACTGTTTTTTGATAAAGTGTGCTCCAAAAAGAATAAGTGAAATCACAAGTAATGATATAACTATGTATAAAATATGTTCGGTGCTCATTGTTTTCTCCTTGAATAATTAAAAATTTACTTTTTTAGTATATCACAAACGCCTTATAACTACAATGATTTTTTAAAATAATCCAAAAAAAAAGAAATTTATAACAATTATCTATTTAATCTTATATCTATTTTTAAAATTCATATAAATATGATATAATATAATCATGTCGAAGATAAAAAAAGAAACTAAAACTAAACTTATAAAGCTTTTAATCATAGTTGTTGTGCTAGTAGTGCTTGTTCTTGCGATATACCTGCCGCTTGAACTGACTGGCACTATTGACAAGATAGACAGTGCCGAAGAGCTAGGTGCTTTTATTCGAGAAGGCGGAGTTTATAGCTATGCTATATTTTTTGTTTTGCAATTTTTGCAGGTTACATTTCTTCCGCTCCCTGCCGCTGTCACCACCATTGCGGGAACACTCGTTTTTGAAAATGTCTGGGTAACTTTTGCACTTAGTCTTGCAGCCGTTCTTTGCGGAAGTGCTTTTGCCTTCTTTTTGGGGCGAAAAGTTGGACGCAAGTTGGTTGTCTGGGTAGCCGGTGAAAAAGATGCAGCTAAATGGGAAGAAAAGCTTAAACGCGGGAAATTTGTATTCTTCCTGATGATTCTTTTTCCTGTTTTTCCTGACGACATACTTTGCATTGTGGCTGGTTGTATTGGCATGGACTGGAAATTCTTTATGATAACAAACCTTATATCTCGCCCTATCTCAATCGGTTGTCTTTGCTTCTTTGGAAGTGGAAGCATAATACCATTCAGTGGCTGGGGAATCCCTGTATGGATAACACTTGTTATCATTGGAATATTCGTATTCTATCTCAGCGTCAAATTTCAACCACAAATTGAAGATTACATTGTGAGAACAGCAAATAAAATAACCGGAAAAATTGGCAATAAAAAACTTTCATATGTATTATATCCGATAAATCATAAAGTTGTAGCGATGGAAATGACAGAAAAACCACAAAAACTTGACTTAGAAAATACCGCCACCTTATTAAAGACTGATAAAAAATATATTAGATATATTTTAAAAAAGAAAAAAATAAAATAAAAAATAATGAAAAGGCTGAAAATTAAAAAATATAATTAAAAAAATAAAATATTGGATTTAAAGTCCAATATTTTTGTTATATAAGTTATTTGTAATAAGAATAAAAAATAAATTCAATTACCGACAAGTCAGCTATTTTCGTTTTCAAGTTCGAGTGTAAATAGGAGTTTTTTAGGCAGCCACACTTGTCCAGGTTTGCCAATATTAACTCCCGCGTAAACTTCTGCTGACGGCATATTGCAGTGGCGAGCTATCTCATTTGCATAAGTTTTTGCGTCTACAATTATTTTTTTATCAAACTCAAAGTTGCCTTTATAAAACACAATCTGTCCGTCTCTTGCATAGCCGCGAGTCAAATCGTTAAACTTATCTAAATCTAGTCCAAGTGACATTGCCCACTGAAAATGACTCATTGTGCTACCCTCAAGATAAAGCACTTTGCCATTCACAATCATGAATGCGACGCGTGAAGAATGGATATTGTGGACACCTTCAAGTTCTTTATCATCAAGCTTTTCAAAATAATCAACATTATACTTTTTCTCTTTAGACATATATCACCACGCTCTCTTCAGTTATATCTTGTCCGCCTTCTTGACCTTCGCCATCTTGGTCATCTAAACTGTCAGTAATTTGGTCGTTGGCATCTTGAAGTTCTTTAAGTCTCTGTCTTTGATAGTTGATAACTATTGACGTGATAATAACAAAAGCTATAAGAACTACAAGTCCTATAATCCATGACCATTTAATCCACTTTTTCCTTTTTTCTTCTTGCATCTTTTTTCTCTTTCAAATGATTATAGCATCTTTTTACGCACTTTGTCCACAAAAATTTTGATAAAAGCCTTTCAAGATAGAGTGCAAGCAGGAAAGTGAGAAGCACATATATTCTAAACTGCCCATAATTTATATTGAGATTGACAATATATAGAAGAGCGAAGGAAAATATGGTTGCAAGGAAATCAAATAGAATTTTTGAATATTTATCATTGCCGCTTAAGAAGGTGAGTGTTTTGAAGATATCAAAAATAAAACCACCCGCAACGCCAGCAAGAAAAACCACTAGAAAAACAAGGGGTTGAGATAAAGTAGGATATAGCAATTACTTAAAAATCCTTTTAAGAAGCGGTTGTTTTTTGCCGCCGTGTTCATTCAGTTTTATAAGATTGAAGTTGCCATTCAAACAAACTTCACCTTCTTCAAGGTTGAGTTTTTTAACTTCAATATTATTTCCGCTTAGCACCATAACACTTTCGCCTGTCTCTATAACTGCCTGATTCTGCGACGATGAAACAACTTTTGTTGCACCTTTGATAAAAAGTGAATTTCCTTCTAAATGTAATACTTCCATAATTCCCCCATAAAAACAAAAAAGTTTTAACAAAATATATATATTCCTTTTAATGCTTAAAAATGATAGGTAAAAAATAAAAAATATTGTATTATAGTCTTATGAAAAAATTGGAATTTATCAGTGATAAAAATGAAAAAATATCAAATTTATTGCTTGAAAAGGGGTTTTCATATAATAGTGTAAGTCGACTTTTGCGAAATAAGGATGTTAGAGTTGACGGCGTTAAGATTTCAAGCAATATAAATGTTTGCGAAGGATGCAGTATAATTGTCTTTTATGATGAAAGCATGATAAAAACAGAACAAAATATTGACATAGTCTATCAAGATGACAATATTATTGTTGCAGGCAAACCGCAGGGCATTGAAGTTGAAGGTGAAAGCGGCGTTGCAAAGAAGTTAAACGCCTATGCTGTTCACAGACTCGACCGCAACACGACGGGGCTTATGGTGCTTTCAAAAAATTTGCAGGCAAAGAGCGAACTTGATAAGGCTTTCAAAAACCGCACGTTAACTAAAAAATATATTGCAGAAGTGGTTGGAAGCACAGATTTTAAAGGCGAAAAATATAAGGCATACTTATTGAAGGATGCAAACAAAAGCCAAGTAAAAATATACAATAAAAAGGTTGCGGGCTCTAGTGAAATTACAACAATATTCAAAACACTTAAGTCATCGCCAACGTCAAGTGTTGTTGAATGCACGCTTGTGAGCGGAAAAACTCATCAGCTTAGAGCTCACCTTGCATTTTTAGGGCACCCTATTATTGGCGACGGAAAATATGGCAGAAATGAAGACAACAAGAAGTTTAAGAAAAAATATCAACAACTTCACTGCTATTATCTTAAATTTGATGGTCTTGACGGAACTTTAAACTACTTAAATGGCAAAGAATTTGTGCTGATGCCAAGTTTTTATAATTTTAATAAGGACTTTTAAAAAATTTTTTACAGATTTAAAAAATTATTGACAAAATTTTAAGAAAGCTTTATAATCTTTACAAAGTGATGATGAAGAAAAGTAACATGACAAGTCATTTGTCAGAGAGGCAAATCGTGGCTGAAAGTTTGCTAAGTGACCCATGCGAAAGAACACTTCGGAGCAATTTCTTTGAAAATAAAGTGTGAGTGCTTTATCAGTAAGGGAAATCGGGAAAGCCCGTGACAGCTTATTTTAAGAGGCAAACACTTTTGAAGGTTTGCAAGTTAGGTGGCACCGCGAAGTCATTCGTCCTAACACATAGACAAAAAGTCTTATGCGTTTAGGCGAATGACTTTTTTGTTTTATCTAGGCTTAAAGGCGAGAGCTTGCAACTTGGCTACGACGCTAGCCAAGTTTGATAAAAGGGTAAAACCCTTTTATCGCAAATTCAAGTCCGCTTGAATTTGCCAAGCTCTCGCCCTGCCTTAAACAAACTAAAAAAACAGGAGGTAAAAATGGAAAACTATGTAAGAACTGACCTTGCTTCTGCTCAAGGCAAGGTTGAAGTATGGGCATGGATAGAAAAAGTCCGTGACCAAAAGAGCATGCAATTTGTAATTTTGCGAGACAGAAGCGGAATGCTTCAAATGACAATCGAAAAGGCAAAACAACCTGAAATGGCTGAAGTTGTTTCACACTTCATTCAAGACTACTATGTTAAAGTTCGCGGAACAGTTGTGCCAAACGAATATGTTAAACTTGGCAAAAAAGAGCTTATACCTGACACTCTAGAAGTGCTTTCAAAAGCAGAAGTATCACCTATTGACGGCGAAAGCTCAATCGACCAACGCCTTGACTATCGTTGGATTGACCTACGTGACCCTAAAAAACGCCTTATCTTTGAAGCACAAACAGCACTTACTCAAGGCATGAGAAACTATTGCATAGAGCATGGCTTTATAGAGGTTCACTGTCCAACAACAATCAAAAATGAAAGTGAATCAGGCTCGGGCGTTTTTGAAGTTAAGTATTTTGACAAGAAAGCCTACCTTATCCAAAGTCCACAGTTTTATAAGCAAATGGCAATAGCTGCAGGTTTTGAAAAAGTGTTTATTGCAACACCAATATACCGCGCAGAAAAATCTTACACAAGAAAACACACAACTGAATTTTCAGGCTTTGACCTTGAATTTGCAAATGTATCTTCAGTTGAAGATGTTATGAAAGTGGAAGAAGAGCTTATTCATGCAGGACTTAAACAGGTTAGCGAAAAATACGGCAAAAAAATCAAGGAGATGCTTGGTGTTGACGTTATCGTTCCTACCCTTCCTTTCCCAAGAGTTACAATGAAGGAAGTTTATAAAATTCTTGAAGAAGAATGTGACTATCCACTTGATGAAGGTGCAGACCTTGACACAGAAGCCGAGAACCTTCTCTCTGCATATATGATGAAGAAAAACAAGCACCAATTCTTCTTTGTTAAGGACTATCCAAGTGACGTCCGCCCATTCTATTCAATGCACAAGGCTGACGACCCTGCATACAGCGAAACTTACGACCTTTATTATAAGGATATAGAAATCACAAGTGGTGCTATGAGAGAACACCGCCCTGAAATCCTAGCAAAGCAGATTGCAGACAAAGGTATTGACCCTAAGACAATGGAAGAAAACTATATCAACTTCTTTAAATATGGTTGCCCACCACACGGCGGCTTCGGACTTGGACTTGATAGACTTACGATGATTATGCTGGACATTCCAACCATCAAAGAAGCTATGTTTGTATTTAGAGGTCCGGATAGATTGACGCCTTGATGAACAACTTATAAAAGTAAAAATAAAAATATAAAAATTGATTTAAAAATAAAATTATAAAATTAAATAAAATAAATAAAAAATTATATTAAAATAGGAAAATTTAATAAAAAATATATAATTTTTTAAAAATATAAAAAATTATTTAATTTTTATATTTAATAAATTTCAAAATAAAGAGGATTTAATTTATGACTAAAACAAAAATCACTATTGAAGAGGTTAAAAGGCTGGCAGGACTTTCTGCTCTTGAGTTCTCTGACGAAGAGCTTGCCGCCTTTATACCTGAATTTGAACAGATAGTTGAACTTGTGGACGAAGTTAAAAACTGCGATATTGGTGATGCTCAGCTTGCCTATACAAGTCACAAACTGAGTGACTGTCGCGAAGATCAAGCAAAGCCTAGCCTTCCACAAGAAGAGATACTACTAAACAGCCCAAAAACAAAGAAAGGCTCTTTCTGCGTGCCTAAAATGTTAGATTAAGGAGAAAAAAATGGATATTGGAAAATTATCTTTGATTGAACTTAGCACGGCTATCAGAGAGAGAAAGCTAAGTTCTTATGAAGTTACAAAATATTATATAGATAAGTGTCATGAAAAGGCAGAACTTAACGCACTGCTTGAAATCTTTGATGACGCTCTTGATAAAGCTAAAGAAATGGACGAAAAGATTGACAAGGGCTTTAAAGGCAAACTTGCTGGCGTGCCTGTTATTATAAAAGACAACATTCTCTATAAAGGCAAGATTGCATCATGCAGTTCTAAATTCCTTGAAAACTATGTTGCACAGTATAATGCAGACGTTGTGACAAAGATGCTCGAGCAAGGTGCGGTTATCATAGCAAGAGCAAACATGGACGAGTTTGCAATGGGCTCTTCCACTGAAAACTCAGCTTTTGGTGTGACTAAAAATGCTCTTGACCCTACCCGCGTTCCTGGCGGTTCAAGTGGTGGCTCAGCATGTGCTGTTGCAGCTGGTCTAGCCCCTGTTGCACTTGGAACTGATACAGGCGGCTCTATAAGGCAGCCTGCATCATATAACGGCGTTGTTGGAATAAAACCAACCTATGGCAGAGTTTCTCGTTTCGGCGTGGTTGCCTTTGCAAGCTCTATTGAACAGGTTGGACCTATCACAAAGACCGTTCGCGACAACGCATATATGCTTGAAGTTCTTGCAGGCGGAAGCGAGCATGACGAAACGTCACTGAAGCTTCCTGTGAATGATTATCTATCTGAAATTACAGGCAGCGTTAAAGGGCTGCGTGTTGGCGTGCTTAAAGAAATTGAAGAAGCTGTGCGTGGGCTTGACTGCGAAAACTCTTATCGCGGCGCTATAGAGTTGTTAAAGAAAAACGGCGGGGAAATTGTGGAAGTTTCTATCCCAGATTTTAAACTCACCCTGCCATGCTACTATATCATTGCACCAGCTGAAGCAACAAGTAACCTTGGACGTTTTGACGGCGTTAAATACTCTCGCAGAAGCAAAGACGCAAAAGATATTGATGAAATCTATGTTAAAAGCAGAAGCGAAGGTTTTGGACGAGAAGTTAAACGCAGAATTATGCTTGGAAACTTCGTGTTAAGCTCTGGCTACTTTGACGCATATTATAACAAAGCTAAAAAATTGCAACAAAAACTTATTGCAGAAGCAAAAGAAGCCTTTAAGGTTTGTGATGTTTTGCTCTTGCCTACAACCGCAGGCGAAGCGTTCAAGATTGGTGCTAAAGACGGCGACCCTGTAAGTATGTATAAAGAAGACTTATTCACAATCATGGAAAATGTGCTTGGAGTGCCTGCTATCTCTGTGCCATACGGAAAAGGCAAAGCCGGCATGCCACTTGGCATTCAGCTTATTGCAGACAGCTTGAAAGAAGGTCTTATCTATAACGTTGCAGACTTTATTGAAAAGCAGGAGGTGAAATAATGCAAGACTATGATATAGTTATCGGACTTGAAGTCCACAGCGAACTTAAAACAAATAGTAAGGTTTTCTGCTCTTGCGCAAACTCCTTTGGTGGAGAACCAAACACTCACTGTTGCCCTGTGTGTGTTGGACTTCCGGGAGCACTTCCTATTCTCAATAAAAAGGCAGTCGAACTTGTTATCAAGGCAGGTCTAACAATGGACTGTGAAATAAATGACCTTGCAGTGTTTGAAAGAAAAAATTATTTCTACCCTGACCTTGCAAAAGCCTATCAAATAAGTCAGCTTGTTCGCCCTATCTGCATTGGCGGACATATCGACCTTAAAGATAAAAAGGTTAGACTAAACCGCATACACCTTGAAGAAGATGCGGGCAAACTTGTTCACTCTACTGCTGCTATCGGAACGCTAATTGACTATAATCGTGGCGGCGTTCCACTTATGGAGCTTGTCACCGAGCCTGATATCTCAAGTGCTGACGAAGCGGTTGAATTTTTGACAAAACTTCGCCAAAAACTTATCTACGCAGGTGTTGCAGAATGTAAGATGGAACAAGGCGGAATGCGTTGTGACGTCAATGTTTCTGTGAAGAAAAAAGGCTCAAGTGAGTTCGGTCAAAGAACAGAAATGAAAAACCTTAACTCTTTCAAGAGTGTCCATCGTGCAATCGAATATGAAGCAAAAAGACAAATTGAAGTTCTAGAAAATGGCGGACAGATTGTTCAAGAAACTAGAAAATGGGACGATAATCACGGCAAGAGTGTGACCATGAGAAAGAAGGAAACTTCTTCTGACTATCGCTACTTCCCTGACCCTGATATGCTTGCAGTCGAAATCCCAAGAGAAGACGTTGAAAGAATAAGAAGCACCCTTCCACTTATGCCTGACCAACTTAAAGCTAAGTTTATGGGCGAATATGGTTTAAGCGAATATGAAAGCGACATCTTGACTAAAGATAAAGTGCTTTCTGACTATTTCCTTGAAACTCTTAAACACTTTGATAATCCAAAAGAAGTTACAAATTGGATTTTGACTGAAATTTTAAATAGAGTTAAAGACGAAGAGAGCTTTGATATCAAAATCACCCCTTGCGACCTTGGAAAACTTTTGTCTCTTGTTGCTGAAAAGAAGGTTACAAGAACAAATGCAAAGGAAATGCTCACTCGTATATGGGAAAATGGCGAAAAAATTACTGCTCTTGAAAAGGAATACGGCGGAAATGTTGATGGCGACGCACTTAAAGCCATTGTTGAAAGGATTGTCTCATCAAACCCTAAGGCTGTTGAAGACTACCGCATCTCAGACACACCTGAAAAGGTATTCCGTTGGTTTACAGGACAAGTCATGAAAGAAACACGTGGCAAAGCAAATGCCGCCAAAGCCGAAGAGTTTATAAGAGAACTCTTGAAATAAAAAATATTTAAAAAATAATAATTTAAAAATCATAACTAGAAATGATTTAAACTTATATTTGAATTAAATATAAAATTCTATTTTTAGTATAAACTCAAAAAACAGACAAAAAAATACAATTTTAGTCTGTTTTTATTTTAACAATCTATTTTAAACAAAAAATCTTCTAAGGTTTCTTAGAAGATTTTTTGTTAAGCTTTTATATATTTCACATAACCAACAACATCACTTCCGCTAGTGTCTTCCGTCCACCCACTTGGCACTGTTGTCACTGTAATCGTGTCTTTAATATATAGTGTCGTGGCATAGTTTGTTAAATAACCATAAGATGTTGAGCTTGTTATTCCATTCGCAATGGTTTCACTATCTATATATACAGTTGCTAAATTACTGCAGCCACTGAAAGCATAACTACCTATACTTGTCACACCTTCTGGAATTGTTATACTTGTTAAATTGCAGCTATAGAAAGCATAAGCACCTATACTTGTCACGTTATTTGGTATTACTACACTAGTTAGCACATTACAATACATAAAGGCTTGATCATCTATGCTTACTACTCCTTCTGGTATTGTTATATTTGTTAAATTTCTGCAATTATAAAATGCATCTCTATCGTATAGTGCATTTATGATGACAATTCCTTTTGCCCCAAGAGAGCGGAAACAAATTTTATTTTTTTAAACTCAACCTGCCAGACAGTCGTCGAACATTTGATTCGTGAACAATCGTCAAACGTAAGGTTTGAGAGCGGAGACAAAGTTTATGCTCGCAATTCACTTTGCCGGACAGCCGCCAAGCGTAAGGTTTGAGAGCGGAAACACACCCCATCTTTTCAACTCTCTCTATCGGATAATCGTCAAACGTAAGGTTTGTGTTGTTTTTACAACAAAATTGATGTGTTTTGATTTAACCTTTTAAAAAAATTTGTAATAAAATGGTAATCAGTGATATACTAAGCTCATAGGAGAGAAAAACACATGACAAACGACAAAAACACACAAATCGAAAACAAAGTTTATGGTGAAGACAAAGTTTCACTATACTACAAAGACTTCAAAGGTGAAAAGTGGAGAGAAGAGATAAATGTTTCTGACTTTATCGACAACAACTACACCGAATACACCGGAGACGATAATTTCTTGCAAGGAAAGAGTGAAAAAACAGCTAAGGTTTGGTCTGTTTGCGAAAAACTACTTGCAAAAGAACTTAAGGTGCATCTTTTAGACGTTGACCTTAAACACATCTCAGGCATAAACAACTTCCCTGCTGGCTATATTGACAAGAAAAACGAAGTTATCGTAGGACTGCAGTCAGACAAGCCACTCAAGCGTATTATCAATCCATTTGGCGGTATAAGAATGGTTAAAAATGCACTTGGTGCTTACAACAAAAAGATGGACCCTAAAAATGAAGAAATCTTCGACAAAATGATAAGAAAAACGCACAATGACGGCGTATTTGATGCCTACACTCCTGACATACGCAAGGCACGTAGTGCAGGACTTATCACAGGTCTGCCAGACGCCTACGGTCGTGGACGTATCATTGGCGACTATCGTCGTGTTGCACTTTATGGCATAGACAGACTTGTTGAAGAAAAGAAAAAGGCCCTTCTTGAGCCAGACATGCTTCAAATTGACAGTGAAGAAAAGATTCGCCTTCGTGAAGAAGTTAACGAGCAAATACGAGCACTTGGTCAAATTAAAGATATGGCACAAAGCTATGGCTATGATATTTCAAAGCCTGCTAGCTCAGCCCGTGAAGCTTTCCAGTGGACATATTTTGCCTACCTTGCAGCAATTAAGGAAAACAATGGTGCTGCAATGAGTCTTGGCCGCGTTTCAACCTTCCTTGATATCTTCATTGAAAAAGATATGAAAGATGGCAAATTGACCGAAAAAGACGCGCAAGAGCTTGTTGACCAATTCACAATCAAACTCCGCATTGTCCGTCACCTTAGAACACCTGACTATGACGAGATTTTTGGCGGCGACCCAACATGGGTTACAGAGAGTATTGGCGGTATGCTTGACGATAAGCGTAGCCTTGTAACTAAAAACTCATTCAGATTCCTGCACTGCCTTATCAATCTTGACCCGAGCCCAGAACCTAACCTTACAGTGCTGTGGTCTACAAGACTTCCTGAAAACTTCAAAAAATTCTGTGCTAAGATTTCAATACTCACCGATTCTATTCAATATGAAAGCGATGACGCAATGAAGCCTATATATGGGCATGATTATGCTATCGCATGCTGCGTTTCTGCAATGAAGGTTGGAAAACAAATGCAATTCTTTGGTGCACGCTGTAATCTTGCTAAGAGCCTTCTTTATTCTATCAATGAAGGTAAAGACGAAAAGAGCGGCAAACTTGTTGTTGATGGCATTCCAAAGATGGAAGATGAAGTTCTTGACTATACAAAGGTTAAAAAAGCATACTTTGCCACACTTGACAAGGTTGCTAAAACCTATGTTGATGCACTTAATATAATCCACTATATGCATGATAAATACGCATACGAAGCAGGACAAATGGCACTGCATGACACCCACGTTGAAAGACTTATGGCTTTTGGCGTTGCAGGGCTTTCAGTTGCTGCTGACTCGCTTTCTGCAATCAAATACGCAAAGGTCACTCCTGTTAGAAATGAAGACGGCATCGCTGTTGACTTCAAAACTGAAGGCGACTTCCCTAAATATGGAAATGATGACGACCGCGTTGATAAGATTGCAGTTGAAATTGTTGAGCATTTTATCTCCACTCTTAAGAAGCACAAGCTCTATCGCGGTGCAAAACACACCCTTTCTGCCCTTACAATCACTTCAAACGTTATGTATGGCAAAAAGACAGGCACAACCCCTGATGGAAGAAAGGTTGGAGAGCCATTCGCACCGGGTGCAAACCCAATGCATGGACGCGATTGCTCAGGCGCACTTGCATCACTTAACTCAGTTGCAAAGATACCATACTGCGACTGCTGCCAAGACGGCGTTTCAAACACATTCTCAATTATCCCTAACGCACTTGGTCATGATATGGACGGACGCGTCAAGAACCTTGTAAGCATACTAGACGGCTACTTCACACAAGGTGCACAACATATCAACGTCAACGTGCTTGATAGAGAAAAACTTATCGACGCTATGGATCACCCAGAAAAATATCCAACCCTTACAATTCGTGTTTCAGGCTATGCCGTGAACTTCAACAAGCTTTCACGTGCTCACCAAGAAGAAGTTATTGCAAGAACCTTCCACGAAAGCATTGACAAACCTGTGAAATAGATTTAAACGTTGGGATAAAAATTTATAATTCACTAGGTAAAATTGGTAACCCAACAAGAAAACATTTAATAATGGAAAGTTTATAAAAAACGCTAAAATTTATAAATGTTAAAAAAAGATTAAAAAAACGCTATGTGATGTTAAAATTTTATTGCATAAAATTTTAAGAAATTCTTGCGAATTTCGTGGGCTTCTCACCACCCATCACATAGCTTTTTTTTATAATCTTTTTTTGAATAATTATTTTAATAATTCACTATAAACAAAACGCTTCTTTAAGCAACCTTTAAAGAGGAGTTTTTTAAAGCAAATTTTTTAACAAAAACATGGAACTTAAACGCATTGCCGCGATGTAAAAACCCGTTATAACTTATAAGTGAATTAAATATTCTTTCAAAGGTTATCTTTTTATAAAATTTTTGAAATTTTAAATCTTTTAATTTTGCAATTATTCTTTTTTTAGTATTTTTTCTAAGCTTTTGAACGATTTTGCCCTGTTTATTAAAACTAAATCTCCATCCAAGAAACTCTAAGCCATTTTTGACAGGAAAAATTTGTGACTTAGGATTTATTATAAGCTTCATATTTTTAAGCATTTGCCCAGCAACAAAAAGACACTCCTTTGCTAGAGTGCGATTTTCAACTAATATAATCATATCGTCCATATATCTTAAATAATATTTTATACCCATTTTCTCTTTAAAAAAGCGGTCAAGACTATCAAGATATAAAAGTGCAAAACATTGACTAGACTGATTGCCCATAGGCAGCCCCTTACCTTCTTCAAAGTTATGGCTATCTATAATAGTTTGCAAGATTGAAAAGAGTTATTATATATTTTGCAAGGTCCTTCGTCTTTGTCATCACAAATAAATCACTCTTCTTCTGCACTATCTTTTCTCCATGTTGGTAAATTTATTTTAACCTTCAATCTTTATATTTAATTTATTTTTTATAAATTAAATTTTCGACTTTTTTAT
>ERZ1090861.924-NODE-924-length-16443-cov-5.891689_pt1 | contig 16443 bp, 11 predicted proteins | sample MGYA00478482_ERZ1090861 | MGnify/ENA primary metagenome ERZ1090861 (study PRJEB33644, sample SAMEA5815744) | chicken gut metagenome | biome: Chicken; feature: Gastrointestinal Tract; material: Caecum | place: Ireland | collected 2019-01-01 | study: A study of the... | reverse complement strand
GTTCGAGAGCCGCCTGTTCGCTTAAAGAGGACTGGTACTTCGCGCGGAGTTTTTCCACTTCTTCCTCCGCCTTTTCCCGCGCCTTTTCGCTTTCGGCGATCGCCACTTTCAGCTTTTCGATATATTTCTGCTTGCGGAGAATGTTCTCCTTGCATTCCTGAATTTTACGCTCGTTGGACAGAAGCGATCCCGCGTCCTTGCGCCGGCTTCCGCCCGTCATCGCGCCGCTCGTCATGACGATGTCGCCGTCCAGCGTGACGATCTTGAAGGAGTTGCCGTACTTTTTCGCGATCGTGTTCGCGTTGAAAATATTGTCGCAGATCAGGGTGTTCCCCAAAAGATTGGAGATGACGTTATAATAATATTCGTCGTACTGCACCAGTTCGGTGGCGAGTCCCAGAGCCCCCTTTTCGCTCAGCGCGCGCTGAATTTCCCTGGTATCGGGCTTGGGACGCATGCTGGAAACGGGCAGGAAAGTGACCACGCCCCCGTTGGTGCGTTTGAGATATTCAATGAGATAACGGGCGTCGTCGCTGGTGGCCGTGACGACGTTCTGCATCGCGCCGCCGAACGCCGTTTCGATGGCCGTTTCGTATTTCTGCTCGGTGCGGATAATGTCGGCCAGCGCGCCTTTCACGCGGTTGCCCACGTCCGGATTGGTCTTGGACACGGACAGCAGCCGCCGCACGGAATCCTTATACCCCTCGAAGCGGTTTTTCAGGCTGATGTACACTTCCAGGCTGTCTTTGAGAGAAGCGATCTGGCCGTTGGCATTGAACAGGTCCTGATTGAAGTTGTTGACGGTGAGCTGCATTTCCCGCACTTCTTCCGTCTGTTCCTCGATCGCCTGCGTGCCCTTGGAGGTAAATTCCCGAAGTTTTTTGAGGTCTGAGCGCACGGCGGACAATTCGTCCTGCAGCCGTTCTTTCCCCTGCTCGCTCTTCTGAATCGCGGCGTCGATCTCCTTAATCCGCTCCTCCGTCGCGTCCTTGCGCGCGGAAATGCTGCCGAGGTTCTTTTTCAGCTCGGACAAATCTTCGGCGGAAGAGAGCTGGCTCATGCGCTTTTCGTCCGTCAGACGCTCGAACACCGCGATCTTGTTGTCGAGTGCGGAAATGGCCGAACGCAATACGTCCGTCTCGTTTTCGATGGCGGAAATGCGCTCGGAATCGGCTTTTTGCTTTTTCGCGCTGAGCGCCACCGAATCGTCGATTTCGCCGATCCGCTTCTTGCTCTCTTCCAGCACGTCCGTCGCCGCCGCGATCTGCGAACGGTAAGTGCTGATCCGCTCCCGCACCAGTTTCAGCTCGCCGTCCTTTCTCTCGTTTCCGACGGACAGTTCCACCCGGCGGTCGTTGAGCTCGGTGAGATCGGCGTCCGCTTCCGCAATTTTCCTGCGGTTTTCCTCCGTCTGGCGGTTGATCTTTTCCACCTGGACGTTCAGGGAAATGATCTGGTCGGAAATCCCGGAAATATCCCGCTTGAATTTGTCCTTTTCGCTCTCGGCGTTCTCATAGCGGTATATGTAAGTGTTCGCCTCGTTGACTTTCAGCGATTCGGAATATTCATTGTATTCCCGCGCGGCGGCAGCCTGTTTGGACAAAGGCCCCAGACGGCGCTCCGCCTCGTCGATGCGCTGGCGGTAGATGAACAGGTTGGAATCGGAATCTTCCAGCTTGCGCTCGATCTCCTGTTTGCGGGACTTGTACACCATCAGCCCGGTGGCTTCTTCAAAGATCAGCCGCCTGTCCTCGGCGCGGGAATTCATGATCTGCGCCACTTTTCCCTGTCCGATGATGGAGTAGCCCTCTTTGCCCAGGCCGACGCCGTGGAACAGGGCAACGATGTCTTTGAGCCGGCTGGGCTGGCCGTTGATGAGATATTTGCTGTCCCCGTTCCGGTACAGCCGCCGGGTCATGGCGACGTCCGTCACGTCCATATCGAAAATGTGTTTGCTGTTGTCGAACACCAGCGTCACTTCGCAGAAGGACAGCGGTTTGCGCGCTTCCGTCCCCCCGAAAATGACGTCCTGCATGCTCGTGCCGCGCAGGGACTTGGCCGACTGCTCGCCGAGAACCCACCGGACCGCGTCCGCGACGTTGCTCTTTCCGCAACCGTTCGGCCCGACGATACACGTCACTCCGTCGTCAAAACGAATGGACGTCTTGTCCGCGAACGATTTGAAACCGACAAGTTGTATTTCTTTCAGATCCAAAGCCGTTTACTCCTTATATTCTTTTCTCTCTGTATTCTTTCCGGATCGCCCTTCTCTCCCTTCCCCCCGGGAAGCGAGCGCTTCAAGCAACCGTTTTGCCGCTTTCTGTTCCGCGGCGGAGATGCTTTTCCCCGTTCCCGCCGCCGTCAGGCCCTCCGCGCAGACGCTCACCGTCCAGAGCGGCGCGTGATCCTCGCCCGATTTCCGGGCTTCGCCGTATTCGGGCATCGTTCCGCCCGGGCGGGACTGCAGAAGTTCCTGCAACCGCTGTTTATAATTCTCTTCGCCGCTGAGGGAAAGATTGTGCGAGACGAATTTCTGCGCCGCCGCATACCCGCCTGCCCCGTCGAGATAAATCGCCGCGGTCAGCGCTTCAAACAGGCTGGCCACCGTCTTTTCCCCCACGTTGGAGGCGCCGCCTTCAAACAGGAGATACTGACAAAGCCCGAGCTTTTTTGCCGCCGCGGCAAGCGCTTTCTGACTGACCAGCTTCTGCCGGGCTTCCGTCATCTGCCCTTCGTTGAGCTCCTCTTTCCCGGCGCCGATTCCGTACAGCCGTTCGGAAACGATGAGTTCCAGCACCGCGTCGCCGAGAAATTCCAGTCGTTCGTTGTTCTCTCCGCCGTGCGCGTTGGAATAGGTGGAATGGATAAACGCCAGTTTCAGCAATTCTTTGTCGCGGAAAGAAAATCCGATTTCCCGTTCTATCTCTCCCGCCGGAAATTCCGTTTCAAGCATTCCCGCCCTCGTTTTCCGGCCCGGCGGCTTCGGACGGAGACGAAACTCCGGACGTCTTTTCCGCAGGCGCCGCGGTCTCTTCGGGCTGCGCGATTTTCAGCATTTTTTCGATTCTGCCGACCATATCGCCGCGCACGACGTCCACGGCCTGGCCCACGCAGACGGCAAACCCCGCGGGTTTGGAATTTCCGTGCGCTTTGACCACCGCTTTTTTCAGGCCCAGGAACATGGCGCCGCCCATCGTCTCGTAATCGGCGGATTTTTTGATATTTTTGATGACGTCGTACACGATCGCCGCGCGGAGCTTGGAAAAGAGATTTTTCTTGAACTCCCGTTTCATGATCCCGCTGATCGCCTTCCCGCAGCCCTCGATGGATTTGAGCGCGATGTTTCCCGTGAATCCGTCCGCGACCACGATATCCACGTCGCCCACCATAATGTCGCGGCCTTCCACGTTGCCCGCGTAATCGATGCAGGAGAGTTCGCGGAGCAACGCGTTGGATTCCTGGTGCAGCGCGTCCCCTTTATGATCCTCCGTGCCGTTGCTCAGAAGCCCCACTTTGGGCGATTTCATGCCGTAAGCCGCCTGTGCGTACGCCGTCGCCATCATCGCGAAATGCACGAGATTGACGGGCTTGCATTCGAGGTTGGCGCCGCAATCGCAAAGCAGCGTGCCCGTACCGCGCAGATTGGGAATGCGCGGGCAGAGCGCCGGGCGGGAAATCCCGCGGATCCGGCCGAGAATGAGCACCGCGGCCGTCAGCACGGCGCCCGTGGCGCCCGAAGAGACCAGCGCGTCCGCGCGGCCCTCTTTCAGAAGCTCGAACGCGACGACCGTGGAGGAGTCCCTTTTCGTGCGCACCGCTTTGGTGGGCACGTCGTCGTTGGTGATGACGTCGGGCGCGTGCACGATTTCGACGCGGGAAGAATCATATTTCAGCCCCGACAGTTCCCGGCGGATTTTTTCCTCGTCCCCGACGAGGACGACGGAAAAATCCTTTGCTTTTTCCAGCGCCAGAACGGCGCCCTGCACCTGCGCGGCGGGCGCAAAATCCCCGCCCATTGCGTCAATCGCAATTTTAATCATAACTCTTTTCTCCTTCCGCTTCCGCTTAAAACGCGGACCGGCAGGCCGCAACTCCGGCCTGAAACAGGTCTTAAAATTCCAGATTTCCCACCGTGCGCGGGAAGGGAATGACGTCGCGGATGTTGCCCACGCCCGTCAGATACATCACCATGCGCTCGAACCCCAGCCCGAACCCGCTGTGCGTCGCGCCGCCGTATTTTCTCAGGTCCAGATACCAGTCCTCGGCGGGGATATTGCATTCCTCCATGCGCTTTTTCAGCTTGTCGTAATCGTCCTCGCGCTGGGAACCGCCGATCAGCTCGCCGATGCCGGGCACCAGAAGATCGGCCGCCGCCACCGTTTTCCCGTCGTCGTTCTGCTTCATGTAATAGGACTTGATCTCCTTGGGGTAATCGGTGAGGAACACCGGCTTTCGGAACACCTTCTCGGTGAGATACCGTTCGTGCTCGCTCTGCAGATCCTTGCCCCAGAAAATGTTCTTGTCGTCGAATTCCCCGGCGTGCTGTTTGAGAATTTCGATCGCCTCGGTGTAAGACAGCCGGACAAACTCGTTTTCCGAGACGTTTTTCAGCCGCTCTTTGAGCCCGTTGTCCACAAATTTGTTGAGAAATTCCAGCTCGTCCGGGCAGCTTTCGCAAACGTGCGCGATGATGGATTTCACCATCGCTTCCGCGACGTCCATATCCCCTTTCAGATCGCAGAACGCCATTTCCGGCTCGATCATCCAGAATTCCGCCGCATGGCGGGAAGTGTTGGATTTTTCACTGCGGAAAGTGGGGCCGAACGTATAGATGTCCGCAAACGCCATGGCGAACGTCTCGCCGTGCAGCTGTCCGGAACCGGTGATGGACGCTTTCTTGCCGAAAAAGTCCTCTTTATAATCGACGTCCTTGCCGTCCCCGGCTTTGGCCAGCCCGTTGAGATCGAGCGTGGTCACCTGGAACATACCGCCCGCGCCCTCGCAGTCGCTGCCCGTGATGATGGGGGTATGCACATAGACAAACCCGCGGTCGTGGAAAAATTTATGAATGGCAAACGCCGTTTCGCTGCGGATCCTGAACACCGCGGAAAAGAGGTTGGTGCGGGGGCGGAGATGCGCGATGCTGCGCAGAAATTCCACCGTGTGCCGCTTTTTCTGCAGGGGATAATCGGGCGCGGATTCTCCCTCTACGTCGATTTTTTCCGCTTTGATCTCGTACGGCTGCTTATTTTCCGGCGTGGCGACCACTTTTCCCGTCACGATGAGCGAAGCGCCCACGTTTTCCCGCGCGATTTCGTCGTAGTTGGAAAGCACGGCCCGCTCAAACACGATCTGCGTGTTTTTGAAGCAACTGCCGTCGTTGAGTTCGATAAATCCGAACGCCTTGGAATCGCGGATGGTTCTCGCCCAGCCTGCCACCGTCACGCTCTTTCCGTCAAACTCGGAAAGGCGGGCGGAAATTTCTTTCAAAAGAATCCTCTCCATTCCTCTTTTCTGTCTCCTGTTTCCGGAAAAGACGCATTTTTTCACGCCTGACGGCATATATGCGCCTTTTCCCGATTTTATACTCTTTTATTATAACATTTTTCCTTACAAAACACAAATGTTTCACCGCATTTTCTTTGTCGGTTTATCGATTTTTTTCGCATATAAAAAGAGCGGTTTTTTCCCGCCCTTTTCACTCTTCTTGTCCTTCCCGCCTTCTTTCTCTGCGTTCTCTCCTTCTCTCCGGCTGTCCCTTTCGGCGTCTTTTCTTTTTCCGGCAGTTTGTGCCTTCTTTCCGTTCCCCTCTCTCCGCCCTCTTTTCTTTTTCTTTCCCTTTTCCGTTCCCTTTTTCCTGCCCGTTTCTCCCTCGTCCTTACCTTTTCGCTGCCTGCCCGTTTCCCTTCCCGTGCCCGACTCATTTTTCTTCCCGGTCATCCTGTTTTGCCCGGCCCACCCTACGCCGTTCAAAACAAATGTCCCGGAAAACAAACCCGTTCCGTTTTCGGAATGTCAAGGATTATATTCCGTTTCCGGAATATAATAAAATCATGAGAAAATTTGCGGAAAGACTGAAAGAACTGCGACAGGAACGCGGTTTATCCATTGCGGTGCTCGGAAAACAGACGGACATCGGCGCCGCGTCCGTCTTCCGATGGGAACAGGGCGAAAGCGACATCAAAAGCGATTATCTCATCCGCCTCTCCCGCTTTTTCGACGTGACGACCGATTATCTTCTGGGACTGGAAGACTGACGGCCGGTTAAACCGTCACAATTTTGTACGCGGAAAAATTCTCCGCGGGATTCTGAAAAGCCGATCATCCGGCTTTTCTTTTTTATCTTTCAATTTTCCTGATTTTGGGGCAAAGCGGCTTTCTCCCGCAAGACACCCACGATCCCCCGAACGGGCGCATAGCTGTCCGTGCGCAGTTTCTCCCGCTTCAGAAGTTTTCCGTAGCGGTAAGTTTCAAGGTAAGCCTCGCTTCTGATTCCCGGTTTCCCCTCGCGGATCACCCCTTCATAATCCCCTTTTTTCTCAATGGGGTCGGGCGGGGGGATTTCCCCCGTCGTCACGCTGACGATCTCATACCTGTACCCCTCGTCCACCCCGTAAAAGGTCGCCGTAATCTGTTCTCCTTTCACTTTCAGAGAAAGATAGACGGGATAGGAATGGGTATTTCTGAAACGGAAATCGGTCACGGAGGAAACCATCGCGTCGCGGGACGGCTCCACATAATGCACGGCGAGAGAATGGGGTTTTCTGGCCGTAATTTTCAATCCCGCCAGCACCGCCGCGTTATAGAGCGTGGTGCTCACCTGGCAGACCCCGCCGCCCACGCCGACGATGAATTCTCCGTCCTTGATGACCTTGGCTTCCCCGAATCCGTTGGCTTTCGTGCGCTCGCCCACGACGGCGTTGAAAGAAAATTCCTCTCCCGGAAGAATGGTCCTGCCGTCAATCCGCGAAGCCGCCAACGAAATATTTCCCGTCCGTCCTTTATCCCCGGAATTGAAAAAAGTGGAGAAGGAAGAAATCTTTTTGGTCCCCCGCTTTGCGTCCGCCAAAGTTTTTGCCGGCTTCTGCGTCCGGGTGTGCAGGGTGACGTCGGAAAAACGCGCTCCTCCCTCCCCGTCGGAAACAGGGCCGGCCGCCAGGGATTCGGCGATCTCCTTTTTCAATCGCTCTTTGTCGCAGACGATTCCCTCGCGGGACTCTTCATAGGAAAACCCTTCCCGGGAAAAAACCACTTCCGCATCGAGTGCGGAAAGCGCGTTGTTCGCGCAGATATATTCCGCCTGCGTTTCCGGGCCGTTGAGAAAATAACGGATCTCAGTCTGATAATTCCCGCCCCGGACGGCCGCGGAAAGCAACTCATCGAGATTGTCGGAAAAGCCGATCTGCGGCCGGGAAAAGCAATAATCGCCCGCCGGCGTATGCACGGTCAGCGTGGGCAGCGGCTCCCGCAGTTTTCGGAGGAACTCCTTTGCTTTTTTCTTCGTCATCCCTCCCACGGGTGCCCCGTCCACCGTCACGCCGCGCGGAATCCGCCCGTTTCGCGCGGCGCCCGTCTTTCCGGCGGCCGTTTGCTCCGGCAGCAAGCCGATTGCTTTCCCTGCCGTCATAAATCCCGCTTTGCCGACGACAGGCACTTCGTCGCGCTCCCCCTCCGACGAAAGAACGGCAGCCGTCTTTTCGGAACTCTGCGCGGCGGGATCCGCGCTCCGCACCCCGGCCGCCGGCGCAAAAAAGAAAAGCGCACCCGCCAGAAGGGGTGCGAAAAGACGTATTCTCAACCGATTGTTTTTCATGTTCGCCCTCGCTCTATGTACCGCGGCTCGATCGGCAGCCTACGCGAGACCCGCTCCGAACCCGAAGCAACGCCGCAAACCGGACTGCGGAAACGGAACACGCCGTCCGCAGTCCGCAAAAACTTTTCCCGGACTACTGCGGAACAGGGAATTATACAATCGAAAATCACACAATTCCCAACGCCGACAACAGCCGTTCATCGGGGAAAAATACCGGGAAGCCGATTCGGTGGCAATCCTCTTCCACATGCGTATCCGAACCGCCCGTCACCAGCAGCCCGAATTTTTCCGCAAGGCTCCTGAAATACTCCGTTTCCTCTACAGTATGCGTCGTATACACGGCTTCTATACCGTCCGCGCCGTATCGGGCAAGCCGCGCGATCATCTCTTCCCGTTCCCCGAAGGGCAGAGTGATCCGGCCGGGATGCGCCACCGAGGCAATGCCGCCCGAAGCGTGGATACAGTCGATCGCCTGTTCGGGCGTGGGCCGTCCCACCGAAGAATGGGCAAGCCGGCCGGGCGCGAGGTATTCCTCGTAAATCTCCCCCGGGGTCTTTCCCGTCACGGCGGCCGCCGCCCCCGCGATGTGCATGGTGTGCACGGGCGAATCAGGATCGGCGCGGCGGGCTTTGGCGTCTTCCAGCGTCAGATAAATCCCTGCCTGCCTCAATTTGCGGATGCTGTCCTCGGCGCGCTCAAAACCGAGCTCCCGCCGCTCCCGCATAAAGGAAAAATACGCCTCGTTGCGGCGACAGCCGTACCCCGTCACATGAATTTTGCTCTCCCCCGCATAGGCGGAAATTTCCCAGCCGGAGACATACCGGATGGCATATTTTTCCGCCGCGGCGCGCTTTTCCTCCTCGCCGTTCATCGTGTCGTGATCGGTGACCGACAACAGTTCCACTCCGTTCGCCTTCGCGCGGCGGCAGAGCTCTTCCGGAGAATAAAATCCGTCCGAATAAGTGCTGTGCGTGTGCAGATCTGTCCGTAATCTCAACCCTGCCCCGGGATAATTTGCCATTTTCTCAATCCTCCTTGTCCCGCCGGATCCTGCCGCCCTCGATGCGTATCTTCTTGCATTCCGCGCCGTACAATACCCGCTCCGCATGCGTGCAGGTGAGAATGGTCTGTACGGAGGAAATCCGCCGGAGCAGTTTCTTGCGGCGGGGCAGGTCGAGTTCGCTCATCACGTCGTCGAGGATGAGCACGGGGTATTCGCCCGACAGTTCGCGGAAAATTTCCACTTCCGCGAGTTTCACGGCGAGCGCCGCCGTGCGGGTCTGGCCCTGCGAAGCATAGGCCTTGGCGTCTTTGCCGGAGATGAAAAAATCGATGTCGTCGCGATGGGGGCCGACGGTGGTAAAGCCCAGCCGCATATCCTTTTCGTAATTTCCCGAAAGCTGTCTGAGGAGCTTTGCCGCAATTTCCCCTTCTTCTCCCCCGTATTTTTTCTCCGGAGAAATGTCCAGTTCCTCCGCGCCGTCCGTCAGGAAAGCATGGAGCTCGCGGGCATACGGCGCCAGCTTCCCGAGAAACTCCGCGCGTTTTTTCACGATGACCGCCGCATACCGGCAAAGCTGTTCGTCCCAGACCGGCAAGGTGTCGAGAATGAGCGAAACGTCGTTGTTTTTCAGGAGCGCGTTGCGCTGATCGAGAATTTTGTTATAGCGGAGCAGAGCGGTGTAATAGGCGGGCGAGGTCTGGGAAATGGACATATTCATAAACCGCCGCCTCTCGTCCGGTCCGTCCTGAATGAGTCTCAGTTCGCCGGGCGAAAAGAATACGCTGTTGATATGCCCCATGAGGTCGGCGTTTTTCGTGATTTTGCTGCCGTTGATCCGGATCTCCCGCTTATCCTCGAAAACATCCGCTTCAATCCGGACATGGCCGTAGCGATTTTCGGCGTCCGCGGAAATTTTCGCGCAGGGCGCGCCGATGCGGATGAGCTGGCGGTCGTGCCGGATGCGCAGAGAAGTGCCCGTGCAGAGATAAAACACCGCCTCCGCACAGTTTGTCTTGCCCTGAGCGTTTTTCCCAAACAGTATATTCAGCCCTCCGTCAAAGGCGAACCGCTCGTCCTCGTAATTTCTGAAATTCTGAAGAGACAAATTTTTTATTTGCATAATCCTCGAAAAACCCGCCGAAAATACTTTCTTTTCCGTCGATTTTGTATTATAATTATATCAAATAATCGCAAAAAGACAAAGCGTTTCCCGCTCCGTACGGGAAAATAATTTTTTCGTGGAGGCGTTTGATGGCGGAAAAATCTCAGATAAACTTTTTATGGAAGCAAATCCGGGACAAAGCGGAGGGAATCATCCCCCCCGTCTCCTTCAACACGTTCATCAAAGACCTCGAACCGGTGGACGTCATCAACCGCCGGATCTATCTCAAAGCCCCCACCGACCTCGCCGCCAGCACGATCATGAAAAAGCAGGCGGTGCCCTTACGCGACGCCATCGCGAAATGCAACGTCGGCATCAACGATTTCCGGCTGCTGGTGGACGGCAGCGAGACGTACACGCTGGAAGAGGAAGAGGATCTCGCCGACGCCTTCAAACCCGTCCCCATCAATAAAAATTTCACCTTCGATTCCTTCGTGGTCGGGTCTTCCAACAAATTCGTGTACGCCGCCGCAAAATCGGTGGCCGAACATCCCGGCGAGAGCTTCAATCCCCTGTTCATCTACGGGGAATCGGGGCTGGGCAAAACCCACCTCATGCAGGCGATCGCCAATTACATCGACAAGAACGCCCCGGACAAGCGGGTGTTGTATACCACCTGCGAGAATTTCCTCAACGAGTTCATCGATTCGATGATCTCGGGAAAAATTTCGGCCAGGGACAAGGGCGCGAGATTCCGCCTGCACTACCGCAACGTGGATATTCTCATGATCGACGACATTCAGTTCCTCGCCAAAAAGCCCGGCGTTCAGGAGGAATTTTTCCACACGTTCAACGAGCTTTCCTCCCAGAACAAGCAGATCGTGCTCACCTCCGACCGCCCGCCCAAGGAAATCGCAACCCTCGAAGAGCGGCTTCGCACCCGGTTTGAAGGGGGACTCATCGCGGACATCCAGCCGCCCGATCTCGAAACCAAGATCGCCATTCTCAAGCGCAAGGCCTTAGAACGCAAATGCCACATGCCGGACGACGTTCTCGAATTTCTCGCCAACGACTCCGGCCACGACGTGCGTACCCTGGAAGGCAGGCTCACCAAAGTGCTGTTCGCGAGCAAGCTGCACGAGGAACCCATTTCCCTCTCCCTCGCCCGGCTGGCGCTGTCCGAATCGGTCAACGAAAACCAGTCCTCCGGCGAAATCACCCCCGAAAATATTATATCCGCCGTCTGCGGTTATTATAAATTCCGGCGGGAGGATCTGATCGGCAAAGGCAAAAAAGCCGACCTGGTGAAAGCCCGCCAGATCTGCGCCTATCTCATGTGCGAAATGCTCTCCCTTCCGCTCATTTCCATCGGCAATCTCATGGGCGGCAGAGACCATACCACCATTATGTATTCCCGCGATAAGATCGACGAGCTGATCAAGCTCAACGAAAAGACCGCCAAGGAAGTGGACGACATCAAAAACATCGTCTTAAAACAATAACTTTCGGATACTTTTATCTCGATTTTCCGTAGCCGCAGCCGGTGCCAAAACGCGCCGGCTGCGGCCGGTAACTTCCCCGGAATTTCTTTCCATACGGAAATCTGCGCCGGAAATTTTTTCCGGAATTCTTACCGGGCGGCAATCTTGCCAAACGGAAATCTTTTTCCGGAAATCCCGCGGGGCGAACTTTCCAAACGGCAATCTGCCTCCGGCCGCTGCCTCCTCCTTTACGGACCGGGAAAGACGGACGCAGACCGTTTCCCTGCAAACGCGCCCGGAGTTCTCTCTTGCGCTCCCCTCTTCTTCGGGCAAACCCTTTCAACCGGTCTCCGGTTTTCAGCTTTTCAACAAATCTTATGGACACTCAGAATCTCATCGAATACACCGCCGAAGCGGCGGTCGTCGGAGCGGGACACGCCGGCTGCGAAGCCGCGCTCGCCCTGGCACGGACGGGAATCAAAACCGTTCTTCTCACCCTCAATCTGGACAGCATTGGTTTCATGCCCTGCAACCCCTCGATCGGCGGCACCGCGAAAGGACATCTGGTGCGGGAAATCGACGCCCTTGGCGGGGAAATGGGCATCGTCGCGGACAAAACCGCTTTACAGCTCCGCATGCTCAACGTCGGCAAAGGCGCCGCCGTGCAGAGCCTGCGCGCGCAATCGGACAAAAACGCCTATCACCGCGAGATGAAAAAAGTGCTGGAAAATACCCCCGGCCTCCGCATCATCCAGACGGAAGTTTCCGAAATCCTCACCGAAAACGGACAGGTGACCGGCCTCAGAACGGACGGCGGGATCATTTCCTGCCGCGCCGTCGTGCTCTGCACGGGCGTCTACCTGAACTCCCGCACGATTACGGGCAACGTCGTGAAAAATTCCGGCCCCAACGGATTTTCCAATGCCGAAAAACTCACGGACAGCCTGATCCGGCTCGGCTTTTCCGTCCGGCGTTTCAAAACCGGCACCCCCGCCCGGCTGGACGGGAAAACGGTGAACTGCGCCGCCTGCGAACGCCAGGACGGAGACACTGATATCTATCCTTTCTCCTTCCTCACCGAGCGCCTGCCTGAAAACAGCGTCCCCTGTTACCTCACTTACACCAATCAAAAAACACACGAAATCATACTCGAAAATCTGGATCGTTCCCCCCTTTACAACGGCGTCATCCAATCCACGGGCCCCCGCTATTGCCCTTCGATCGAGACCAAAGTCGTCCGGTTCAAGGACAAGGAGCGCCACCAGATTTTCCTGGAACCGGAAGGTGCGGACACTTCGGAAATCTATGTGCAGGGCATGTCCACCTCTCTGCCGCACGACGTACAGCGCGCCATGTATGCCACCGTTCCCGGGCTCGAACACGCGGACATCGTGCGCTACGGCTACGCCATCGAGTACGACTGCATCGATACGCTGGACGTCCTGCCCACTCTCGAATTCAAAAAAGTACGCGGGCTGTATACGGCAGGCCAGATCAACGGCACCTCGGGCTATGAAGAAGCGGCGGCACAGGGGCTGATCGCGGGGCTGAACGCCTCTCTCGCCCTGCGCGGAAAACCGCCGTTCGTCCTCAGGCGGGACGAAGCCTATATCGGCGTACTCATCGACGACCTCGTCACCAAGGGCACCGACGAACCCTACCGCATGATGACCTCCCGCGCGGAACACCGGATTTTTTTAAGACAGGACAACGCCGATCTCCGGCTCACCGAAAAGGGCTATGCCTGCGGACTGGTGACGGAGGAACGCCGACGGGTTTTCCTCCGGCGAAAGGCGCTCTGCGAACAGCTTTCGGAGGCCCTTCAAGGCAAAATCCCGCAAAAAGAAGCCGCCGCCTTTCTCACCGCGCGCGGATCCGACGCCCCTCCGGGCAGTCTGACGTATGCCGACCTTATCAAGCGCGGTTTCTCCTTAAAAGAAATCGCGTCGTATTTCGGAGGTTTTGAGGAATATCCCGCTGACGTAAGACAGACGGCGGAGGTCTCCGTGCTGTACGAAGGCTACCTCCGGCGGGGACTGGAACAGATCGAACGCGCCAAGCGGCTGGAAAACAAACAGCTGCCCCGCGACATCGATTATGAACAGATCAAGGGGCTCCGGCTGGAAGCCAGGGAAAAGCTCAACCGCATCCGTCCGCTCAATTTGGGCCAGGCGGGCAGAATTCCCGGGGTCAACCCCGCGGACGTCTCCGTGCTGATGGTTTATCTTGCCGCGGGAAAAGCCTGAAACCTTCCCGGATAACAAAAAACTGTTCACTATCCCACAACAACAGCCGCGGGCACCGGTTTTCCGGCGCCCGCGGCTGTTCGATTTGGCTGTCTATGACTTTGACACTCTCTCCGTTTTTCGTTTTTTAATCGGATGCGCCGTCGTATTTTTCATACAGCACATAGGTCACCGTCTCTCCCCGGTATCGCGCTTTTTCCCGCATAACCTCCCGATAATTGTCCCGTTTGAGTTCTTCCGGCCAGTGCTTCCAAAGTTTCAGAACGACAAAATCCGCCTCCCCGTCTTTAAGATACCGGTCCATCTCCTCTTCCATTTCCGGTTTGGGAATGTTCAGTTTGCAGAAATACCTGAATTCCGGCACCCGGTCGGCCGCCAGATAAAATCCCCCGTCCAGAAAGCCGTAATTCAAGATGACGGGCTCCTCTTTTTCCGCGATCTTCTCCGCAAAACGGTATTGCACCGTCTCCTCTTTTCCCTTAAAAATATACCAGAAATTCCCGTTTATGCCCATAAACAACAGGCAGAATGCGGTCACTGCCGCACAAATCCCGCTCACCGCCACTCTGCGCTGTACTTTTGACAAAAACGGCCCTTTCTCCCGGACGCGTTTTTCAAAATATTTCGCCGCAATCACATAGCCGAACACGGAAAACACGGCGAGGGGCAATCCGTAATATCGGTAAGACCGGCCTCCCATATACAGAAACAATGCCGTGACGGCGGAAAGGATCAGCAAAAACATTCCTTCTTCCGCATACACGCCGCCCTTTTTCCGGTTCCGTGCAAATCCGGCAATTCCCAACAGGACAAAACTATTGTAATGAATGTTGGCGCCCAGCGTAATCAAAAGATTGCCCGCCCCTTTCACCAGGCATACCAGAAAATGATCGCTTCCGCGGTACAGAAAAAGATTGTCCCAAAGATAGACTTGCAGCCAATCCCCCACCGCATGATTGGCCGCAAAATATACAAACGGCGGCAAAGTTACGACGAGTACGCCGCAGAAAATGCACAAAATGCCCGTTCCGGGCTCCTTCCGTTTAAGGCCCTTAATCGCGCGACAGAGAACGAAAATATACCATCCGACAAAAAACCCGACGAGAGTGAATTTCGCCCAAAATAGTACCCCCCCCCCGGCTCCTGCGAGGAAATAATCGACCGGTCGGAACCCGCCTTCCCGAATCCGTTTCAGCGTCAGATATACAACCCATGAAAAAATCGGAAGCGCAAATTCTTCCACGCTGTCTCCCGTCGAAAACGCGAAAGAAAAATACACGGTCGCCCCCACCAGGGCAGCGATCGCCGCGCGGATTTTCAGATTTTCAATCCCGTAGAGGCAAAGGATTTTTGAGACCGACCAAAGAAAAAAGAAAGCCGCCGCAATCTCCGCCAGCCACACGCCGAAAAAGGAATCCCCGCTGATCAGCGCGCAGAGCGCGTGCAGAAAATAGACATACGGCCCTTTCTGTTCGTAGAGATCCCGATAGGGAACTTTTCCTTCCAGAATCCCCTTTCCCACCGTCAGAAAGCAGTTGGGGTCCACCCAGTCATTGATGGGATAGAGGGGCGAACACTCGGAAGAAAACAGGAGGGTCAGCACGGCAACCGCCAACAGAACGGGAAAAATCAGATAATTGTTTTTTGTCTTTTCATCGGACATAATCGTCTGTTCTCCGTAAAAAACGCAAAGGGAAACTCCCGCAGAAATTTCAGACAACGGCCCGAAATCACAGATTGATTTTGTCGGCCACGATATATTTCGGCCGGTTCTGCACCTCCGAATACACCATGGAAAGATAGACATTGGAAAGTCCGTGACAGCACAGAATAAGCCCGGCCGCCAGACCCAGGGAAGGGAATAACCACGCCGTCAGTCCCCCGAACGCCACTTTGCAACAGGCGAGGACGATAAAGACGATATACGTCAGCAGGCTGAGGCCGCAAAGCGCGCCCCCCAGCTTGATCGGCAACGTGAGCGGATAGCTGGAATTGGGAAACACGCCGCTTTCCGCCAGTTTCACCATCTTTTTCAGGGTGTAATGCGTTTCCCCCGCCACCCGTTCGGGGCGATCGAACTCGACAATCGTCTGCCGGAATCCCACCCAGGTCGTCTGAGCGCGGAGCAGGCGATCATGCTCGCCCATTGAAAGAATCGCGTCCACCACTTTCCGATCGTACAGTTTGAAATCCCCGACGTCGACGGGCATGTCCAAAGAGGTGATCTTGCGCATGAAGCGATAAAACAGCGAAGCGGTGGCCTTTTTGAAAACCGTCTCCCCCTTTCTCTTGCGGCGTTTGCCGTGCACGACGTCAAACCCCTCTTTCCATTTTGCGATCATTTCCATCGCCACTTCGGGCGGATCCTGCAAATCGGCGTCCATGGCGATCACGGCCCTGCCCTTCGACTCCGTCAGCCCGCACAAAAGCGCCGCCTGCTGTCCGAAATTCCGCGAAAAATTACACACTTTCACCCGCTTGTCCTTTTCCGCCAATGCTTTCAGAATTTCCTTCGTCGAATCCCTGCTGCCATCGTTTACAAAAATCATCTCGAAATCTTCGTCCAAAGTTTCCATCAGCGGAGTCACTTTTTCATAGAAGAGCGGCAAAGATTTTTCCTCGTTATAAGCCGGTATCACCAGCGAGTATTCAGGCATTTTTCTTCTCCCCGTCGTTATTGAATCCATTATACAATCTTTTCTCCCGTCTGTCAACAATCCCGGTGCACTTTGCCGAATTTACAATGTATGATTACAATAGATATGAGACAAAGATGATAAAAAAAGAGTAACAAGCCA
>ERZ1090861.922-NODE-922-length-16464-cov-5.015175_pt1 | contig 16464 bp, 9 predicted proteins | sample MGYA00478482_ERZ1090861 | MGnify/ENA primary metagenome ERZ1090861 (study PRJEB33644, sample SAMEA5815744) | chicken gut metagenome | biome: Chicken; feature: Gastrointestinal Tract; material: Caecum | place: Ireland | collected 2019-01-01 | study: A study of the... | reverse complement strand
CAATCGAGCTCCGACGGAGACATCCAGCAAAAACTTTCGTGTTCTTTCATCTGAAACGCGGAAAGCATTTCGCATTCGTACAAAAACAGAGTGATGACGTTATCCGGGTATTCAAATTTCGTACAGCCGAACAGCCCGCCGACCTTTACGTCGAGGGCGAGTTCTTCTTTGAGCTCCCGCTTCACCGCTTCTTCCCCCGTCTCCCCCTCTTCAATCTTCCCGCCCGGGAATTCATACTTATGGGCGAGATAGGGATAAGGGCTTTCCCCGCGCTTCGCGGCAAATAATTTCCCGTTTTCAAACAGCAGCCCCGCAGCCACCCGGATATGTCTTTTCATGATTTCAGCCCCGGAATCTTTCCGTATTTGAGTATTTCAACGCATCTGCGCCTGTTCTTTCGCAATAAACGCCCGTCCATTCCCGGACACTTTGTTTTTCAAAGTCCGAGATACGCGCAAAGAAGGGAAACGGTGGCATAAATGCCTTTGAGATGAGTGCGCTCCATACCGTGAGAGGCATGGACGCCGGGGCCGATCAGACCCCCTTTCACATCCGCGCCCGCACACCACGCCGCGCCCACGTCCGATCCGTAGTAGGGATACACGTCGGCGGCAAAATCGATATTCCGCTCCTTTGCAAGCGAAATCAGCCGTTCCACCATTTCATAATCGTACGGACCATGGCTGTCCTTGACGCAGACGGAAACCTGCGTTTCTTTACAGGCGAGGTCGGCGCCCACGCAACCCATGTCCACGGCGAGAAGCTCGTCCGCGTCCATGCCGACGGTTGCGGCGCCGTGTCCCACTTCTTCGTAATTGGTGAAATAGAAATCGGTGTCGTATTCGGGTGCCAGCCCCTCTTCTTTCATCGCTTTCAGCGCGGTGAGCAGACAGACGCTGCCCGCCTTGTCGTCGAGAAACCGGGATTTGACAAAACCGCTGTCCGTCACCGTCGTCTTCGGATCGAGCGCGATCATACAACCGGTACGGATTCCGAGCGCCGCGACATCGGCCGCCGAGGACACTTCCTCGTCCAACCGGACATACATCGTATTTTCATTCCGTTCCGCCGTGCCTGCGTCTTTATAGACATGACAGGAGCAGGAATCGGACAGAAAAGTGCCCGTATACACTTTTCCGCCGTCCGCATAAATACGGCAGTACTCTCCGTCAAACGTGGGCAGAACAGGCCCGCCCAGACGGGTAAAGCGGATTTTTCCGTCGCCGGAAACGCTCCGCACCATCGCGCCGAGTTTATCGACTTGGGCGGAAACCGCAATTTTTTTCCCTTTGCGGCGACCGGGCACGCAGACTTTTACCAGCCGCTTGTTGGTCACTTCTCCCGCATACCCCATGTCCGAGAGCAGGACGAGAAGTTTTTCGTCAATCGCGGCGGAAAAGCCCGTGGGGCTGTCCACCGCCATGATTTCGCGCAGAGAACGAATGATAAACTCCCTGTATTTTTCCGCTTTGATCATAAAAACCTCCCGCTTTTTGTTCCGCCGGAATTTTCCGGAACACCCTGTTTTTTTCAAATAAAAAACCAACGAAAGAGCGGACTCCTGCGTTGGTTTTCTTTGGAGCTGCTAACCGGATTTGAACCGGTGACCTCGTCCTTACCAAGGACGTGCTCTACCTGCTGAGCCATAGCAGCATCGGATGATCGTCTGTGCAGTTCCGCCGTTTGTTTGCTTGCCACTGCATTCGAGTTACTGTAATATTATAGATAAAATAATACGCAATGTCAAGCCGAAAAAGGCTGTTTTTCAAATTTCCCGAAAAAATTTTTCGGGACGGAAAAATCGGAAATCGGGGGCCCAAAATCCGCCCGCGAAAGAGCTCTTTTTTCCCGTTTTCCCGCTCCTTATCGGCTCATATAAATACCGGGAAGGGGCGGGCGCCCGTTTCGGCCGCCCGCCGGATTTTCCCCGCCGCTTTGAAATCTTTTTATCGGTTTGTCCCTTCGGATTCTTCGACGAATTCCGTAAGCACGGAAGCGAAATCCGTACCCGGAACAGACGGAAAAAATCCTCGGTACATCAGTTCGTCCCCGTAATAGTTCCGGCCCGATCGGGCTTCCGTGTACAAAGCATCCGGATTCAGCCCGCGAAGCCGTACCCATTCTCCCGCGGCATTGGCCGAAGCAAGCGTCCGGACACACAGCACGACTGCCCGTTTCTTATCCTTGGAGGTCACCTGCCATGCCGTGAAATTTCCCCTCGCAAAGGCCGAATGCAAAACGGCAAAATCGCCTTCGCGGATAAGCGGCTCTATATTCCGATAAGCGGCAATCTGCGCCTTTACCTCCGCTTTTTCCTCTTCGGACAGCTTGGCGACGTTGAGTTCGTAGCCAAACGTTCCGAAGGAAGCCACATTGGCGCGGGTGGAAAAAGGCGTGGTGCGCCATACCTGGTGATTGGGGCAGGCCGTCACATGCGCCCCCATGGCGCTGAGCGGATAACAGAGCGCCGTCCCCTCCTGAATGCGGAGCCGTTCGATCGCGTCCGAATCGTCGCTGGTCCAGATCTGCGGATGATAGCAGAGCATGCCCGCGTCAAAGCGCCCGCCTCCGCCCGAACAGCCCTCGAACAATACGTCGGGATATTTTTCCGGGATATCGCCGAGAATCTTATACAGCCCCAAATAATACCGATGAACAAACCCCGGTTCCGTCACCTCTGCCATCGACCGGTTCATATCCCATTTGATATAGGAAATTTTCCCGCAGGACAAGAGCTCGTCGAGGAATTTCCCGATGAATTCCACCACCCTCGGGTCGGTGAGATCGAGCACCTGTTGGTTGCGGCCGAGCACGGGCGGGTGCGCTTTGCAGGCAATCGGAAAATCGGGATGCGTTTTGAGCAGTTCGCTGACCGGGTTGGCCATTTCCGGTTCCACCCAGATACCGAATTTTAATCCGAGCGCATTGATTTTTTCCGCCAGTCCCGCTACGCCGGAAGGGAGCTTTTCGGGGTTGGGGTACCAGTCCCCCAGCGAAGTGGTGTCGTCGTTCCGCTTTCCGAACCACCCGTCGTCGAGAACAAACAATTCGATTCCCGATTGCTTGGCCTGGCGGGCCACTTCGAGAATTTTCTCTTCGTCAAAATCGAAATACATGCTTTCCCAGCTGTTGATGAGCACGGGACGGAAAGACGAACGGAAACGCTGCGGCAAAATGTGCGCCCTGATAAAATCGTGATAGGCCTGACTCATACCGTCCAGGCCCTGCCATGAAAAGCAGAGCAGACATTCGGGCGTACGGAAGGTCTCGCCGGGCGCCAGATCCCAGGCAAAGCCCCCGTCATGAATGCCGCATGCGAGGCGGATATTGTCGTAGGCGTCCACATCGACGCGGAAACGGTGATTTCCGCTGTACACCAGCATGGCTCCCAGCGCGTCCCCGTAATCGGAAGTGGTCGCTCTGCCGCAGAGCGCCGCAAACGGGTTGAGATAGTGTCCGCTCTCCCCCGTCCGGTTGCCGATTTCCGAAACGCCCTGAAAAAGAGAATGCCGTTCCAGGTTGCGCTCCTTCGCCCACGCGCCGCGCAGGGAAATCATGTCCGTCTCACTGCCGCGCATGCCCGTTGCGTCCAGGCAACAGGAAAACGCTCGGGTAAGCCGAAGCGCCCCCTTTCCGGAATTTCTGATTTCCGCGTGTCTCGCGATGACGTCGCTGTCCTCAAAAACGGTATACAGCAAACGCACTTCTACGCCGTAAGCGTCGTCCGACAGCGTGACGGCGAGCGTCTGGCAGGCAACGCCGTTGGCCTTTGACGACGGAAGCCCCTCGATAGCGGGTTTGCCGTCGGAAATTTCATGGGACTTATATTTCAGCGACAGCGCCGCGATTTTCCCGTCCGCCAGCACTTCCACCGCGCCTTCTCTCAGGTCGTTGTACCCGAACGCCGGATATTCCTGCGATTCCCCTTCAAGAAATACCTGATCGGGCGCGAAGGTATAAAAAGAACGGGGCGCCGAAGGAAAATACGGAAAATCGTTTTCCCGAAGCTTTCTGCCGTAATAAACGTGCAGAAGATACCCTTGTTCGTGAATCCGGAGTATGTAAGAAATCCCCTTGCCCTGCAAGATCAGATACCTGCCCTGCTCAACTATCATAGTTTTCACCTTCCTTTTCTGTTCTGGCCGCCGGGTTCCTGACGAAAACCGGCAAAAAAATTCCTTTCCGGAAAACCTTTGAAAAAATTACAAATCCGGAAAGGAAACTCTTCAAAATTACTTGGCGTACTCCACTCCGCGGAATTCGCGGATGACATTGACTTTGATCTGACCGGGATATTCCAGCTCCGTTTCGATCTTCTTTGCGATGTCCTTGGCGAGGAACAGCGCCTGCGCGTCGTCCACCTGCTCCGGTTTGACCATCACGCGGATTTCTCTGCCTGCCTGAATCGCATAGCTCTTGTCCACTCCCGGGAATCCGGAAGCGATTTCTTCCAGTTTTTCAAGGCGCTTGACGTAATTCGTGCCCGTCTCTCTCCGCGCGCCGGGACGAGCGCCGGAAATGGCGTCTGCCGCCTGAATGAGCACGGCTTCGATCGTCTTGGGCTCCACGTCGCCGTGGTGCGCCATGATCGCGTTGACGATGTTCGCGTTTTCTTTGTATTTCTTCGCAAGATCGGCACCGATCTGGATATGGGTGCCTTCCTGCTCCTGATCCACCGCTTTGCCGATGTCGTGCAGAAGCCCCGCGCGCTTGGCAAAATTGACGTCCAGGCCGAGTTCCGCGGCCATCTGCCCGGCGAGCGTCGCCACTTCCATCGAATGCTTATAGACGTTCTGGCCGTAACTGGTACGGAACTTCAGGCGGCCGATCAGCTTCACAAGCTCGGGATGAAGGCCGAAAATGCCCTGTTCAAATACGGCGGCTTCTCCGGCTTCTTTGATCTGCTGGTCGATCTCCTTGGAAACCCGTTCCACCGTCTCTTCGATACGGGCGGGATGAATTCTTCCGTCCGCAATCAGCCGTTCGAGGGAAATTTTCGCAATCTCTCTCCGGACGGGATCAAAACCGGAAAGAATCACAACTTCGGGCGTGTCGTCAATGATGAGCTCAATGCCGGTTGCCCCTTCCAAGGCGCGGATATTTCTGCCTTCGCGCCCGATAATGCGCGCTTTCATGTCGTCGTTGGGAAGCGCGACAACCGAAACGGTGAGTTCCGACGCCTGATCGGCCGCACATTTCTGAATCGCTAGCGAAATGATTTTTTTCGCGTTGAGCTCCGCTTCGTCTTTCGCCTGCTGCTCCATCGTGCGCACCTGCACCGCAACGTCGCGGCGGGTTTCGTCGAGGATCTCCTCCGTCAGGAGTTTTTTCGCCTCCTCGCGGGTGAGCTGGGCGACTTTTTCAAGTTCCTGTACCATCAGTTCGTGCTGAGAGCTGATTTTTTCCTGTAATTTCTTGATTTCGGCTTCCTGTTTCAAGAGGTTGTTCTTCTGCTGTTCAAGAGCTTCCGTCTTTTTGTCCAGTGCGTCCTCTTTCTGGGTGACGCGCTGTTCCAAACGCTGAATCTCCGCTTTCTTCTCCTTGGTTTCCCGCTCGAAATCGTTTCTTAATTTTAAATCCTGTTCCTTTGCTTCCAGCAACGCCTCTTTCAGAGCGCGTTTGCTTTCCGCCTGCGCCTCCGACCTGATCCGGCCGGCCTCCGCTTCCGCATCGCCGAGAATCGTGCGAACGCGCGCGTTCGCCTCGCCGACTTTCTTTTCCGTATTCTTCTTATAGATCGTATAACCTACAAGGATCCCCAGCGCGGCAAAGACAACCGCCGCGGCAATGAGGACGCCGATAAATACACCCGTCTGCACGGAGAGAAACAGGACGCTCAAACTTACGCCGTTCATTGTTGTGCCTCCTGTATTTAAAATGAAATGAAACTTTACTCCGGAAAACCCTGCCCGCACCCGGTATCCCTTACGAATGCGGGACGGATTTTTCCGTCTGCTTTTATTTTACAATAAAATTGTATAAAAGTCAAATGTTTGCAGGAAATTTATTGCCTGCCGGCCCATAATTTTACGGCGCCGCTCTCCGTCTCGCACTCCCTCTCCCCCGACAGGCAATTTGCCCGCTTTATAACAAGTTGCGGCGTGCCGGACGGCACGCCGCAAGAGCTCAATAATTTCAGAAATATCAGAAAACGGCCCTGTCAGAATCAACACTCGTCCGGAGACAATTCCTCCAGCCAGAGCGCCGCGGAAGCATCGGAAGGCATACGCCAGTCCGCCCGGGGCGAAAGGGTCACCGAACCGATTTTTACGCCGTCGGGAATGCAGGAACGCTTGAATTGCTGGGAGAAAAACCGCCGATAGAAATTTTTCAGCCATTTCAGCAGCACTTCCTCCTTATAAATTCCGCGAAAAGCATATTTCGCAAGATAATATACCCGTTTGGGCGTATCTCCGCAACGAATGGCCCGGTACAGAAAGAAATCGTGCAATTCGTAAGGTCCCACGATGTCCTCCGTCTTCTGGGCAATTTCCCCGCTTTTTCCGGGAGGCAGCAATTCGGGAGAAATCTCCGTCGAGAGAATGTCGGAAAGCACTTTTTCCTCTTCGCCGCCCGCTCTCGTCCCCTCGTACCGAACGAGATGCCGCACCAGCGTTTTGGGCACCGAAGCGTTGACCGCATACATGGACATATGATCCCCGTTATAAGTACACCATCCCAGCGCGAGTTCGCTCAAATCCCCCGTGCCGATCACCAGCCCGCCCGTCTTGTTGGCCAGGTCCATGAGAATCATCGTGCGCGTTCGCGCCTGCGCGTTTTCATAGGTAACGTCCAGGACATTGCGGTCATGTCCGATATCTTCAAAATGCCGGAGCACGCTTTCGGAAATGTTCACCGTCTTCCCCGCGGCGCCGACGCATCCGATCAGGCGCAGGGAATTCTGGTAGGTCCTGCCCGTCGTTCCGAACCCGGGCATCGTGACGGCGACAATCTGCGAGCGCGGTTTGTCGAGAATATCGAAAGCGCGGGCGGCAACCAACAGCGCCAGCGAAGAATCCAGTCCGCCGGAAATGCCGATCACCGCGGTTTTCGCGCCCGTATGTTTCAGCCGTTTCGCCAATGCCTGCGCCTGCATGGACAAAATGAGTTCAGCGCGGCTTCCCAGTTCCGTGCTCTCCTCGGGCACGAAGGGAGTGCGGGAAATCTTTCGGAGAGAAAGCTCCCCTTCCCCGCAGAACACCGCGCCCGTCACCGCGTACCCGTCTTCTCCCGTCGAGCGGAAAGTGGTAATCTTCTTGCGTTCGGCGGCGAGAAACGCCACGTCGATTTCCGCGGCGCATTTCCCGTCCGAAAACAACCTGCTTTCCGCCAGAAGAGAGCCGTTTTCGGCGATGAGGTCATGTCCGGCAAAGACCATGTCCGTCGTCGATTCGCCCGCGCCCGCGTCGGCATAGACATAGGCGCAGACATTGCGGCCGGACTGGGAACGGACGAGCATTCTCCGATAGTCCGCCTTCCCGATCGTCTCGTCGGAAGCGGAAAGATTGACGATGATCGTCGCCCCTGCCGCCGTATGCCGGACTGATGGAGGATTGCCCACCCACAAGTCCTCGCAGATCTCGCAGGCCACGCGGACATCCGGTTGCTTCTCGTCGAAAAAAATCTGATTGGGCCCGAATTCCGCACACCCGTTCTCGTCCGAAAACTCCGGGCCGAGATACTGCGCGGGGAAATTTTCTTCCGGCGCCGGGATAAAATATCTTTTCTCGTAAAATTCCGCATAATTGGGAATATTCGTCTTGGGGACGACGCCGAGCACCCTGCCGTTGCAGAGCGCCGCGGCGCAGTTGTAGAGATTCCCCTTATAAGCGATCGGAAGCCCCACAAAAATCAGCATGGAAATCCCCTTCGTAAAAGCGGTGATTTCTTTCAGCGCCGATTTGCAGGCTTCAATCAGAAGAGGCTGCAAAAACAGGTCGCCGCAGGTATAGCCGCACAGCGAAAGTTCCGGAAACACCAGAATTTCCGTGCCCGCCTGCGTCTGCCGGGCAATTTCTTCCTCAATTTTCAGCGTATTGAATTTTACGTCGGCAACCCGGAGTTCGGGACTCACCGCCGCAACTTTTACAAAGCCGTACTTCATACTTCTTCCTTTCCGTTCTGCCCGATCCCTTTCGGGAATTCACCGTCGGCGTTTCAGTCCGCAGAATCTGCGGCAGCCTCTTCGGCCGGTTTGCCCTTTGCAGCTTCGCGGATCTTCGCCTCGATTTCCGCACGGATCTCGGGATTGTCTTTAAGGTACTGCCGCATCTTTTCCCGGCCCTGAGCCACTTTGTTGCCGCCGTAGCTGAACCAGGCGCCGCTCTTTTCGATGATGTCGTACTGAATCCCCATATCCATGATACAGCCTTCCTGCGAAATGCCTTCGCCGAACACGATATCGAATTCCGCCTGCTTGAAAGGAGGCGCGAGTTTGTTTTTGACGATCTTCGCTTTCGTGCGGTTGCCCATGATCCCTTCGCCGTCTTTGAGCGCTTCCGTCCGGCGCACGTCGATACGCACGCTGGCATAGAATTTCAGCGCTTTGCCGCCCGGCGTCGTCTCGGGATTTCCGAACATCACCCCTACTTTTTCGCGGAGCTGGTTGATGAAAATCACACAGGTATGGGATTTATTCACGATCGCCGTCAGTTTTCTGAGCGCCTGCGACATCAACCGCGCCTGCAACCCGACATGGCTGTCGCCCATATCCCCTTCGATTTCCGCTTTCGGCGTCAGCGCCGCCACCGAGTCGATGACGATGATGTCCACCGCCGAACTGCGCACGAGCGCGTCCGTGATGTCCAGCGCCTGTTCGCCCGTATCCGGCTGGGAGACATACAGATTTTCAAGATCGACGCCCAGTTTCTTCGCATAGACGGGATCGAGCGCGTGCTCCGCGTCGATGAATGCCGCTACGCCGCCCATCTTCTGTGCTTCCGCGATCGCGTGCAGGGCGACCGTCGTTTTACCGGAAGATTCGGGGCCGTAAATTTCGATGATTCTTCCGCGCGGCATACCGCCGATTCCCAACGCCAGATCCAGCGTCAGACAGCCCGTGGGAATCACCTCGATTTCCGTCTGCCCCGCTTCGTCTCCGAGACGCATGATCGAACCCTTGCCGTACTGCTTTTCAATTTGCAGCAACACGGCGTCAAGCGCTTTCAGCTTCTCGTTATTGGCCTTTTCCTTGCCGGTCTTTTCGCTTGTCTTATCGTTTGCCATAAGTTTTCACTCCTGTCTTTTTTTCATGGAAATTCTGTCTTTCCCGCTCTTCCGTCATAAATTTCTGAGCTGACGGTAAGCGAGGAACAACGCATAATTGATCGCGGTCTCCGTGATGTCTTCCCGGGAACCGTCAAAGCGATAGCGGTAGACATACACCTTTTCCCGAAGCCCCACGGCGATATAACACAGCCCCACGGGCAGCTCCGTCCGGTCCGATTTCGGCCCGGCCAGCCCCGTAGTCGCGACGGAAATGTCGCAGTCGCCCGTGGCTATCAGCCCGGAAGCCATTTCATAGGCGGTTTCGTCTGAAACGGCGCCCACCGTCCGGAGGGTGTATTCGGAAACGCCCAGCCTCTTCCGCTTCGCCAGTTCGTCATAAGTGTTGAGGCCTTCAAAATACACTTCGCTGGCGCCGGGAACGGACACGATGCGCCGCGCCAGCCCCCCGCCCGTAAACGATTCCGCCACGCTGATCTTTTTTCCCCGCAGTTTCAGAAGCTGTACGAGGCGCTTTTCCAGCGGCGTATCGTCCAGCGCATAAACGCAGTCCCCCAGGCCTTCCGTCAACAGGCGGAGCACGTCGTCCGTGAGCATTTTCGGAACAGAGGAATCATAGACGATTTCCAGGACGTCTTCCGCATACTTCCTTCTGTAATTATACGTCAATCTCTCTCCGCTCATACGCCTGGCGGCGGCGAGGAGATTTTTCACGGTTTCCGCGTCCGCCCCCACCGCGCGCAAAACCATGCGGTCGTACCGCAACCCGTATTTGCGTTCGAGAAAGGGAAGACATACGCCCCGCACATATTCCGCGCCCGATTCTCCCGCTTCGGCGGCCAGCAGAAACAGAGAAAACTCCCCGTCCGAAAAAATCCCCGCGCCCGAAAGCGTGCGTTGAGAAAAGGGAGACTTCATCAGTCCCGCCAACAGATTGCCGATTTCCGCAAGGGAGTCTTTCCCGACAATTACCGCGAGATTCTCCGTCTCTGCGCGGAACCCGGACACAGCGTCCGCAAACGCCGCTTCGTCGTCCGACGGAAGCAGACGGATTTCCGAAAAGCAATAGCCGCCCGCGAGGAAAGCGTCCGTAACCCGCCCGAAACCGATCGCGCAAACGCTGTCTTTGCAATTTCTCAATACAATACAGGCATTTTTCATAATGACGGTGTCTTCCCCTGCGTACAATATTTCTCCCACACTTTTTCCGCGATTGCTCCGCGGCGTATTCCGCGCCGCATTTTACGCCGCATTGCGCAGAGTCAGTGCGCGGTGTCTTTCAGCACCTGTTTGTTTTTGAGCACATAGGAAAAACCCGACCACACGGTGAGGACGACGGCCACCGCAAACAGCGCCAGGCCGATGCCGTTCAGCACTTTTCCCGCCGTGCCCGCGAAATCCGCCGAAAAGATCAGCACGAAAATGCAGACGTCCTGAAAAGTGGTCTTGTATTTCCCGAGCTTCTCCGCGGCAAGCACCAGTCCCGAAGCCGCCGCAATCTGGCGGAAGGCGCTGATGATGAGTTCTCTTGCGAGAATGAGGCAGACGAGAATCGCCCCGGCGATATAGCACCAGTTGCCGAACAATCCGAAAATATTCTCCGTCGTCAGCATCAGCACGAAGGCCGTCGCCACCAGCACTTTATCGGCGATCGGGTCAAGAAATTTCCCGAGATTGGTGACCAGCCCGCGGGAACGGGCAATGCGTCCGTCCAGAAGATCGGTGAGCGCGGCCGCCGCAAAAATCACCGCCGCAATCACATGGTGATACGGTACGGCTGTCAGATAAAAAAACAGGACGAACACGGGAATCATACAGATTCTCACAACGGATATTTTATTGGGCAGATTCATGATTGATAATCCTCCGTAGCGCCGTACAGATCATAGCTGTCGGCTTTTGTGATCCGGACGGAAAGCGTTTCACCCTGCACCGCTTCCCGCGCGTTGAAATATACTTTTCCGTCTATCTCGGGGGCGCTGAAATACGCCCGACCGACAAAGCAGTTTTTCTCGTAATCGATGCCGTCGCACAGCACTTCCAGTTCTTTTCCCGCAAAAGACGAAAGGAATTGGGCGGAAATGCGGCGCTGCACTTCGTACAGCTCTTTTACGCGGCGGCGTTTGGTGGAAGGGTGCACCTGCGAAGACATTCTCGCCGCGGCGGTGTCCGGCTCCCTGGAATAGGCAAAAAAGCCGCAGTTGACAAGCTTTGCCTCTTCCAAAAAGGCCTTCAGCCCCAAACAATCCTCCTCCGTTTCCGAAGGAAAGCCCGCGATAAACGTCGAGCGGATCGCAATGCCGGGAACCCGCTCGCGAAGTTTCTTCAACAGAGCCAGATAACTTTCCCTTGTCCCCTTGCGGTTCATGAGTTTGAGAATCCGGTTTTCCGAATGCTGCAAGGGAATGTCGATGTATTTGAGAATCTTTTCGTTCCCGGCGATCTCTTCGATCAATTCATCGCCGATCACGTCCGGATAGCAGTAAAGGAGCCGGATCTTTTTCACGTTTTCCAGCCTGGAAAGCGCGCGGAGAAGCGACACAAACCGATTTTCGCCGTACAGGTCTTCGCCGTAGCGGGTGGTGTCCTGTGCGACGACGATGAGCTCGGACAATTCTCCCAGTCCTTCGGCCTCCCGCACCAGCTCTTCCATAGGATAGGAGCGGTATTTTCCGCGTATCTTCGGAATCAGGCAATAGGTACAGTGATTGTAACAGCCGTCCGCGATTTTCAGATAGGCATAGTGCTCCGGCGTGGTGAGCACCCGGCCGGCGCGGAAGCAATCGCAGCCTTTGCCGACATAGTTCACTCTGCCTTCCGAATAAGATTTTTCCAGCGCCTCGAAAATTTTTTCGTAATCTCCGATGCCCAGAAAGACGTCTGCTTCGGTGAGCGGCGCAAACAGTTCGCCGATGAACTTCTGCGGCAGACAGCCCGTCACCACTATTTTTTCCACTTTTCCCTGCTTTTTATAATCCGCACATTCAAGAATCGTCTCTATGGCTTCCTTTCTCGCGGAAGCAAGGAAGGAACAGGTGTTGACGATGACGATCTGCGCCTTTGACAAATCGTCCGTCAGGGAGCATCCGCGCTTCTTCAGAAGGGAAAGCAATTTTTCGCTGTCCACCCGATTTTTGTCGCAGCCGAGCGAAATCACGCCGAATTTTTTGTTTTCAAGCATTTTGTTTTCTTCCTGTGCCGGGATCGGTTTTCTCCGATCACAGCGGTCCGTATTTGATCTCGAATTCTTCTTTCGTGATCAACACTTTTCTCGCCTTCGCGCCGTCAAACGCCGAGATATACCCCATGTCCTCCATCCATTCGATGATCTTGCCCGCCTTATTGTACCCGACGGAACACTTTCTCTGAATCATGGAAATGGAAGCGCTCCCGCTCTGAATGATGTACCGGAGCGCGTCGATGTATACCTCTTCCACGCTGTCGTCCCCGTCCTCTTCGGAATCGCCGCCCGAGGAGCGGGTGTTATTGATGAAATCGGAAACCGCTTCGTCGAAATCGGCTTCGTTGTTGGCCTTGATGTAATTGACCACTTTCTGGGCGTCCTCGGAGGAGATGGACGCGCCCTGCACACGGGTGGGCGTATTCATGCCCGCCATCAGATACAGCAAGTCGCCCATACCCAGCAGTTTCTGCGCGCCCGAAGCGTCGAGAATGACCCGGGAATCCACGTCCGAAGCGACGGAAAATGCGATTCTGGTGGGCAGATTGCCCTTGATGACGCCCGTGATGACGTCCGCCGAAGGGCGCTGCGTGGCGATGATGAGATGAATGCCCGCGGCGCGCGATTTCTGCGTGAGGTTCTGAATCCGGTCCTCTACTTCCTTTTTCGCGGCGAGCATCAGATCGGCGAGCTCGTCCACGATGATGACGATTTTTGCGAGTTTTTCCTCGCCCGCGGGCAGAGCCGCGTTGTACTCGTCGATGTTCACGACGTAGGTTCCCGAACGGCTCATCTGCTCGAACAATTCATAGCGGCGGTTCATCTCGCCGATTGCCCAGTTCAGGCTCTGAATGACTTTCCCGATGTCCGTAATGATCTCGTTGATCATCAGGTGCGGCAACTGATCGTAAATGACAAATTCCGTCTTTTTCGGATCGATCAGAATCAGCCGGAGTTCCTGCGGGGAATATTTGACGATCAGGCTGATAATGAGGCTCCTGAGGAACACACTCTTGCCGGAACCGGAAGCGCCCGCCACCAGAAGATGGGTCATCTTGCAGATATCGCCGTATACCTTGCGGTTTCCGACGTCTTTGCCCATGGCGAATACAAGTGCCGTGGGCTTGGACTTCGTGAATCCGTCCCCCGTCAGCATACAGCCGAGCTGCACGAACTGTCTCGTCTTGTTCGGCACTTCTATACTCACCGCGCCGTCCTCAAAGTTCGGATAGATGTTCACCCCTCTGCTCGCGTAAAGATTCATCGCGATCTCCTGATCGAGCGCGACGACTTTCCGCGCGGAAATGTTGCGCGGAATGACCACGTTATACCGCGTGACGGTGGGGCCGTAGGTGACCGACGCAATCGTGGAATCGGTGACCTTGAAGGCTTCCAGCGTTTCCAGAATCGTCTGTTTGGTGTTCTCCACCTCTTCGGCGCTGGAATCGGGCTCCACGTCGCGGCAATCGAAATAGTCGAGCGGAGCGCTCTGATAGGGCTTATGCACGCGGGGTTTCGGCGCCGGCACCGGCTTCGGCCGGGGCGCTTTTCTTTCCTCTTCCACAGGCTTTTCTTCTTCCGGCAAACGGCTTTCGTCCCGGCCGAAAGCCCTGTCCGGACGGCCGAGCCCTCTCCTTCCTTCCGTTTCCGCATCGTCCGCAAGCGGATCGCGGAGAGTCCGGTCTCTGTCCGTTCCCGAAAAATCCGAACGGAGACTGTACGGATCCTCCGGTTCGTCAAAAATATCCCTGCGGTCTGTCCGGTCCGTACGATCGCCGTCCCGGTCAATCCGACCGGAAGATGCAAAATCCTCTGAGGAGTCCGGGAAGCGATCCCCTCTCCCCTCTCCGCCGACCGTCGGGTCCTCGCCTCTGCCGGTCATCAATCCGCCGTCTGTCTCCGAACGCCCGGAATCAAACCGGAATCCGGGGTTTTCACCCCGTTCGCTCCGGTCTTCCCGATAAGAAGGCCGGTCGTCATCTTCCTGCAACCCGTAAATGTTCGGATTGGAGGTCGAGAAAATATCCATAAAGCTGGGCCGGGCGCTTTCCGTCCGGTCCGATCGCTCCGAACGGTCTGCTCCATCCGTTGCGCCCGGTCTGTCCTCCCCGTCCCGTACTCGGAAATTTCCGTCTTCTCGAGAACCGGAATCCGGCACGGAAGGCGATGCGGAAAACGGCGAACCGGCAGAATCAGCCGCCGGCGTAAAAGGCGAAACCGGAGAAACCGGAGGCGCAGAAGAGACGTCTGCGCGCGGCATTCCGAAATCGTTTCGCCCGTCCGACCGATCGTCCGCACGATTTTCCGGACGTACATAGAACGGCTGAGCGGGCTCCGCAGGAGCGACGGGTTGCGGCTGGAACGGAGAAGCAGAGGAAACAGGCCCCGAATCCCGGCCGAAATCCGACGTTTTCCGGCTTCCGCCGAATCCGGGTTCCGAATCGCTGTCCCGGAGAGTATACGGAGTATATAAATCCTTTCCTTCGGTGTTGTCCGTAAGAATTTTGGCGGGGCGCGCGGGTTCCTCCCCGCCGTTCACCGAATCGGCATACGCTGCCGAATAAGACCCCGAAAAACCTCCTTCGTGAAAAGCCGGTTGATTGGGATCGACGGGCGGGCGTTTGTTTACGTTGGCATTGGTATCGAAAATAAGATTTTTGCGGTAATTTTCCGCAGGCGTTCCGCCAAACAGAAATTCCCGGCTCTTCTGATATTCTCCGTAACCGGTATTGCCGGCCGGTCTCTCTTCCGCGCGGGCGGACCCGTTCACGGTTCCGAACGGAGAAAACGCCGTTCTGTCCGCCCTGTCTGCTGCGGACGCCGCGTCTGCAGGCTGCGGACTGCGGAAAGAATCGCCGGAAGCGCCCTGAGAGGGCTGATACCCCTGCGGAGCCTGTCCGTAACGGGCAGAATCGCGCGGGGTTCCGTCCGGAAGGGATACGCCCGGGCGCTGGCGGACTTCCGGCCTTGCGGCATAGCTTCCGTCATATTCCCCGTATTCTGCGGTCTGCGCATAGCCGCGACCGCCCGGAACGGAAGAAGCATTCTGCGCGCGAACTCCGTATCCGCTGTCGTACGCGTTGCCGTAAACGCCGGCGTTTTCGGCCGGCATTCCGCGGCGCCCGTCGTAAGCGCCGGCGTACCGGCTGTCATATTCCCCGTCCCGTCTGCCGGCGCTTTCCGGAGGGGCGGCCGCATACCGTTCCTGCGCGACCGCTCCGGACGGAGCCTGCGCGGAACGGCGTTCCGGAGCCTGTTCGGACGGCTTTTTCTCCTTTGTCCTGTGCGGCAGAGCCTTTCCCGCCCAGAAATAGACGGAAAAATAAGCAAACAGCAAAAAGAGCGCGGACAGGATCACCAGCGCGCCGATCCTCGTCGTAAACCGCGCGAGCGGATAGACGATCAATCCCCCGACCCAACCGGCAGGCGTAGACGAATCGATCCCGTGCGCGCCTTCTTCGGGCGCGCGGAAACAGCGGGACAAATAACCGCCGAGATCCCACGAATAAGTGACGGCGGTATGTAAGATGAGCATCGCGCAGATCACGGCCACCGCAATGGCACCCGCCGCTTTCCGATTGCGGATAAAGCGTTTGCCGAGAAAGGACGTGGCGGAAACATACACCGCGCAGAGCAGCAGAGGATAAGCCAGATAGCCGAACAATCCGAGAAGGAAGGAATTGACGGCAATGCCGATCGTACCGAAAATCAAAGACCGCGTGCACAGGATAAGAAACGCGAGCGCGGAAAACAGAGCGCAGACCGCGCTTACGCTTTCGCGGGTGACGATTCCCGATTCCTTTTTCTTATCCTTTTCGGTTTTTTCTTTTTCGTTATTCTCTTTCAAGACGGACACCTCCCCGTTTATACCCATTTATTATAGCATTTTTTTTTGCTTTTATCAATTGTATTTACACAAAAAAACGACGGCGGCGAAGAGTTTTTTTCTTTTCCTCTTCCACGCCGTCCTTTTTCGGGGAAATCCGCATCCCGTCCCGTGATTTATTCAGTTCCCGGAGCAGATACTGCGCCGCATAATAAATATCCCCGGCGGGGGG
>ERZ1090861.919-NODE-919-length-16516-cov-5.516311_pt1 | contig 16516 bp, 11 predicted proteins | sample MGYA00478482_ERZ1090861 | MGnify/ENA primary metagenome ERZ1090861 (study PRJEB33644, sample SAMEA5815744) | chicken gut metagenome | biome: Chicken; feature: Gastrointestinal Tract; material: Caecum | place: Ireland | collected 2019-01-01 | study: A study of the... | reverse complement strand
CCGGTGACATGACTCCTTCCAGATTCAGCGTTTCCGATATTTTCAACGGGCTCATCCCCGAAGCGTACATCTCAAATATCCGACGCACGATCGGCGCCGTTTCTTCGTCTATGACAGGCGTCCGTTTTTTATCCGTGCCTATTTTATACCCATATGCCGCTTTCTTGGCCGTATAAATCCCCTCTTTCTCATGAGCTTTCTTTACAGCCCGTATCTTCTTGCTGGTATTGGCAGCATGCCACTCGTTAAACGAAGAACAGTATGAACGGATAGCCGATTACTTTCCGATTCAGCGCGGTAATGTAAAAACAAATAACCGAGATTTTATCAATGCCATATACACCCTTACCGTCTGTCCGACTTTAGGGGTGCATATCAAAAATATGTTTTTCAATTATTTTAAACTTATACTGAAAAATATTTTTTATTTTTAATACATAAAATCAGGCTTATTCATAAAATGCGGTTTTAAGCGCTGCCGGCGCCTTCGGCAACAAAGGAAATAATTTTTAACTCCGTCGGGGCGATTTCAGTATTTATTTCCCTTGTGCGATACAACACTTTTACCTCATGAAGCACGTTAAAATCCGTGTTCAGGAGATACAACTTCTCTTCGCCGCTCTCTTCATAATACAAAGCAAACCGGATTTTATCCCCGCACAATACCTTCAGATCGCAGTTTCTGTGCAATGCCGTCAGATTTTCTTTGACTATTGTCCGATACAAAGGGTATACGGCGGGGTCTCCCGGATAAGCCGTGTATGTCAGAAAAGAAACCACCCCTTTACCGCATTTGTTTTCGATCAGGGCGGGGCGCATACTTTCCCGATCGGGCGCAGGCGCAAATTTATCATCAAAGAAGGCAACCACCCTACCGCCGTTCAGCATGACCGTTACATACTCCGCATAACCGCTGCAATAATTACAATCGCATATAAAATCAAAAGTTCCCGGATACTCCACCCCCGCCGTTTCTCCGTCCCGACAAAACTTGACCCCGTCGTTTGTCTGCGCTTTTCCGACGAGATCGCAGCCAAGCAGATCGGACAATTTTCCGTCCCGGAGATATTTCGGTTCCCCGCCGCGCCGATCGGAAACGTTCAGATGCGCAGCGCACAAAATAAGCTTTCCGCCCGACGAAACATAAGCCTTCAATTTTTCATAAATTTCATCCGTCATGGTATTCCATCCGGCAAAAATGAGAAGGTCATACCCATTCAGAACCGAAAGTTCGCTTTCCACGGGAACGACGTCATATTGCCCGTAAGCGGGCGCGCAGGAAAAATCCCGACCGTCCTGCCCGAAATTGGCAAAATCGTGCCAGTCGCGGCTTCTGTATACTTCGTCGAGAATACGCCAACTATATTCCGGCGCGGACATTCCCCATTCTTTTCTGTCAAACTGCGACCAAACCGAACTGCCCATAAATCCGGTATACCCGTCGAGGTTCCCGTGCAGGAAAGCGACTTTTGTCAACGGTCCGCACGAAGGTCTTTTTTCGGCACGACTGAAAGCATAAAACTCTTGCATTGCCCGACGATAAACCGAGCACTCCGGAGCATCATGCCCAAATTCATAGCCAAACGAACAGATGTTGTCGAATCCGCTCTCCAGATAGACCATTGTCGCGCCCGTGAGATAAAGATAACGATATGCCAGCCGCAGCCTTTGCGCCTTCAGTTTGTCCTCATGGCGATATCCGCCGTACCACTCACAGGCAATAAAACCCCCCCATTCCTTTTTACGGTATCCAACAGCTGCGCCCCGCGCAAAAGCGACTAAAGCTTCGGGATTCCCCGGAAAAAATTCCAACACGGGAATTTCCATTCCCGCTTCCAGATCGTATTTCAAAAAAGCCGTCGCCTCGACCAGCATGGGCTGCTCGATTCCGATTTTTTTATCGTATTCCGCCATTTGCCGCACATACCGCACATACGCTTCTTTTGCCTCTGCCATCCCCGAAAAATTCTGCGGAGGCATTTCCTCCGCCATACAAGTGGGAGCCGCGCGAAAATACCCCTTTGCCTTTGCTCCGCGATCGCTGCCCGTTTCCCCGAAAATTTCGCCTAGAAAATATTCTCCGGCAATCTTCCTGACTTTTTGCACGATCTCCGCGTTCAGGTGACTGCGCTTTCCCGGAGGTGCAAACTGATAAGCGTATAAAAACGAAAAATACAGTTTACGTTCTTTTGCTATACGAGCCACCTCATAAAACAATTCCTCCGGATATTCCACTGCACGCAAGCGGAAACTGAACGCGTCCAGATACCCATCCTTCATTTCCGAAAGGATACGACGCAGTTCTTCGATTGCCGCACCGTGTTCTCCCGTCCCCACACCGCAGCGCAGAACTGAACAGTCAATTTCGTTCGCCCGTTTTCTCATAAATCCTCTCCTTATTCTTTGGCGGACAGCTTCCGTTACATCGATTGTATACAATTTCCCCGCCACGTATCGTATAAAAAACAGACAGTCGGGAATCAACCACTGCAAAATCCGCATATTTTCCCGTTCGGATACTTCCCATCATCTCGTAAATCCCCAGCGATTTCGCCGGATTTGCCGAAGCGTAATCCACCGCCTGTAACAAAGGCACCCCCACTTTTTCCGTCATATTCCGGATCGCCCGGTTCATGCGGAGAATGCTTCCGGCCAATCTTCCGTCCTCCATTCGCGCCGCCCCGTTGCAGACCGAAATCTTTTTCCCGTCTGCCATAAACGTTCCTTCGTCCTTCCATCCCTTGAAACAAATCGCATCGCTGATGAGAATGATTTTATCTTTCGGCTTGCACTTGACCAAAAGCTTCATCGCGGGAACAGATACATGGATGGTATCCGCAATCACTTCACAATATAACTCATCCAGAAGCAGAGCGCCACCCGCCGCCCCGATTTCACGATGATGAAGGGGGCTCTGTGCATTAAATACGTGCGTGACATTGGTGGCCCCCGCACGCACCGCTTCGACCATATCCGAAAATTTCGCGTCGGTGTGTCCCAGAGAGACCACGATTCCCCGTCCGCGCAAATAACGTATCAGTTCCCCTGCCCCTTCCGTTTCCGGCGCAAGGGTGACCAGTCGAACCGCGCTTCCGGGCGTTTCCATATATTTTTTGACCGATTCCGGCTGAATTTTCTGCAACGCCTCCGGCAACAATCCCCCGCAATACCTGCCGTTGACAAACGGTCCTTCCAAATGCACGCCCAAAAGCCGCGCGCCCGTCTTTCGATTTTCCTCCCGGTACTTCTCCGCCGCCAAAACGACCGAAATCATCCTTTTTTCGCTCTGCTGCGCCTCCGTCGCCAGAAAGGACGTGACGCCTTCGGAGGGGAGGTATTCCGCCATCATCCGGATTGCGCCGAATGCGTCGTCGTCCCGTAAATCGGCTCCGGCGGCGCCGTGAATATGCAGATCGATAAACCCCGGAAGGACAAGTGCGTCTTCGGGCAAATCCAGCCATTCCGCTTCCGTCTCTTCGCTCGCGTCTGTGTCCGCGATTCTTTCATCGAACAGAATATTTCTGCGCTGTAGTCCCTCTCCTTCCACATAGACGAGCGCACGTCGAAATCCTTTCATCTCAACCTTTACCTTCTCCTTTTTCCGATCAGAAAGGCGATTCCGAGCGCGACGGCCGACATCGCCGCTCCCCCGCTCAACACGGACGAACAGCCGCCGTCCGCCTGCAGATTCCCCTGAAAAAACTCTTCGGACTCATCGGCGTCCAGTCCCTTGTCGGGATCGGTGACGGGAATTTCCAAAAGTACGGACACCGATCTGTCATATCGGGAATAAGCAAGCAGCTTTACCGTCCCTTCGCCCGTAAAATAGAGATAATTCCCGACCGAAACGTAACCAGGCCCTTCCGTCACCTCGTAACAGAGCTCATAATGCACGTCTTCCGGAAAATCAATTCCTTCCACTTCTATCGAACCGGTCAGAAAAACAGGTTGAGTATATACGGTGACATTTTCTATTTTGCTCAAAATCCGGACATTGGAAAAAGTCAGCTGGTTGGAAACGCATTCACAATGGTCGCAGATACTTTCGTCGTCCGCCAAAGCGGCTCTGACGGTAAAACTTCCCTCCCCCGTCACATACAGGAGATTTCCGTCCCGGATCTCCGCGATTTCCTCCCCCGACGTCACCGACCACACCAGCTCCTTGCCGTATACATAATTCCCGTCCCCGTTCAGTACCTTCGCACTCAGTTCGACGGGAATATCCGAAACGACGGCGCTCGCGATATACGTTTCATCGAGCTGTACGGATAAACTTTCCTCTGCGGCCGAAACGGCAACAGATACTCCGCGTCCGCCTGCAAGCAAACCGGCAAGCGCAACAAACGCAATCATCTTTATCTTGAACATGACTGTCTTCTCCTCCCTGTTTATTCCTTTTTCGCCCTCTCCCCGGGGTCAACAGGCTCCGTTGATCAGCGTAAGCGGAAAATAATTTTTACTCATTCTTCCGTTGGTCGATATTTCCAAAATCGGCGTGTAACAACCTTTCGCCAGCTCCCCCGGGTCGAATTCCAGCACGACGGAGTTATCGTTGCAACTTCCGTGCCAATGTTCAAGCCCCACGCAAAATTCCCTGCCCGGACGCACCTTCCAGTCCTCCGGGACGTCCAGAATCCGCACGGTCAGATACTGCGGGGTAAACAGCCTGTTCAGAAAAACCACTTTAATGCGTTTAGTCTGTCCTGCGGAAAGCGCGGCAAGGGATTCGTCGTATTCCGCGAGTACCGTATACAGCCCGAAATGCCGGCGCACGGTTTTTCCCTGCTCCGCAAGCAGTTCTTTAATGTCTTCCTGAACATGCGGCGCAAAGCGACGGGGAGAATACTCAAATCCGGAAACCGGCTGGATTTCATATCCCGATTCGCCTCCGGATTTTTCTCCGCATTCGGCGGGCAGCAATTTACACCGCACACCGAGAACGTTCGGCGTCTGCCGCACGATGCGGCAGGCAAGCTCGGAAATGGTTTTCGGCAGGCAGAGATTCTGATCGATACGAAGCGTCCATGTCGCAATCTTGTCCGAACAGGCGTTTTTCCATTTTTCCGGGATCGCTTTCGCTCCCGAAATAATACCGAGAACAGAACCGACCGTCCCTGCCGTGCAGTCGGTATCCTCCCCGAGATTGACGGCAATGCAAACCGATTTTCCCAAATCGCCGCCGCCGTACAACAGCCCGATCATAATCGCGCCGATGCTCCACGGGGCGTCAAAACCATGCACTGCGGGCGGGATATCCGTATCCGGTTCCTGCACGGGGCATTCGGGACAAGCCGGCACTTCCGCCGTCCCCTTCCAATATCCGCCCATTTCCCCGAAGCTGGAAGGCACGGCTTTGAACAGCGCCTTCCTCGCTTCCTTCCAGGTCAGCCCGGAACGATACGATTCAAAAACACAATGTACCGCTTCAGCCACGGCACACTCTGACGGAATATAAGAAAGGGCAATATCCGCAAGGCGAGAAATTTCCTTTTCAAAAAATGCCGCCGCCTGCATCGCCGCACAGAATACCGCGGAATAAATTCCCTCTCCGCTGTGGTCCACACACGAATCATAATAGGCGTAATTTGCCGCCAGCGCCGGATTTCCCGCGCTGAGGCACGCCCAGATTTCCGTACGGATCCAGGCGCCGTTACTGTCTTTATTCACGTTGCGCATATGCCCGGAAAGCGGCGGAGCAATTCCCATATTGAAATTGTTCTTACCCGTTCCGTACTCCGACAGAGTGGCGCTGACATATGTATTCCAATATTCCGCCAGCACATGGGAATCGAGGCGGGGACCTTCCAGCTCGACGGCGCGCAGCCACACGAGCTGCAAATCCAGATCGTCGTTGGGAATGGGTTCCGAAATATCCTGCTGAAACCAGGAAATATCATATACGCCCCGATAGCACTCGAACGGCGCCCCTAATGTCCCCCCTATGTTTTTTCCGATATAACAGCCCAGCACTTTATCGTAATAATCAAAAAATTTAAGATTCATATTTCCTCTCTTCTTTGTTTTATACTTCAACCGTTTCAAACGCCTTATCCGTCAGCTTTTTTACAATCAGCACCGTCGGCAGCGAAACGCAGGCGATCAGGATGTAAATAGCCGCGGAAAAATAGGGATCCGGCCGTTTCAGCTCCTGCATGGCGAGCAGAGCGATCGTCCGCGTCCCCACATCCCCGTTGTTCGCGATCAGAAGCGGCTGCATATAGACGGTAAACGGAACCGTCGCCGTCAGCACGATCACCATTGACAGCGTCGACCAGATGACGGGGATCGTGATTCTGAAAAATTCGGTAAAAATTCCCGCGCCGTCCAACTCTGCCGATTCGACGATTTCCGGCGGCACGCGCGTCATCGCTCCCCACAGCAAAATCGCGTTGAACCCGAACCCGAACCAAACCGTATAAATCCAAAGCGCCTGATTGGCGTATTGCCGGACGGTGAGCCAATTGATTTCCCTTCCTTCCACAAAAGAAAACAGCCGATTCAGAAGCCCCGTGGAAACTACGCCGCCGCCCGAATCCCACATGCGCCTGTAAAATTCCGCCATAACGGCGCCCGGGATAATATTGGGAATATATAAGATCACGACGAGCATTCGGGAAAGCGGTATTTTTTTATAGAGAAAAAATGCGGTCAGCAGGGCCACGGGCAGGGAAATACCGCCGACGACCAAAAGATACATCAACGAAACGACGATGGAACGCCCGTATTCCTTCGTTTCAAAATCCCGGAAAAAACGCTGAAAATTTTCCAGCCCCACCCAGATCTCTTCGCCGTTCCGGAACTGTTTCAAAGAAAGAAACACGCCTCCGAAATTTGCATATATCGTAAACACTACAAAATTCAGCATGGGAATCAGCAGCAATGCAAAAATAAACAGACGTCTTGAAAGCGGATTTCCGTATTTATCCGTTTTTTTGCCGCGGGTTATGTCCATATCTTTCCCTCCCGGAATAAGTCCAAAAAATTATCGCCAGTCGTTTGCCGCCGCATCCCACCTCTCGTACACGGCGCTCATCTCGTTTGCTACGCATCCCTCCGCCACTTTAAGCGCTGCTTCGTATGTCGCTTGAGAAGTGATCTGCGAAAAAAAGTCCCCTCTGTAAGCTAAAAACATCGCCAGAGTCCCATTTTCCATAACGCCTTTCGGGGACACCTGATATACGGTTTTAGCATTTCCGTCCATACTGAAATAATCGTATGCCGATTTGGTGAACATATCAAATCCGGTACTGTCGGCTGTCAGCCCCACAACGGGACGAAGCAAACCGTTGTTTGCTTCCACAAAAGAGGTATAGCTCTTTTGCGTAAACATATACAGCAGAAAATCCTTAGCGAGGTCTTTGTTTTTTGCCGTTGCGGGAATAGCCATAAGATTTCCATCCGTAGAAAAACGGACATCCGAAGTATTTATCGTTCCGTCTCCGCTTTTCTTGTCCGGATTGATGTGCGGCATGGGCAAAAAACCGGATTCAAACTGCGTAAGATCCGTATAGGGCTGCATTTCCGTGGGAAACCACTGCCCGCAAATGGTCATGGCCGCCTTTCCGTTGACAAAGTTGGTCTGGGCGGTGATCGCCGTCGCCCCGACAGACCCTTCCAAAGAAATATTTCTTCCCGAGGACATTTTTCCCATTGTCAGCTTCGCCAGCGTTTCGTAAACCTTCTTTCTCCCTTCCGCCTGTACGGCAAAGGCGTCCGGGGATTCCAATTCCAGAAATTCGATCATGGCGTCATATCCGTAATATTCACAAAGCCACTGGCAGAAATTCCAGGACAGATATCCTTTTCCGTCCGCCCCGCCGAACGTGATCGGAGCCACCCGGCCTCCGGTGTCCTTATCAATCCGCTCGCAGAACTCCCAGAGCTCGTCCATCGTTTCGGGCATATTCTGATCCCAGCCATACTGTCGGAACATTTCGACGTTATAAATCAGCCCGCTGGGATTGTTCTGCTGCCAGGGCACCCCGTAAATACTGCCGTTTATCGTGCGCAGCTCCGTAATCTGCGGAGCGACGACGTCCCTCACGGTCTTTTCTTCCCCGGGAATCAACGAATCGTACAAATCATCCAGCGGTTCCAGATATCCGCCTGCGACAAAAGAATTATAATTCGATGTGGAAACCAACACGACGTCATAGCTGCATGTTCCGTTTTCGAGCTGGGTCTTGATCGTATCAAACGCCAGGGGATCCCCGTCCGAAACCACCTTTACTTCGGGATGGTCCTCATTGTAGACGCGAATCGCTTCCTCCACCCAATCCATGCCGTAGCCCGCGGCGTACACCATGACGGACAGATCCCCTTCCTCCGTCCCTCCGAGACCACCGCCTCCGCATCCCGTTCCCGCAATCAGCAACAAACCGGAAATAATACATGCCAACTGTTTTTTCATGAAAATCTACCTCCTTGCTCACAAAACGGGAATGACAAAGTAGCCTTCCCCGGGCCCGATCTGCATGGTCAGCGTATGATTGTTCAGTTTCTGCACGATCTGCCGGCCTTTTTTGCAGATAAGCACCTTCTCCGCCGTCTTAAATTTCATGGTCACGAGATTGGATTCGTTCTTATACGGAGAAATATAATTCGTCACCATATAGGCTTTGTTTCCGCGGTTATCACTGAACTGCCCAATAATGGCGTCGCCTTCCGCTGATACCTGCTCGACGCCGTACAGAGACTCCAGCGGATACCTTAAAAGGGAATAGGCGCTTCCCCCCGAACTTCCGATCGGCATCGTGCCTTCCCAGCTGAAATTCATATATAACTCCTCAAACGAGCCGATTTCCCTGTTGACCTGCTGTACCGCATAATACAAAGGCATCCTGTTTCCGTCCGGATCGACAAGCCCGTTTCCGAGATTGTTGGAATTCACCTCGGGCACCATATACGCCCAGTACTTGAAAGTCTGCAACCCGCGACACCCGTAAGTCAGCGCGGTGTAGACCTGCCAGGCATATTCGCGATATGTTTCGGGCCCCGTATAAGTCAGATGTTCCGTACACTGCTGATAGCAATAAAAGGGAATATCGTATTTCTTAGAGGCTTCCGCAAAAGTTTCCAGATCATACAGGTACGCCGGACGAATGGTCGCCCCTACGCCGCTACGCTGAAAAGGATAATGGTCGTAACTGAGATAGGCCGGATTGGTCGTCTCGACAAATCTTTCCACATAATCGGGATAGCTGTACCCGCTGTCCGCCTCCGAGCCGAACAACTGCAGATACGAAGCATAGCTCGGCAACAGATTGCAGTAGTATTCATACTCCGGAAAATGCTCGTGCCACCAGTCCTGCCCCGCCGAAATGGCGTTATAGAACCCGGCGGACGGCTCGTCTTTGATCTGAATCCCCGCAAAGGATTCATACGAAGCGTACAAAGTATATCTTTCGATGAACACTTCTTCCGATTCCTCTATGAGCGCCATCGTCTCGTTGTACGACCTGTTTTCGCTCCGGCCGATCAACTGCGGCAGTCCGTTGGGCAGATAGTCCATAATCAAAACTTTGATGCCCGCTTTCTGAGCCTGTTCAAGGGTAGAGATGATCTGCTCGTGCGTGATGTCGTTGATGGGCATGGCGTAATTGAATCCGCAATCGGCTATGATTTGCCAATTTTCTTCCGTATTCTGATCGGGATGCGCGCCATAAGGCACTTCGCCGATATTTTCATAAAACGGGGTCCCGTAACACACATACCGGAATTTCTCATCGCTCCGCCCGATTGCCGTGCGCACGTCCTCCGCGCCGCCCGCACAGGAACCCAGGCCGGCGCACAGCCCCAACGCCGCAGCAAGAAGTATTGCCGTATTTTTCATCCTTTTCATGTCGTCTCCTTTATCCCTTTAACCCGCCCGATACCGTATTTTCTATAATGATGTCACGCATCGCGACAAAGACAATCAGAAGCGGCGTGATTGCAATCACCATCCCCGCAAACAGCTTCGGGCGATCGAGCTGAGAAACGGTCATGGCGAGTTCCTGCAAGCCGATCGACAAAGTTTTCAGGCTGGGCAGGTACATATAAGGGGTATAATAATCGTTCCAGTTGTTGATTGCCAGGATCACCATGGTTGCGCCCAGCGCTCCCCTGGCCATCGGAAGGCATATCTGCAAAAAAATTCGCCATTCCCCCGCGCCGTCTATCCGGGCCGCTTCCACATAAGTCCCGGCAACCGTCTTGAACAGACTGTACAAGATAAGAAACTGCAAGCCGAACGGGGTGGTATATTTGACCAGGATAAACCAAGTGTCGATCAGATTCAAATCCACAAACATTTTATACACGACGGTAGTCGAGCCGAGATCGGGCAAAACGAGTGCTCCCACTCCGATCGTCACGAGAATGTCCCGTCCCCAGAACCGGAACCGGCCAAGCGCGTACGCCGTCATCGTGGTCGTCGCCGAAGAAATCAGCACCGCGGCCGCGGTGAGAATGATCGAATTGGCATACATTCCGACAAAAGACACTTTTCCGCTGGTCAGCGCCGCCGCGTCCGCATAATTGCGGAACCACAGCATTTTCGGAAGCGCCCAGGCCCCGCGTTCCAGAAAATCGTCCATTCTCTTGACGGAATTTATCAAAAGATAATACAGCGGCATCAGCAGCGTCAGCGAATAAGCAAAAAGAATTATAAACGCCGCCCAAAGAACCGGCCTGTATTTTTTTCTTTTTCCGACAGCGATTTTTGCCATGTTCCTCTCCTGTTTCCGTCCGGCGGAGAACAAGCAGCTTTCAGCCGCCTGTCCCCGTCGGTTTTATCCGTTTATTCTGCGGTATATTTTTTCCCTTCTGCAAGCGTAATGGTTGCCGCAGGCGCTTCTTCCGCATAGAAGCCGACAATCGAACGGAATGTCAGTGTGGCTCCCGGTGTGGCAATTTTGACGGTGATATACAGCCCGTTTTCATTGGGCGCATACAAATCCGCGCTCGCCTGCATTTCCTTTTCCAGCTCCGCCTTTGTAAAGACAATCGTATGCGTGCCCGCCGCCAGCGTTCTGATCGAATCGCCGCTGATCAGCCCGACGCCGTTCTCTTCCGAAACCGTCAGCGTGATTTCAATCCGATCAAAGGCCATAATTTCATCCCAGGTCATAAACGTGCCGTCCGCCTTGCGCAGGGGAACGCACACGCGCACCCAGCTTCCCGACGCGGTCCAGGTCATCTGCAGTCCGTCTTCTGTCAGTTGTTTGGTATTTCCCACAGCCGTCCATTCCACACAATTGATTGCGTCAAATCCGCTGAGCAGTTTTCCGTTGATACAGACAAACGAAATTTCCTCCCGGGCTGTACTGCCGTTGGGCGCCGTCACCGAATAGACCACTTTATACGTCCCCGGCTTCCCTGCGACAAAAGCGTTTTCCGACACGGCAACCGTTTCTCCGTCGGGCCCGGAAACGGAAATGTCCGCTTTCAGGCTTTCATCTTCCCCGAAAATCACCCGGTGAGCGGGGATCGTCACAAGATCCCCCTTATAAACTTCTGTCTGCTTCTCCGCATCCACTTCAATACTGGGAACACGCGGATCTGCAACGGTTACGGAAACGGAACGTTCTTCGCTTCCCGCCTCATCCGCCGCCTTATAGGTGATCGTATAGCCGCCAAGATCCGTTGCGACGAACGCCCCGTCCGTCAGCGTCACTTCCGCCCCGGAAGAATCGGTCACCTTCACCGTCACCTGCATTTCTTCGGAGTTCCCCTTGCGCACGGCTTTCACGGCCGGCACGGTTACGATTTCACTCTGCGTTGCCCGGATATTTTCGGGCAATTCCCCGCCGTCCGCCAGCGTCATCAGCACTTTCGGAGCATATCCCTCCGGATAAACGCCCACAAAATTCTCAAAGACGATATACGCCCCCGAATTGACTTGACGGATGTTGAAATAGAACCCCGTTCCGTCCTCTCTATACTGCGTCGGATCGGCCTGATAAGCCGCCGCAAGTTCCGCAGCCGTAAAGCTGATCACCGCTTTGCCTTGGGGATAATCCTTTACGCCGTTGCAAAGTCCCAACCCCATATTTTCGGAAATAAACACATATATATCGACGCGCTCAAATTCCGATACGTCTTCCCAAGTCAAAAAATTTCCGTCGGGATCTTTCAGCGGAAGATAAATGGTCGCCCATTGTTTTGCTTCAACAGCCGTCGACGTCACTTTGATCCCGTACACGCCGTCCGCGCTTACCCTCTCCGCCGAATGATCATATCCCACATAGGAAACGTCCGTCGTTTCCAGGAAGGAATTCAGAATCTTTCCCTCCGTACAATATACAATAAATTCCGCTTCGTTGGAATTTCCCGTTTCGGGTGAAAACGCCGTATAAACGACGGTGTATTCCCCTTCCTTTTCCGGCATAAACATCCCGCCTTTTACCTCGACGGCATTTCCGTCGGGATCTGTCACCGAAACTTCTGCGGTCAGGTTTTCCCCTGTGATGATAGTCACGACGCTTTCCGGGATTCGGAAGACTTCTCCTACCACCGCCAGATTGCCCGTCGCGCGCACGTCAATCTGAGGCACTCTTGTATCGATAACCCTCACTTGCACCAAAACCGTCTGACTGCCCTGTTCGTCCGTCGCCGTGTAAGCGATCGTATATCCGTCCGGATCGGAAATTACAAAAGCCCCATCCGTCAGGGCGACTTCCGTTCCCGCAGAATCAGTCACTTTCACCGTTACAGACATTTCTTTCCCATCGCGCAAAGCATTCGCCTGCGGAACGGCAAAACTGCCGTTCAATTCTGCCCGAAGCTCTTCCGGCAAATCGGAACCATCTTCAAGCAAAAATTCTGCATCGGGCACATAATCGTCCGCATAAATCCCGAGCATATAATCGAACACAAGATAAGAACCGGGCAACGCAAATTTCAAATTGAGGAAAAATCCGTTTTCATCCGGGCTGTACTGCGAGGGATCGACGTTATAAGCGGCCACGATCTCCTCCATGGTATAATAGACGGTATTCCAACCGGCTTCGATAGGCCGCACAAAGGTAGTCAGCCCTATTTCGTTTGCTTCGGAACTGTAAATATAGCACTGAATCCCCTCGAATTTTTGCACTTCTTCCCAAGAAAGAAATCCGCCGTTTTCCGCGCGGAAAGGAACGCAGATCCTCCGCCAGTTCCCGTCGCTGGACTGAGGATCGGCCAACTCTACCCGAACGGCGTTGCCGTTCCGGGCCGGCTCGGAAACCGCTTCTTTCGCCGCCACGTCAAATTGAACCCATCCCAGATCGGTCGCCTCTTCAAAACCGTTGAGCACCACTGCTTTTTTACAGGAAACGATAAAGTCTTTCGTTCCGATATTTCCGCTCGGATCGGTCGCCGTATAGGTGATCGTATAATCTCCCGTCACCGAGGTCGTAAATTTCCCATTCTCCACCGATACTTCGTTTCCGGCAGAATCTTTCACCGTATACGTTGCGGTGAGAGCGTCCGAAGAAGCGTCGATCACCATACATTCGGGAACCGTCACCTCCTCCCCGAGAATGCTGACAAACCCCGAAACCTCCTTAAAACTGAACGTGGGCGCCTTGGTATCCGTTACAAGCACGGAAACCCGCGCACTGTCCGACTCTTCTCCGTCTGTCGCCGTAAACACCAGCGTATATCCGTCTGCGTCCGTTGCCCTGAATTTCTTGTTGATCAGCTCGACTTCCTGATCCCGGCTGTCCAACACGGAAATTTCCACTTCGAATTCCCTTCCGTCTTTTACGGCGACAACTTTCGGCATAATGAACAGATCGCCCAATTCCGCCCCGATCGTTTCCGGCAGCGCCGCTCCGTCGATCTGAAACACAATCCCGTCGTCCCCGCACGCCGCAAGACCCAAAGCTCCCGCCGCAATCGCCGAAAAACAGGCCGCAATCAGCAACTTCTTTCTCTTCATAAAATTTTCCTCCTTAATATTTCCGCGTTTTATCCGTCGTTCCGCCTTTTTTCGAGTATCAGAAATGCGCCTTCTCCCGAACGCAGTAGAACGCGAAATTTTTTCGCCTCCGTCTGAAAGCGCTCTTTTCTTCCCCCTTGATAAATCGTCCCCTCATAATTGCAATCGAATGTAATCTCTGCCTTCGCCTCTTTTTCCTCGGCGGGATCGCTCAGATTGGAAAGCAAATATGCCCTCCGCCGCCCGTCGGAAAAACAGCCGATCAAAAGCTCCGCATCCGCGGCGATTGCGGCCAGCCGGGCATCCGTATTCTTTTCCAGCGAGCGCACAAGCGCCGAAAGCGCAGACTTTTCCGGAATGACGCACAGACATTTTTCCCAGGAAAAACGCAGATATTCCCGTTCAAACGCCCGGATTTCCCCGATCACTTCCCGCATCGCATACCATGCGGGTAAAAGTTCTCCCTCCGCACTTACCAGCGCGCCCGTAACATTTTCCGGGTTTCCGGGAGGATGCCCCAGCATCGTCCAATAGGTGAACGTCTGCGCCCCCGTCGCACCGTATGCCATCGCCGTATACACCTGCCAGGCTATTTCCCGATAGGACGATACCGTCCGAAAACTCCAATGCCCCAACGTCAGCAAAAATACCCGGAACGAAATCTGAAATTTCTGCGCCTGTCTCGCCATTATCTGCAAATTTTCAAGATAGGAATCCCGGATATACGTCTTTCCCGTATTTCGGTCAATCATCAACGCGTAATGATCATAGCTGAGAACCTGCGGTTCCACCGACCTGATGAACGCATCCACATATTCCCGATAATTTTTTTCGCTCCCTTCCGCACCTGTCAGCTGCTCACCGCTCGCATAATCGGGCAAAAGGTTTATCTCAAATTCCTTATCGGGAAAATTCTCTTTCATCCAACCGGAAAGAAGTTTCAGAACTGGAAATTTTCGTATATGCGGCTCGTCACAGCCTAAAATCCCGACAAACGAAGGGTGTTCTGCATACCTCTCAATGCGCGCTTTCACCGAATGTTCTATCCTTGAAAGCTCTTTTTCCGCCGCCTTCGGGTTTTCCCAAAAATGTTCGACTATATCGTCGAGCGACGCTCCCTCTACCTGTTCCCGAACCACATATTCCAATCCCAGCAGATCGCAGAAAGACATGGCCCGAAGATATTGTTCTTCCGTGTGTTCATAAATGGCAGACAACCTGTTAAAGCCGCATTCGCGTACGTTCCGGTAATGTTCTTCCGTCATAAAATCTCTCACGGAAAAAAATTTTTTTCCGTCTTTGGCATCTGCGGGCGGAGGGCTCATGTAAGCAACAAAGTCAAATCTCTCTTTTTTATTCCTCATTTTTCCTCCTGTATACCTTCATTTTATCACACATAACGACCCAATAATAGGATAATCTGTTCATATAATTGTATTATTATCTCATTTTGATAAAATCCACCCAAAAATAAATCTTTTTCTGAATCTATTGAAAAATCGGAAAAAGTGTGCTATAATGGTTTTATGACAGAAGAAATGAAAAAAAATTTATCTCCGAAAAACGGACAGACAACGCTTCCGACGCATCCCCAAAAATTGGTGGATCATCTAACAAAAGTCTATTCACACGCTCGTTTTTTCAGTGACAAAAAGGACTTCGGGCTCATCCACTGTTATTATCACACTTCCGAAATGGGTTATCCGATCGGAATGCATTCGCACGCCTTCTATGAAATCAACATCATCACTGCGGGAAGCGGATACCATTATATCGAGAAACAGTGCGTGAAGGTAAACGTGGGAGATGTATTCGTTATTCCCCCTTCCGTGGAGCATGGATATTATACCAACGATTCCTCTTTCGAAATTTTTCACATTCTCCTAAACTGCGTGTTCGTCGAAAGATATAAAGACGAATTGCACACTTTACCCGGCTATACCATTTTATTTGAAACAGAACCCGCACTTCGGAAAACGACAAAGGAAAAACTGTTTCTCACATTGGATGCCGAGCAATTCGGCAAAGTAAAGCAAGAAATAGAAGAATTATGGGAATTTGAAAATTCCAACTACAGAGGAACTGAAGTACAAAAAATCGCCAGAACTCTTTCTCTGATCAGCGTCTTTTCGCAACTGATTTTTATTTCCCATCAAAGATTGCTTGACCTGCCCAAGCACACCGAATCCGTAGCCGTCGTAGAAACTCTGGAATATATGCGCAACCATTTTTTCGATAAAATCTCCGTCAATAAATTGGCCGCCATCGCGCATATGTCTCGCTCTACTTATCTTCGACATTTCAAAGCGCTCTGCAAATGCACCCCTTCTCAATATCTGACAGAAATACGTATAAAAAAGGCCACTGAGCTTTTGCAAACCAGTGAGCGTTCTATCATCGAAATTTCACAAGACTGCGGCTTTTTTGACAGTTCCCATTTTTTACGAATTTTTTCCAAATTCAAAGGCTGCTCCCCGTCTCAATATCGAAAGATGCAAAACTGAATTTTAGTTTTTGATATTCAAAACGTAAAACTATCGGTGGACCCGATGAAATTTTACCACCGCAACGGCATCGACGTCGAAGTCTCCTCCAAAGACCTCAACGTCCTAA
>ERZ1090861.917-NODE-917-length-16525-cov-9.256527_pt1 | contig 16525 bp, 14 predicted proteins | sample MGYA00478482_ERZ1090861 | MGnify/ENA primary metagenome ERZ1090861 (study PRJEB33644, sample SAMEA5815744) | chicken gut metagenome | biome: Chicken; feature: Gastrointestinal Tract; material: Caecum | place: Ireland | collected 2019-01-01 | study: A study of the... | reverse complement strand
TAGCTGATTTCCAGGTTCCGTTATTTTTCTTAACTCATGGAACGGAAACAGAATTTCCTGTCCCCCTCTTCTGAATCCGTCTGCTAAAAACTTTTTTCCTTCCGAATTCTGCGCTTTTCTCCGGAGATTCCCTTCGACAAATCCGAATTCTTATATAATGATGCACACCAGGCCGCCGTTGGAATCGTTTACGATTTTCTGCATGGAGTCCTGAAGTTTTACCTGGCTTTCATCGTTAATCATCGTCAGTTTATTCCGCATTCCGTCCATAACCAGCTCTTCCACAGATTTTCCAAATATGTTGGTTCCCCAGACTCCTTCCGGGCTCTCGCTTTCTTTTTTAATATAGTCCGCCAGATCCTGAGCCTGCTGTTCATTTCCTACAATGGGGGCAATCTCTGTCTCTATGTTTGCCCGTATCATATGAATAGAAGGCGCCTCGGAACGGATCTTTACGCCAAATTTACTTCCCTGCTTAATAATTACCGGTTCGTCAAGTTTAATATCTTCTTTTGACGGGCTCACCACTCCGTATCCTTTCATTTTCACATCTGCAAAAGCGTCTTTGATCTGACTGAATTCCTGTTTCATGGCAGAGAGTTCTTTCATGGTCCGGATCAGTTCATATTCCCCACCGATCTGAGTTCCCGTCAGCTCACTTAAGACTTCATAATAATATTTCTGTTCAAAGCTGATCTGGATCTGCACCCTGCCGGTATCCATTTCCACCTTTGCAACCGTAATCTGATCTATGTACGGACTTTCTGTTTCCGCAAGCCCGGACACTGCGCTCCGGATATCACTCATACTGTCCATAATAGCTCTGATATTGGACAGAAGATCCTGCCTGATTCTGTGGTCCCGGGAAAGCATCTCCACCCATCCAGGCACATAGAATTCCACTTCCGTTACAGGAAATTCATAGAGAATCTGGCGCATAATCTCATGGATATCATCTGTCTTCAACTGTTCACAGTTCACCGGAACGGCCCGCACCTTGTACTTTTCCCCCAGCTCCCGCGCCAGATTCTGTGCCTCATCTGAATAGGGCTTCTGGCAGTTTAAAAGAATCAGAAAAGGTTTTCCGATGGACTGAAGTTCCTTTACTGTCTTCTCCTCCGCCGGAATATAATTTTCTCTGGGAAGATCGGTCACACTTCCGTCTGTGGTGACTACAAATCCGATTGTAGCATGGTCGTGAATCACTTTCTGGGTTCCGATGGCTGCCGCTTTCGTAAACGGAATCTCATACTCAAACCATGGTGTTTTCACCTGCCGTTCCACATCATTTTCCACATGTCCGGAAGCGCCCTCCACCATATACCCTACACAGTCGATCAGCCGGATTTTCACTTCCACATCATCCGAGAGCTTAACGGCTGCCGCCTCTTTCGGCACAAATTTAGGCTCTGTAGTCATAATTGTCGTTCCTGATGCCGACTGGGGCAGTTCATCCTGCGTCCTCTCTCTGGCATGCTCATCAGTCATATTCGGCAGCACCAGAAGATCCATGAACCTTTTAATAAAGGTTGACTTGCCTGTCCGCACCGGACCTACAACGCCGATATAGATTTCTCCGTCTGTCCGGGCTTTCATATCACTGTATACCTGAAATGAATCCATAAAAATACCCCCTTGTTCTGCTGATACCAGTGTATGCAGCCGTAAAAGGGGGTATGACTTTATTCTTATTCAAAATTTATTCTTCCCACTGAAGGGCATGGTTCTCACTTCTGGATTCCCGCATCATCAGATCGTCTACAGCCTCAGCCGGAGCCTTGCCTTCAAAGAGCACCTTGTTTACTTCCTCTACAATCGGCATGGATACCTGATATTTTTCTGCCAGTTTTGCTGCAGCCTTTGCAGAGTAAACACCTTCCACTACCATCTTTACCTCATCCATCGCCTCCTGGACAGACTTTCCCTGCCCGATCAGATATCCTGCTTTCCGGTTGCGGCTGTGGACACTGGCACAGGTTACAATCAGATCGCCGATTCCTGTAAGACCGGTAAAGCTTTCAATTTTTCCGCCCATTTTCACGCCCAGTCTTGCAATCTCCGCGATTCCTCTTGTAATCAGCGCTGCTTTTGTATTGTCTCCGTATCCCAGTCCGTCTGCAATTCCCGCTGCCAGAGCAATAACATTTTTCAGAGAGCCGCCCAGTTCAATGCCGAGAATATCCGGGCTTGTATATACACGGAATACTTTGCTGATAAACATGGACTGCAGGTATTCTGCGGTCTTTCTTGTAGCTGCTCCGATCACACAGGTCGTGGGAAGCCTTCTGCCGACTTCCTCTGCATGGCTTGGTCCGGACAGTACTGCCACATCTGCCTGGGGAATCTCCTGCCTTATCTGCTGAGACAAGGTCATAAGAGTAGATTCCTCAATTCCTTTTGCCACATCCACAATAATCTGTCCCTCAGTTACATAGGGGCTCATTTTTGCCGCTGTTGATCTTGTAAATGGTGACGGTACAGCCAGTACAAGAAAATCTTTTCCTTGTACCGTGTCTTCCAGATCTCCTGTAATCTGCAGCTGATCCGGCAGCTTTACGCCGGGCAGCTTTGTTTCATGCTCCCGTTTTTCATTTAACATTTTCACTTCATTTTCATCAATAGACCACATTGTGACCTGATGTCCGTTGTCGCTGAGAAGAACCGACAGTGCAGTTCCCCAGCTTCCTGCTCCCAGTACGCCTGCTTTTGCCATAACCCTTTACTCCTTTTTCTTTGCTCCGAATTTATTTTCCGTTCCCTTCAGAAGACGCCCGATATTCGCTCTGTGACGGTACCATGCAAGAGCGGTCAGAAGGAACAGAATTCCATAAAGTTCATACCGGTACCCGGCCTCCATGTCCAGCCATCCAAGCTGTCCGATTATAATCATTTCAATCAGGAACGCTGTATAAGCCAACAGAGAACCTACAGATATGTATCTTGTTATAAGGACAGGCACAAGAAAAAAAGCAAGTGTCACCGGAATCATCAGAAGACTGGACGGCAGATGCCAGAAACTGTTGACCAGAACAAGACCTGCCATTACCGCAATTCCTTTCCCTCCCTTGAACCCCATGTAAAAGGGAAAGTTATGTCCCAGGGTTACCCCGGCTCCCGCGTACATAGTCAGGAGCGGACGGCAGTCGCTCCCCCGGTACATATAGTACACAATCAGAAAGGCCGCCACACATTTGAGCACATCGCCTGCAAATGTCAGGAGTCCGGCCTTCCACCCCAGTACTCTCAGCGCATTTGTTGTTCCTGCATTGCCGCTCCCTTTTTTCCGGATATCCACATGACTCATTTCACCGATCAGATACCCGGTCTGAAGCAGACCGCATACATACCCTACCGCAAGACAGACTAAACGTTCCATATACTTTACCGCTCCTTTTCCTTTCTCTCTCTGATAATGAACCGAAGCGGGGTTCCACGGAATCCGAACGCCTCGCGGATCTTATTTTCCAGATATCTGGTATAGGAAAAATGCATCAGTTCCTTATCATTTACGAAAATAACAAATGTGGGAGGCTTAACTGAAACCTGCGTAATATAATACAGTTTCAGCCTCTTTCCTTTATCTGAAGGAGGCTGCTGCATGGCAACCGCCTCTGTCATAATCTCATTCAGCACACCGGTGGCAATCCGCATCGTCTGGTTCGCGATTATCATGTCGATCATATCATAGAGACGATTCAGTCTCTGTCCCGTAACAGCAGAGACATACATAATTTCTGCATATGGCATATAGGAAATCACCTGTCTGACCCTGCTTTCGTATTCTCGCATTGTCCGATCGTTCTTTTCAATGGCATCCCATTTATTCACAACGATAATAACGCCTTTGCCTCTTTCATGAGCGATCCCCGCAATTTTGGCATCCTGCTCAGTTACCCCCTCGACAGCGTCAATCACCATAAGCACCACATCTGCACGCTCCACTGCCGTCACAGTACGGATAATACTGTAACGCTCCAGTTCTTCCTTAATCCTGCTCTTTCTGCGCAGCCCTGCCGTATCAATAAACACATACTCTTTCTGGTCATGCACAATGACCGTATCTATGGCATCTCTTGTAGTGCCTGCCACATCAGAAACAATCACACGATTCTCACCAAGAAGGCGATTAATTATAGAGGATTTTCCCACGTTCGGCTTACCTACAATCGCCACTCTCGGACGGTCGTCATCTTCCTCACCGGCCTCATGCTCCGGGAAATACTCCATAACCAGATCAAGCAGGTCCCCGATTCCCAGTCTGGAAGCCGCTGATACAGGCACCGGATCTCCGATCCCCAAATTGTAGAATTCATACACATCCGGCATGTATTTTTCAAAACTGTCTACTTTATTCACTACAAGAACAACCGGTTTGCCCGATCTTCTGAGCATGTCAGCCACTTTGGAATCCGCATCTGTCAGTCCCTGCCTGACATCTGTCAGAAAAAGGATTACATCCGCTGTATCTATGGCAATCTGAGCCTGTTCCCTCATCTGGGACAGGATCACATCCTTGCTGTCCGGCTCAATTCCGCCTGTGTCAATCATTGTAAATTCTTTATCCAGCCAGGTTACATCCGCATAAATTCTGTCTCTTGTAACCCCTGGAGTATCTTTCACGATAGAAATTTTCTCTCCTGCCAGAGCGTTAAACAAAGTAGATTTCCCCACATTTGGCCGTCCGACAATCGCTACTACCGGTTTACTCATCTATCTTTTCCTTCCTTTACCTTAATCATTTAATATCGAATCGATCAGATCCTGTCCGCTTGATTTTACAATATCAACCCGTACTTGTAAAGCTTCGGACAGTTCTTTTACCGTGTAATCATCCAGAAAAACGTCCTCGTCAGCCTTCATCATACTGCAGGGAATCAACAGCCGACTACCCAGTCTTTGCCCTTTCAGCTGTGAGACAATATCCTGTCCGGTAATCAGTCCCGATACGGTAATCCTCTCCCCGAAAAATTCATTTCGAATGCAGTATACATGAATACAGATACCCGGATATTTTTCCTCAATCCTCCGGGCCATACGCGCAAGATAAGGATAGGCCAGCTTTCCCGTAGCAATAGATATAACCTCTTTTTTATCTCCGCCGTCAAGACTCTGGTATACATCTTCAAATTCATTAAGAAGGAGCCGGAGCATCCCCACTCCGTTTTCCAGCTGGAGATATCCGTCATAGCGTTCCTCTTCCGGCAGTTCTTCCTCAGCCAGCAGATACCACTCGTCCCCTGCATGAATAAAATGAAGCCCGTATTCCTGATAAAATTTCTTCTGCCAGCGGTGAATTACTTCCAGTACTTTTACCGCATCTTCTTTTGTAAATGGTTCCAGGGGGCACAACCCTTCTCTGTACTTTGTAAGGCCCACCGGCACAACAGAGACGCTTTTTAAAAGCGGGAGATACCTTCCCAGATCCCGGATGCTTCTCTCCAGTTCTTCTCCGTCATTGATACCCCGGCACAGAACGATCTGACCGTTCATCTCAATGCCGCCCTGATACAGAATGTCCACCTTTTTCAGCGCGTCTCCGGCGAATCGGTTATGAAGCATTCTGCAGCGAAGTTCCGGATTTGTTGTATGAAAGGAAATATTAATCGGCTCCAGACGGTATCGGACAATCCGTTCCACGTCTCTGTCACTCATATTTGTCAGTGTAATATAATTCCCCTGCAGAAAAGACAGGCGGGAATCATCATCTTTAAAGTACAGCGTATCCCGCATCCCCGGAGGCATCTGATCAATAAAACAGAAAATACATTTATTCCGGCAGGAACGATACTCATCCATCAGTCCCTGTTCAAATTCAATCCCAAGCTGTTCGTCCGGATCCTTCTCGATTTCCAGCTCCCATTCTTCGCCGTCCGGCTTCTCGATCAGAAGCAGAAGCTCCTCTTCCTCCACATAGAACTGGTAATCAAAAATATCTTCTATTTCATGCCCGTCAATTGACAGCAGCCGGTCGCCAGGTTCAATTCCCAGTTCCCAGGCAATACTGCCTTCTTCCACAGCCGCTATTTTGTGTATATGTTTCTTCATGTATTTAAACCTGCTCCTCTTCAAAGCATCTTTATATATTTCTGAAATATCCGCTTTCTGCGGAACCATTTCTCTGTAAGTATAACATAATTCCCTTTTCCCGCAAAGGCATGCTTGAATTTCAATATAAAAAATGATATAAAAGATATGTGTTAACCTGACCGGATATAAGCCGGATAGGAAGCATTCTCCGGCTGACAGTATATTGCTTCTGCCGGGGCGAAACTCAAATCTATGTTTATACAGGAGAAAATCATGTCAAATATTGAACTGCTGGAAAAAACCCTTCCCGTGGCCCCGCTGAAAATTGTAGCTATGGAAAGCTGCCGAGATCTGGGCCAGAAGGTGAACGATTATATCGTTTCATTCCGTGAAAACACGATCAATGAAGTTTCCGAATCCTCTCTTTATGTCAATTACAAATCAAACAATTATCTGGTGGACTGCTGCTGCCCTCGTTTTGGAACCGGAGAAGCAAAAGGCATCCTCAGAGAAACGATCCGCGGTACAGATCTTTTTATTATGACAGATGTATGCAATTACAGCCTTACCTATACTGTCAGCGGTCATCTCAACCACATGTCGCCGGACGACCACTATCAGGATCTGAAGCGTATTATTTCTGCAGCAACCGGAAAGGCAAAACGCATCAATGTGATCATGCCGTTTCTGTATGAAAGCCGCCAGCATAAGCGGACCAGAAGAGAATCTCTCGACTGCGCTCTGGCGCTGGAGGAATTAAACGCAATGGGCGTTTCTAATATTATCACATTTGACGCCCATGATCCCCGGGTTCAGAATGCGATTCCTCTGAGCGGATTTGACAGCTTTAATCCGCCCTATCAGTTTTTAAAGGCTCTCTTCCGCGAAGTGCCGGATCTGAAACCGGACAAAGCGCATATGATGATCATCAGCCCGGATGAGGGTGCAATGCACCGTGCTGTTTATTTTTCCAACGTAATGGGCGTTGATATGGGAATGTTTTATAAAAGAAGAGATTATTCCAGAATCGTAAACGGGAAAAATCCGATTGTGGCACACGAATTTCTCGGCGACGACGTGGCCGGAAAGGATGTTATTATTGTTGATGATATGATCTCATCAGGGGAAAGTATGCTGGATGTGGCAAAACAGCTGAAAAACCGCAAAGCCGCCCGGGTATTTGTCTGCACTACTTTCGGTCTGTTTACAGACGGATTCGATAAATTCGATGAATATTATAACAAAGGATATATCAACAAAGTCATCACAACCAATTTAACTTATCTCCCGCCGGAACTTTATGAAAAACCATATTTTATTCAGGCCGACATGAGCAAGTTTCTGGCAATGATTATTGATTCCTTCAACCACGATATTACCATCGGAGCTGTAATGAATCCAACTGATAAAATCCACGCCCTTCTTGACAGATACAAAAACAAAAACGGGGCGCCGGCATAAAGCCGGCAGCCCTGCTTTTTTATCTCAGGCGTCCGCCCTCATATCTCATTTTTGTTCTCAGAAATCTGAGAAGCGCGGCGTACCTTTCTTCCAACGTCTCCGCCCTCTCGGTAAATTCCAGGCTTTCTGCGGCAGCCGTCAGAAATCTGCTGTCAATCTGGGCCTGATGTTTCTGAAGAAACTCTGCCCTTGATTCATTGTCATCCAGATCCAGAAACTCCAGAATCAATTCAGTTGTATTTCCGTGACGCAGCTTTTTCAGACTGTGCTCATCCGTCTGATTCCGGCAGAGCTCAAACCGGTACTTCTGATCCGCATGGGGATATTTCCCGGTATCCAGAGGACTCAGAAAAGATTCAAGAAGGCTTACATATACCTGATGTTCTCCCTGAAGCGCCTCAAAAACAACAACATCCTCTCCCGTTTCAGTACTGATGGCAATATGCAGAATCTTATACTGTTTTCCTTTAAAATGTTTGTAAATATCACCTGGTTTCGGTATTCGTCTGGACATATGCAGCTCCTTTCTGACAATTCTCCCCAAAGGGGACAGATCCCTTTGAAAAAGGCTCCGTCCCCTTTTTAATAAAGTTTTGCGCTGATCAGCTTTGGACGGAATCCTGCTTTTTCTAATGCATCAAGGATTCTGTTTTTATGCTCCGTTCCAAATGCTTCCATTGTAATACGCAGTTCTACTGCCGCATTTCTGTTTGTACTTACAAACTGATTATGTTCCAGTTTGATAACATTGCCCTGTTCGTCCGCTATTGTTTTTGCAACCTGTACAAGTTCTCCGGGTTTGTCCGGCAGGAGAACAGAAACAGAGAAGATTCTGTCCCGCTGAATCAGGCCGTGCTGAACAATGGAAGACATAGTAATGACATCCATATTTCCGCCGCTTAAGATGCAGACTACTTTCTTCCCCCTGCAGTCCAGCTGCTTTAATGCAGCCACGGAAAGGAGTCCCGAATTTTCCACGATCATCTTGTGGTTTTCCACCATATCCAGAAATGCGCCGATCAGCTCATCATCCTCTACCAGAAGCATATCGTCCACATTTTCCTGAACATAAGGAAGAACATTGTCTCCTACCGCCTTCACGGCAGTTCCATCAGCAATCGTATTTGCAGAATCCAGTTCCACTACCTCGCCCGCCTGAAGCGCTGCTGTCATACTGGCTGCTTCTGACGGTTCCACACCGATAACCCTGATATTCGGATTCAGCATTTTCGCCAGTGTGGAAACTCCTGCAATCAGTCCGCCGCCCCCTACCGGAACAATAATATAGTCAACTGTCGGAAGCTCCTGCACAATCTCCATTGCAATGGTTCCCTGTCCGGCTGCTACATCCAGATCATTAAACGGATGGACGAAAGTGTAACCGTTTTTCTCTGCAAGCTCACATGCATAATTATATGCATCATCGTACACATCGCCATAAAGAATTACATCGGCTCCGTAGCTTTTTGTCCTGTTCACTTTAATCAGAGGTGTCACTGTGGGCATGACAATGGTCGCCCTGCACCCGAATTTTTTTGCAGCAAACGCCACGCCCTGGGCGTGATTTCCCGCAGATGCCGTAATCAGTCCTCTTTCTCTCGCCTCATCAGAAAGGGTACTGATTTTATAATATGCGCCCCGTATTTTGTAAGCTCCTGTATGCTGCATATTTTCAGGTTTTAAGTACACTTTTCCGCCGCACTGCTCACTCAGATAATCGCTGTAAACAAGCTTTGTAGGATTAGTCACTCTTTTTACAAGTTCACTTGCCTCTTCAAATTTTTCCAATGTCAACATTTTCCTATCCTTCTTTCTGTTCCTAGACTAATTGTTCTGAAACTGTTTCCCGGAGGATTTATTCTCCCTCTTGATAAAACAGTGCGTTTACAAATTCTTCTGAATTAAATTTCTGCAGATCATCGATAGACTCACCTACGCCGATATATTTTACAGGAATGCCAAGCTCTGCCTGTATGGCAACCGCGATTCCTCCTTTGGCCGTCCCATCCATCTTTGTCAGAATCACGCCCGTTATCTCTGCTACTTCATTAAATTCCCTGGCCTGAGCAAGGGCGTTCTGTCCTGTCGTAGCATCCAGTACAACAAGAGTTTCCCGAAATGCCTCCGGGTACTCCCGGTCAATTACACGGTTGATCTTTTTCAGCTCTTCCATCAGATTCTTTTTGTTGTGAAGCCTGCCTGCAGTATCGCACAGAAGAACATCCGCCTTTCTTGCCCGGGCCGCAGCCACCGCGTCATAAACAACCGAAGCCGGATCTGCCCCTTCCTGTCCGCCGATCATATCAACTCCGGCCCGGTTGGCCCACTCTTTAAGCTGCTCTCCCGCCGCTGCGCGGAATGTATCCGCTGCAGCCAGTACTACTTTTTTATTCTGCTGCTTCAGCTTTCCCGCCAGTTTCCCGATAGTCGTAGTTTTTCCCACTCCATTTACTCCAATTACAAACACGACAGAAGTGCGGTTTTCAAATTCATAGGCAGTCTCTCCTACATCCATCTGCTCTTTAATACTGTCGATCAACAGCTGTCTGCACTCAATGGGTTCCCGGATATGTTTCTCCTTCACCTTCTGTTTCAGATCGTCCAGAATCTCCATCGCGGCATGTACGCCCAGATCTCCCATAATAAGTAATTCTTCCAGTTCTTCATAAAAATCATCATCTATTCTGGAAAATCCGTGAAAGATACTGTCCATTCCGGAAACAATATTATCTCTTGTTTTTGTCAGGCCGGAGACAAGCCGCCTGAAAAATCCTTTTTTTTCTTCCATTTCAGTATTTCCGCCTTTCCTTGCTACCTCTTTTCTCCACTTTCCTGAAGAAAACACTTTTCCTTCATATCGTCCGGGACTCCGGGCTGTCCTGCCGTCTACTTATCCAGTTCGTCCTCCAGCAGATCCACGGACACCAGAGTTGACACACCTTTTTCCTGCATCGTAATTCCGTACAGCCGGTCTGCAGAAGACATAGTTCCTCTTCGGTGCGTAATTACAATAAACTGGGTATTCTTTGTCAGTTTATGAAGATACCGGGCAAAACGGCTGACATTATTGTCGTCCAGGGCCGCCTCAATCTCATCCAGAAGACAGAAAGGAGACGGTTTCAGATTCTGAATTGCAAAAAGCAGTGAAATGGCTGTCAGAGCCTTCTCTCCGCCTGAAAGCTGCATCATATTCTGAAGCTTCTTGCCCGGAGGCTGTGCGATAATCCGGATTCCTGCTTCCAGAATATCTTCATCTTCCATCAGCTCAAGGGTGCCTTTTCCGCCGCCGAAAAGCTGGCGGAATACGGTGTTGAATTCCTCGGAAATCTTAGCAAACTGTTCTGCAAACTGTTTTCTCATGGCTGTATCCAGCTCATCAATAATCTGCATCAGGGATTCTTCCGCTTCCACCAGGTCGTCATGCTGCCCCTTAAGAAAAGTATACCGCTCCGAGACATTTTTATAATCTTCTATAGCATTGACATTGACTGTTCCAAGCCTGCGTATCTCTCCTTTGAGATTCTGGATCTGCTTTTTCATATAAGACAGATCGGTCAGATTTGCATCTCTGAGCTCCAGAGCTCTGTTATATGTGAGCTCATATTCTTCCCACATATAATTAATCTGTTTTTCCGAGGCCTCCTCAAAAGATTCTTTCTGACTGTTCAGACGGAAACATTCTTTATCAAGAGATGAAATATGTTTCGACAAATCTTCCCGCTGTCGGAGAAAATCTTTATGTTTCTGATTCAGCTCCTCCCGCTTTCCTGTCTGAGTCGCGATTTCGCCGTTAATCTCTTCAAAAAGCTCGGAAGAATTATCAATCGTCTCTTTCAGTTCCCTGATCTTTTCTTCCTTTTCTTTAATCTCATCGGAAACGGTGCCTTTATTTCTGTCAAGTTCGGAAAGTTCCTGCTCAAATTTCGCCGTTTCTTCCTCTATTCGGATAATATTTTCCTGAATAAAGGAATTCTGCTGTTCCAGACTGGCCAGGGACAGGTGAACCTCTTCCGACTGCTTCATCTGCACAGCTTCCCTTTCCCGCTCATCTTCAAGGAGCTTCTGAAGGGATTCTATTTTTTCATTCCACTCTCTTTCCAGGTTCTGTGATGTTTCCAGTTCCATCTGAATGGAGTCCTCATTGTCTTCAATCTCTCTGAGCTGCGCATCCAGATCAGCCTGCTCCCCGGCATATGCGTCCAGCCGCTGCTTTGCCTCCAGCTGTCGCAGCTGAGCCTGTTCCAGGTTCATTCTCGCTGTATTTTCCACGACAGAAGCCTTTGTGAGACTCTGCTGAATTTCATCAATTTCCGCATAACAGGCAGCGCGCCGGCTTTTTACATCATTGACCTGCTGTTCCATCTCGTCCATATCAGACTTCAGCATGGACACTGTTTTTTCGAACTCTTCAATCTCCCGTCTTCTGCTGAGAAGGTTACTGGAATTTTTAAATGCTCCCCCGGTCATTGAACCGCCCGGGTTAATCAGTTCTCCTTCCAGCGTGACCAGTCTCAGTGTCTGTCTGTATTTTCTGGCAATCGCAATCCCATGATCAATATGATCCACCACAATGGTACGGCCAAGGAGCTGCCCTGCAAGTCCTTCAAATCTTTTTTCTACATGAACCAGTGAACTTGCCAGGCCGATCACGCCCGGTTCCCGCAAAGCTTCCTGATTCCGGATAGCACTGCTCCCATGCATACTTGTAAGAGGAAGAAAAGTAGCCCGTCCGAATTTATTATTCTTCAGAAAAGCGATCATTCTCTTTGCGGTTTCCTCATTGTCTGTAACAATATTCTGAATATTGCCGCCTAAAGCAGTTTCTACGGCAATTTCATATTCTTTATCAACTTTAATAATATCGGCCACCACACCGACCAGGCCTTTTTCCCGGTCTTTATTGGCCATAACTTTCCGGATACTGTTTCCGTAACCGTCATAACGTTCGGTAATATTCTTCAGGGACTCCAGCCGGGAAGATTCTCTGTGATAAGCAGTCTGTCCAATCCGCAGTTTATCCTGTTTTTCTGAAAGCTCATTCTGGAGCCTGCTTATCTCCTGCTCATTCTCCGCAATTCTGGCATTATAAGTTTCAATCTCTTTGCGGACTGCATCCAGCTGCTCTTCATAATCTTTCAGATTGCTTCCCTGTTTTCTTCCTTCCTCGGCAAGCTGCTGTATAGTCCGGGCAAGAATCTTCTTTCTTGACGCGATCTGATCTTTTGTCGTGTCGTAGTGCTGTATCTTTGCCTTTGTAGACGCGCGGTTTTCCAGAAGCTCCATGATCTCCTGCTTCCCGCTCTCAATGCCGGCAGTGTGCTCTGCAATCTTTGTCTGAACTTCAATCAGCCTTTCTCTGGCCTCCCGGTCTTCTTCCGAAGCCTGAAGCAGCTTTTCCTGCAGGGATTCCTGTTCTTTTTCCAGAGAAGCCTTCTGTTCCTGGCGGGTTTCAATTTCAACACGAACCGTATTTACACGATTGTCATAATGTTCGTCATTCATACGGGCCGTATTAATCTGTTCTTTCAGGACGTTAATCTGTCCTTCCAGCTGCTGTTTCAGAAGGGTTGTCTCATTAAGTTGATTTTTGGCAGTTTCAATTGCCAGATCAATGCCGTCGATTTCTTCCTCAATCGCTTCATACTCCGCTTTCATTTTTTCGTAACGGCCGCCCGCTTCTTCCATTTCTTCGGAAGCCGCGTCATATTTTTCCTGAGTATCCCGGATTCTCTCCTTTAAACGTTCCTCTTCCAGGAGAAACATATTGATGTCATATTTCTTCAGTTCTTCCTTTTTCTTCAGATACTCTCTGGCTGTTTCGGACTGTTTTTCAAGGGGTCCCAGCTGCTTTTCCAGTTCTTTTAATATGTCGTCCACACGGGTTAAATTCATCCGCTCCTCTTCCAGCTTTTTCAGAGAAACGTTTTTTCTCCGTTTGAACTTTACAATTCCCGCCGCTTCGTCAAAAAGTTCTCTTCTTTCCTCCGGTTTTCCGCTCAGAATTTTGTCAATCTGCCCCTGACCGATAATGGAATATCCTTCTTTTCCGATTCCGGTATCATAGAACATCTCATTAATGTCCTTCAGCCTGCACTGCGCGCCGTTAATCAGATATTCGCTTTCCCCGGAACGGTACAGTTTACGCGTAACGGTAACTTCTCCGTATTCCACGGGAAGTTTATGGTCCGAGTTGTCAAGCGTAATCGCAACAGAAGCATAACTGAGCGGCTTTCTGTTTTCCGTACCTGAAAAAATCACATCCTGCATACTTCCGCCGCGCAGCTGTTTAACACGCTGCTCGCCAAGAACCCACCTGACTGCGTCAGCAACGTTGCTTTTTCCACTTCCATTTGGTCCTACGATTCCGGTAATGCCGTTGTGAAAGTCAAATTTTATTCTATTGGCAAAGGATTTAAATCCCTGCACTTCAATGCTTTTTAAATACATAAAACACCTTTACTTCTGCCGGCGCAGCTGCAGAATAGCCTTATATGCCGCCTGCTGCTCTGCCGCTTTTTTCGTACGTCCCTTCCCGGAACCAAAGACGGTATCGCCGATTCTGACTTCCACACAGAAAGATTTGTCGTGATCCGGCCCTTCTTCTCCCGTAAGTCTGTAGGAAATCGCGTCTTTTCCGTCTGCCTGTACGATTTCCTGCAGGATAGTTTTACTATCATAAAAGAGCTGCTTATTTTCCAGATCTGTCAGTACAAAACGATGAATAAACTCTTTTGCATTAGTAAAACCACCATCCAGATACACGGCCCCGATCAGTGCTTCCATTGCGTCAGAAGTAACAGAATCCCGGTACCTTCCGCCTGTAGACTCCTCTCCTTTTCCCAGGTAGAGATAGTCTCCCAGCCCGATATCCCGCGCACACATGGCAAGAGACGGTTCGCAAACCATGCTTGCCCTCAGCTTGGTCAGTTTCCCTTCCGGCATCTTCGGGGATCTGCGAAAAAGAAATTCACTTGAAACCAGCTCAAGAACCGCATCGCCGAGGAATTCCAGCCGCTCATTGCAACGGTGTTTCGGCATATGCTGTTCATTCGTATAGGAACTGTGCATCATGGCTGTCTTTAAAAGATCAGAATCCCGGAATGTATATCCTATCTTCTGTTCCAGTTCTTTTAATTTATCATCCATTATATATCCTCTGTTATGAAAACGAAAAAGCCCACAGGGGCTTTTTCGTTTTTATTTTTCTATTCCACTGCTTTCTTTATCTGATCAACCGCATCCTGAACCGTTACGATTTTTTCAGCTTCATCATTGTCGATTTCAATATCGAACTCTTCCTCAATTCCCATGATAATCTGGAAAATATCAAGGGAATCTGCTCCCAGATCATCTACAAATGTAGTCTCCGGTTTGATCTCATCTTTCTGGACGTTCAGCACATCCGCAATAATGTCCTGCAGTTTTTCAAATTCCATAATTCAATCCTCCTACTTTACTCTAAATTTCCCTGCGCCTCCTGCTGTATTGCTGCCTTTATTTTTTCATTAATCCTCTGCTCTCTGAATGTGACGCACTGAATAATAGAATTGCATATTTCTCTGGACGTGGAGCTTCCATGTGTCTTTACCACCAGGCCATTCAGTCCCAGAAGCGGTGCCCCGCCGTGTTCGCTGAGGTCAAAATCTTTCAGCGTTTCTTTCAATGCCGGTTTTACAAGCAGCGCTCCGATTTTACTTCTGAATGATGACAACATTCCATCCTTAATCTTTTTAATCAGAGCACCTCCCACTCCCTCATAAAGCTTCAGAATCACATTGCCAACAAAGGCCTCGCATACGATCACATCAGCTGCTCCATAGGGAATGTCTCTTGCCTCGACGCTTCCGATAAAGTTAATGTCATCACATGCCTTCAGCAGCGGGAATGTCTCCTTTACAAGAGCATTTCCTTTCTCTTCTTCTGCTCCAATGTTTACAATCCCAACCGTCGGATTTTTAATTCCCATAACATTTTCCATGTAAATGGATCCCATCCTGGCGAACTGAACCAGATGAGACGGCCTTGCATCCACATTGGCTCCGCAGTCAATCAGAAGAGAGGCCCCTTTCAAAGTGGGAAAAAGCGGTGCCAGAGGAGGTCTCTCCACGCCTTTTATCCTTCCTACAAGTACCTGACCGCCAACAAGGACAGCCCCTGTGCTTCCCGCTGATACAAACGCATCCGCTTCTCCCTTTTTCACCATCTTCATGGCAACTACAATGGAAGAATCCTTCTTGCCTCTGATCGCTTTTACAGGCGGTTCCGCCGTCTCAATCACCTCTGAAGCATTTACAATCTCAATCCGCTCCGCAGGATAAGTATAACCTGACAGTTCCTTCTTCAGGACTTCCTCTCTTCCGGTCAGCAGTATCTTGATATCGCTTCTTTTCTGAACCGCTTCCACCGCGCCTTTCACAATTTCAGCGGGCGCATTGTCTCCGCCCATTGCATCAAGCGCAACCCTTGTAACATCAGACATTTTCCTTCCTCCTAACACTACTGAAATTATTCTACTGGAAAACATTATAAAAATCAAGTATAAGTATCTCTTTCCATAAAAACATAAAAAGGGTACAGAACTCAATGTTCTGCACCCCTGCTTTTTGTACCTGAATTAATCAACGGAAATGATTTCACGCTTATTGTAAGAACCACATGCCTTGCATACACGGTGAGGCATCATAAGTTCACCGCACTTGCTGCATTTTACAAGGTTCGGAGCGCTCATCTTCCAGTTGGCTCTTCTTTTATCTCTTCTTGCCTTTGAAGATTTATTCTTTGGACAGATTGACATAGGTTACACCTCCTTAAAATTCTTAAATAAGTCACGGACTACTGACATTCTAGGATCAAGTCCCGGATCTTCACAGTCACAGGACCCCGTATTTAAGTTCTGGCCGCACACGCTGCACAGACCTTTGCAGTCTTCTCTGCAGAGCACCTTTTCCGGCCATCCCGACAGAACTTCGCCGAAAAGAAGTCTGTCCACGTCAAGATGATATCCGTCAATAAAGTTTGATTCATCCAGTTCCTCTGT
>ERZ1090861.916-NODE-916-length-16547-cov-7.292809_pt1 | contig 16547 bp, 13 predicted proteins | sample MGYA00478482_ERZ1090861 | MGnify/ENA primary metagenome ERZ1090861 (study PRJEB33644, sample SAMEA5815744) | chicken gut metagenome | biome: Chicken; feature: Gastrointestinal Tract; material: Caecum | place: Ireland | collected 2019-01-01 | study: A study of the... | reverse complement strand
GCCAGGATGATGCAGTTGACGACGATGAGGGCGATGAACGCCTGCATGGTCGAGTACAGGTCGGGCAGAAAGCGCTGCATGACCATCTGCACGATGATGACGAAGGTGGAGATGATCACGATGTAGCACGGGATGCGCACGCGGTCGGGTATGAGGCTGCGCAGCAGGCTGACGAACAGGTTGGAGAAGATGAGCACGAAGGTCGTGGCGACGCCCATCGCGAACGCCTGGAAGAGCGAGGTCGTCATGGCGATGGTCGGGCAGGTGCCCAGCACCAGCACGAAGGTCGGATTGTTGCGGATGAGACCGCCGAGCAGGGTCTCCTTCATTTTACGCGGATTCATGGCATTCCCCTCCCACAGACGAACGCTGCGCAGCCGACTGCGCCACCCGCTCGCCGTAATACTTCGCCACGGCGTTGACCGCGTTGCGCACCGCCGTCGAGCTGCGCGTCGCGCCCGTCACGGCGTCCACGCCCAGCGCGTCGAGCGAAGCGAGGTCCGCGCCGATAAAGTTGTCGTAAAAGCCTGCCGCCTCGAGGCGGTCCATATACGTTTCGCTGTGGTCCCCGACGGCGATCTTTTCGATCGCGCCGCCGCGCACGTACACGTACAACTGCACCGTGCCGCCGAAGCCGCCGCTGCCTTCCGCCAGAAAGGCGTGCACCGAACCGTCGTCGGATACGGCGTAGTAGACGACCCGGCCGTTGCCGTAGGAGGCGCCCTCCTCGTCGGTCATGGCGCTGAACGCCGCGCCCGTGTCGGCGGCGAAGCGCTCGTAAGTGGTCAGCAGCGGGTCGACGTAGGTGAGGCGGTACACGAGGCCGAGCAGCAGGCCGCTGCACAGCGCGATGACCGCCAGAACGAGCACGCTCTTGCCCAGGGACCGGAATTTCGCTTTATCCATTCAAATTCCCTCCCGTCGCGGAATCGAGATACGCAAAGCATTCGGCGATCAGGTCGCGGACCGCGACGTTGGTGACCGTTGCGCCCGTCGAGATGTCTGCGGCGACGTCTGAATCGGTCATGGCGGCGATCTCGGCGCCCGTCTTCCCGACGAACGCGTTCCGGTCGACGGTGTAGCCGTAAGTGCTTTCGTTGATGGTGGTGATGCAGTACACCCTGCCCGTCGCGCGGTCGATGGTGACGGCGTACGCGAGGGGCTGCACGTAGTTGTATTCGGTCAGGTCGGCCGCGCCCGCAACGGTGAAGCGGACGAGATCTCCGCACTGCGCCACGCCCGTGATATGGCCGCCGGGCGCCGCGAGGGGCGCATAGTCGGCCAGGTTGGAATCGTACGCGGCGAAGCATTCCAGCGCCATGGCGCGCAGCGCGGTGTTCGTGCGCGTGGCCGAAAGATCGAGGTCGGTGGAAAGGTCGGTCAGCGCGGCGATCTCGGCGCAGGTCTTCCCTTCAAAGAAGGAGAGTTCGGCCGTATAGCCCATCGTGCTCTGCGTCACGGGATTGATCGAGAGGACCCTCGTGCCGGACGCGTCCAGCCGGATCTCGTAGCAAAGGGGCTGCGTGTAGTCGTATTCTGCGAGATAAGCGCTCCCTTCGACCGTGAACACGTAGGCGCCGCCGAATTCGCGGCGGGCTTCGGTCACGTACGAATATCTGCCCATATCGAGACGGACTTCGGTGTAATTCACGAGGGGCACCGCCACCGCCAGCGCGAGGACCATGGCCAGGCACAGCGCGCGCATCGCCCATTGCATGACGGCGGGCACGGGTTTGCCGCCCCTGCCGCACTGCCCGAAACGCACGGGCAGAATGTAGTGATCGAGGACGGGAACGACGAGGTTCATGATCAGGATCGCGAGGGACGTACCCTCGGGATAAGAACCAAAGCGCCGGATGAGCACGGTGATGACGCCCAGCCCGAAGGCGTACAGGACGCGATTGTAACGCCACTTGGGCGAGGTGGCGTAATCGGTCGCCATGAAGACGGCGCCGAACAGCAGACCGCCCGAAAAGAGCTGCAGCAGGATCTCGGAAGCGCTCCCCCAGCAGACGAGCACCATGAGCGCGGCAGTCAGCACATAGACGGCGGGGATGCGCCAGTCGATGACGCGGCGCACGAGAAGATAGACAAATCCGGCGGCGATGGCGGGCACACACGTCTCGCCGATGCTGCCGCCCGTGTAGCCCAAAAAGAGCTGCAAAACGTTGCCCCAGTACCCTTCCACATGCAAAAAGGAAGAGGCCAGCGCCGAAGTTCCGCCGCCCAGATAGGTCGCGCCGGCGGCGACGTCCGTCTGCAGGAAGTTGCCGACGTCCGCGCCGATGAAGCTGGTCATGACCGATCCGTACGCCAGCAGCAGGAATACGCGCGCGGTCGCGGCGGGGTTGGCGAAGTTCTTGCCCAGGCCGCCGAACAGCATTTTGACGACGACGATGGCGAACACGCCGCCGACGAGCGGGATGTACCACGGCGCGCGGGGCGGCAGGTTCAGCCCCAGAATGACGCCCGTGACCACCGCCGACAGATCAAACGTAAACGGCTTGCGGCGGGCGAGGTTGTACAGCTGTTCGCCGGCAAAGCATGCAGCCACGCACAGCGCCACGAGCATGAGCGCGTACAGCCCGTAAAACACGACGCCGCAGACCAGGCAGGGCGCGAGGGCGATGAGCACGTCGAGCATGATGCGCCGCGTCGAATCCCCCGCGAGCTTGTGCGGAGAGGCGGCGACCTTGTAATTGGATATCTCTGCCATCAGACCTTCCTCTCCCGGATGATTTTTTTCGCGAGTTTGACGCTCTGCGCCAGGAACCGTTTGGCCGGACACACGTACGAACAGCAGCCGCAGCCGATGCACGACTCGGCGCCGAACCGCTTGGCCTCGGCGTAATTTTTGGCGAACACGGCCTCTTCGATAAAGGTGGGAGACAGCCCCATCGGGCACGCCTGCACGCACCGCCCGCAGCCGATGCAGGGCGTTGCAACCTTGTTTTCGCATTCCGAAGCGTCGAGGAAGAGGAGAGACGACGTCGTTTTGCCCGTGCAGACCTTGAGGGAAAAGACGGGCTCGCCCATCATCGGCCCGCCGAGGACGATGCGCGCGCAGTCTTCCTTTCCGCCGCAGTATTCGGCGACGGCGCGCAGCGGCGTGCCGTTGGCGACCCACACGTTCTGCGGGCGCCCGGCGGCGGCCCCGCTCACCGTCATGACGCGGGCATAGCATGGCTCGTTCCGTTCGACCGCCCGGTAAACGGAAAAGGCGGTGTGCACGTTGACGACCACGACGCCCGCGTCGACGGGGAGTTTCCCCTCGGGCACCTTGCGCCCCGTGCAGCCGTAGATAAGCTGTTTTTCGGCGCCCTGCGGATACCGCGCGCGCAGGGGGCGGACCTCGACGTCCTCGCCGCAGAAGGCGCGGAGCGAGCCGATCGCCTCGGGCTTGTTCTTCTCGATGCCGACGACGGCGCGGCGGGCGCCGCAGGCGAGCATCGCCAGGCGGATCCCCTGCACCAGCTCCTGCGGATAGGCGCGCATGATTGCGTCGTCGCAGGTGATGTACGGCTCGCACTCGGCACCGTTGACGACGAGCACGTCCGCCCGCCCGTGCACGCCGAGCTTGACGGCCGTGGGAAAGCCCGCGCCGCCCATGCCGACGATGCCGGCCTCGGCAATGCGGGCCAGCACGCTTTCGGGCGTGCGCTCCGCCAGGGGCGGAAGGGATACGCTCTCGTCCGAACGGTCGTTTTCGATCAGGATATGCGGCGCCTTTTTGCCCGAAGCCGTGATGTGGTCGATCACGCCGCGGCAGGTGCCCGCGACCGAAGAATAAACGTTCGCCGAAAGGGCGCCGTCCGCCGCGGCGATCAGTGTGCCGCGCAGCACCCGCTCCCCCGCCGACACCACCGGACGCGCGGGCGCGCCGATGTGCTGCGAGAGCGGGATATATACCTGTTCCGGCGCGGGACAGACGCCGATCGCGGCGCCGGCCGTCCGTTGTTTGCACCCTGCGGGGTGCACGCCGCCTGCAAATTTCGCCAAAAGAATCCCTCCTGTCGCGCCCACGGCGCACCGTCCGACATTTCCGCCCGGCCGTTTGCAAAAATTTTACCATATTTTCGCGGCTTTGTAAAGATTTTGAAGAAAAACACCCGGTCGTTTGCGCCGAAATTTCATTGCAAATCCGAAAGGCATCCTTTCAAAATTCCGAACGACCGCCGATTCCGGCTTCCCGCGCGGCCTCCCCCCGGTTCTTCCCGCCGGCGGACGGCCGGAACGGGCGTTCCGGCACCCTTTTTTCCGCCCGAATCAGGCGCCCTTTTTCCCCGAACCGAACAGGCCGCGCAGCGCCTGCGCGAACTGCCAGAGGGAGAGCAGGCACAAAAACACGCCGAAGCCCGCGCGCAGCGCCGTGCCCGAAACATTCTGCACGAAGACGCCGCCGAGCGCGGACAGAAGCGCCGCCGGCACGATCATCCAGAGCAGGCCGCGCGTATCGAGCAGGCCGTTGGAGGCGTGCACCGGCAGAGACACCGCCGCCATCGGGAGAAAGGACAGCAGGTTGACCGCCTGCGCCAGATGCTGCGGCACGCCGCACAAAACGGTGAGAATGGGGATGAGCACCGTTCCGCCGCCCATACCCATTCCGCCCAGGACGCCGCCGGCCAACCCCGCGGCGAGATAGACCAAAAATCGCATGACGTATCCCCTTTTACACGATCATTTTGATGCCGGCGGCGAACATGACGACGGCGAAAACGGCGGTCGCCGCGGCGGGAGAAATGGCGTTGAGAAAGCGCGCGCCGAGCACCCCGCCGGGCAGGACGCCGAGGCTCACGGCGAGGAAGAGCTCCGGCTCGAACCAGCCGTTCCAAAGGTATACGAGGGCGCTGACCAGGCACACGGGCAGGATGACGAGGATGGCCGTGGCGTGCGCGACGAGGGGCGGCTTCCCTCCGGCCGCCGCCAGAAGCGGCACGACGATCATGCCGCCTCCTCCGCCGAAGATCCCGTTCACCGCGCCCGCGGCGGCGCCCGCCGCGCCGAGCTGCAGCGCCTTTCGGTATTTTTGCTTCTGCATGATATCTCCTTTGCGGGCGCCGGAAAAGGCGTCCGCGCTCGAATCGTTCCGACAAAGATAGTGTGCGCCCGCGCGCGAAAAACATGAATCGGCGGAGCGGCGTTTTTGCCCGCTTTCCGCTTTTTCTCCGGTTCTGCGCGGACAGGCCGCGCCGCGGGAGAACGGCCGGTTTTCGGCAAAAAACGGTTGCGCCGGCCCTTCCGCGCGGCCTTTTGCGGCGGGCGCGGGGGAGGCGCGCCCGCCGGGGCAAGAATTTTCATCGTTTTTTTACCGTTTGCGAGCATTATCGCTTGCTTTTCATTCCCTTTTATATTAAAATAGGATGGTACGATTTGAAAAGATCGGACTGGTTTTATTCCCCTACGAAAAGGTGTTTTTATGGCTGCAAACAGACAAAAAAGAAAACTGAGAATCCTGACTTTGTTCCTGGCCGTTCTGATGGCGCTCTCCTTCTGCGCGCTGTTGCTGACGGCCTGCTCGACGAGCTCTGAAGAAGAGGAGGATACGACCCCTTCCAAAACGGATACTCAGACTTTTCCGAACGCGGACCTCGAATTTTACGACGACAGCAACGGAAGCTACCTGATCGGGTCCCCCGAAAACTGGACAAGCGGCACCGTATCCAACGGAGACGGCGTCAGCGCCAGCTCTTCCGTCGCAAAATCGGGTACGGTCGATACGGCCCCGACCGACGAAAACGGCACGGCTCTCGACTGGGGTTCCTTCCTCGACGCCTACAACGACTATACGTATTATGACGGTCTGGAAGACGACGACCCCGCCCTCGAGGACGCCGAATACTATACCGACATCGACAACTACTACGACATCCCCGGCTGGGATATCGCGAACGCGGCCCTCGGCGACGGCGAAACGCTGAGCGACGGAGCCATCCGCGACGCGGCGATCGCCGCCAACCCCGGCACGCACTGGAGCGACGAGTCGAACGCGGCGGAACTGAATGAAGAAAAGGGCACCAACGTGCTGATGCTGCACAACTACCGCACGAACGGGTACGGCACGGCCACGCAGTACACCTCTTCTTCCATCACCCTTTCCGCGGGCACGGCTGCGTCCGTTTCCGTCTGGGTTAAGACCTACGGGCTCAGCTACAACGACGGCACCGCCGTCAACGGAAACCGCGGCGCGTTCATCTCCGTCGTCCCCACGGTGGGAGGCACCCAGCAGAACGCCCTCGTCGTGCGCAACATCGACACGCAGGCGCAGAACCCGGACGGCAACGACAACGGCTGGGTCCAGTATACCTTCCATCTCCGGGCCGCCGCCTACTCCGATACGTCGTTCACCGTCGTGCTCGGGCTCGGCCGGCAGGCGCAGGGCATCAACTCCAACTATTACGAGTACGTACAGGGCTACGCCTTCTTCGACGACCTCACCTACCAGACGATGACGTCCGAAGAATACGCGGCGGGCGTCGCCGACGTGCCCGACGGTTCCGCCGGCGGCAGCGACCAGCAGATCGAACTCGACCTCTCTTACGACAGCGACGACGCGAAGTTCGACGCCGCTTCGGTGACCGACAACGTCTTTGCGTACGACCTCGACACCCTGTCCGGCAGAACGTCTGCCCTGACCCTCAGCGGCGTGACCGTCGAAGACACCACGGACGACCGCGAGCTGACCCAAAACACCTTCGCTTCCTATTTTGCCAACAACCCTGCGGCGAAGCGCATCATCGACTCCGCCGCAAAGGACGAGGAACTGAGCGGCGTGAAGACGCTTTCCGAAATCACCGGGCACAGCGGCACCTATGCCTATTCTTCCGCTCTCCTCGAAGGGTTGGAGGGGCTGGACGAACTTCCCTTCTATAACAATGATTCCATCCTGCTCCTGTACAGCAGCGAAGGGCTCCCCTACACCGCCGAACTCAGCAACAGCAACGTGAACGGCGGCACGACGGATACACCTTCCGACATCTTCACCCTCGGCAAAGACGAGCGGCTGCTGGTCAGCTTCTGGGTCAAGACCTCCGACCTGCAGGGCGGCACGGGCGCGACGATCACGCTGATCGACGCCGATACCGAGACGGCGATCGGCGCGGTCGACACCTCGACGCTGACGGGCGTGGATCTCACCGACGACGTGAACGAAGACCGCGAAGATATCTTCGGCGGCTGGCAGCTGTGTAGCTTCTTCGTCTCCAACACGACGGAAGACGATCTCTCCTTCTCGCTGGAATTCTCCTTCGGCCCCACGGCCATCGCGGGCAGCACCGTTTCTTCCTACGCGCCCGGCTACGCGGCGTTTACGGCCTTCCGCACCGCGACGCTGAGCGAAGAAGAGTCGAACATCCTCACCACCGGCACGTATGCCGTATCCGTCTCGCTCGCGGGCGACAGCTACAGCTCGAGCACGGTATTTGACGACGTTGCCTACACCGACCAGGAGACCATTGAAACGGGCATCGCCGACCTGCGCAACTACCGCGGCGTGTTCGGCGGCAGCACCTACGTCGGCGGCGAAACGCTCAGCAACGACGGTTCCGAGGTCAACAAGAACGGCATCAACGAGCTGAACACCGCCGGCCTGCTCAACAAGGACTACGCGGACGCGTACTTCGTCAACGCAAACAGCAACCTCGGCTGGATGCAGGTCCTTTCCGGATATTATTCCATCGCGGACGGCATCGCTTCCTGGAACGAGATCTTCGGCGCGGACTGCACGCAGCCCCTGCTGATCGCCAACTCGGTGGCGCAGTCGTACGGCTTCATCTCGACGGGAACTTCGAGCTTCTCCTCCTCTTCCTGGACGGCGGTGACGCTGCGCGTCAAACTCAGCCCCGGCGCTACGGCGCGCATCTATCTCATCGATACGACGGCGCCCGACGACTCGGGTGAAAACTTCGGCACCGAAAAACAGTACACCGACACGATCAAGCACACGACCGGCATTTCGTACCGCTACGACGCGGACGGCAACGTCGTCAACCTCGACCCGGACGATGAGAACTTTGAGCAGAGCAACGTCCTCTTCCACCTGCAGGACAACGGCCTGTGGACGACGGGCAGCAACGACGACGGCGTGTATTACGCGAACCTTTCCAACTACGACACCGATGAAGACGGCAACCTCGTCGACTCGGCGGGCACGATCGTCTACTATGTTTCGGACGGGGCCTACTACCGCTACAAAGACGCCGACACCGAGGCGCTGAGCGTGCAGGTGCGCGATTTTACCGAAGCGAACATCGACCTGACCGGCGCGGTGCTGCAGGAAGAGACCTCGCACGATCTGATGAGCACCGTCACCAACCCGAGCAATACGGATGTTTCCGACTGGATCTACGTGCGCTTCTTCGTGGAGACGGGCGACGAGAGCAAGTCGTACCGGCTGGAAGTGTGGTCGGGCGACCGCACCGGAAATGAAGCCAACGCCAATGCGGCCGATTCCTTCGTGATCTTCGACGTCGTGAACTACGGCACGCTGGACGAGACGACCTTCGACGACCTGCTCAACTCGCAGGTCGAGGACCTCGCGGACGAGCTCGGCTATGCCGACACCGACGCCCTGCTGGAAGCGTATCAGGCCGATCCCGCAGCGTTTGTGAACGGCATCACGAAGAACAGCGCCGGTGAGGATATCTCCAATGCGGGCGCGCTCGTGTACTTCCACTATTCGCTGTACGACGATGACGATTACGCGTCGTTCGACGAAAACTATTCGGACAGCACCGATCCTTACGCCGATTACGATCCTTCGACCTATTCCGATACGGTGGCCTACCTGTCGCGCGACTACACGGCGACGAGCGGGACGCGGTACGTCGATACCTTCATCAACTACGGCGCCAGCGAGATCACCGTTGCCTCCTCTTCCGACGACGGAACGACGGACGAGGATACCACGACGGCGGCCGACCCCGACTACAACGTGTGGCTGCTTGCGGCGTCCATCATTCTGGCGGCCGTGCTGGTGTTCACGCTGATCGCGCTGCTGGCGCGCAAGCTGTTCTCCGACATCCGCAAGAAGAATCTGCAGAAGGCCTCCCCTGCTTACAGCAACAAGCGCAACATCTATATCCGCAAACTCCGCCAGGAGGAAGCGACGCGCGACGAGGAAGAGCCCGAAGCACCCGAAGACGACGTGCTGGTCGGCGAGGACGAAGAGATCCCCGAAGACATCCTCTACAACGAACGCAGCCTCGACGAAGGGGCCGAAGAGCCTGCCGAAGGCGCCGACGAAACGGACGGCGAAGGCAAGCCCGAAGACCCGGACGACAAGGCCGAATAACCCGAAATTCACCGAACGGTGAAAGCGCCCCGCGCAATCTTGCGCGGGGCGCTTTTTATGTTAAACGAAACCCCCGCGACCGCGGGAGCTTCTTTATTCTTCGCGGGCGCGGCCTTCTCCGTTCTCTTCTTCGGGCATGGCGTCGACCTCTCTTTTCAGCCGCCGGAGTTTTACGACGAACACGATGCTGCAGGCCGCCGCAACGGCGGACAGGACGAGCGAACACGTCGAAAGCCAGACGGGAGCGTCCCCCTGAAACACAAACGCCACCACGAGCATGAGCGCGTTCAACGGCAGGCCGACGCAGACCCATGCGATGGAAAAACTCCTGAGCGTCCTGCGCAACGCGCGGCAGCGTTCCTGCGGCGAATACCCTTCTTTCATGTTTCCCTCCTATGGGTCAGATCCTTCCACACGATCATACCATATGCGGGCGCCGGCTGCAAGCCCCGCAGCCGGACAGGCACCGCTTGCGGCGCAACATGCGGCAAGGGCGCCTGTTATCCGGGCGCCCTTGCATTCACATTCATTCAAAAATTGTTCCGCCGGCCGCTCCATTCTGAACGTCGACGGGCAGCATCGGCCGATCGGCTGTTCTGACCGTCGGCACAGCGATCGGCCATCTTCCCCGCCGGCGCGGTTCAGCCCGTTGCCGCGCTGCGGCGCAGGCCCTTCGGGTAATGGTTTTTCAGCGTTTCGCCCGCTTTGGCCAGACCCAGCGGCCAGCCGCCGTACGCGGCGGCGCACCAGCCGCGCGCGGCCGCCCGCACGGGCAGCTCTTCGCCGCGCAGATAGGCGGCCGTCTGCGCCCCGTCCAGAGAGACGACGCTGCGCAGAGACGTGCGCGGCACGCCGAGGACGAGGGCGTGCGCCGGCTCGAAACGGCTGCCCTTCGCCTCGCCGAGCAGCAGGCCCGCGCGCAGCACCTTCAGCCCCCCGAGCGGAAACAGGTCGGGCGGAACGAGGCAGAGCGAACTGCCGAAGGAGAGCAGCGCGCCCTGCGGGGGTTCGGTCAGAAATTCGCGCGCGAACGGCTGCCAGAGCGCCGCGGCCCTGCGGTCGACGGGCGGCCTGGGCGCGCGCATGCGGGTGCGTTCGCCCGCCTCCCGCACGAACAGCGCGGCGAAATGCCCCTCCCCGCGCACGCGGTGCGGATACAGCTTCGTCTGCGAAAGCATCGTGAACTGCGGGTGCGCCCCGGCAAACCAGGCGGCGTTTTCTTCGTCCTCGTCGCGGGAAAAGGTGCAAGTCGAATAGACGAGCTTCCCGCCGGGGGCGACCATGGCGGCGGCGCTGTGCAGGATCTTGCGCTGGCGCTCGGCGCACATGCGCACGTTCTCTTCGCTCCACTGCCGCGGCGCTTCCGGCTCTTTGCGGAACATCCCTTCCCCCGAACAGGGCGCGTCGACCAGCACTTTGTCGAAATACCCGGCGAAGCGTTCGGCGAGCGTTTCGGGCGAGGCGCTGGTGACCACCGCGTTGGAAATGCCCATACGCTCGACGTTTTGCAGCAGGATGCGCGCCCGGTCGGGCATCTTTTCGTTCAATACGAGGACGCCCTCGCCCCGCATCGCCTGCGCGAGCTGCGCCGACTTGCCGCCGGGCGCCGCGCACAGATCGAGCACGCGCTCGCCGGGGCGCACATCCAAAAGCGGCGCGGCGCACATGGCGCTCGGTTCCTGGACGTAAAAAAGGCCCGCGTCGTGGTAAGGCGAGCGGCCCGGTTTTTCTTCTTCGATGTAAAAGCCGCGCTCTTCCCAGGGAACGGGCGCAAGCGCGAACGGCGCGAGCGCGCAGAACTCCTGCGGCGAGATCTTCAGCGTATTCACGCAGACCCCGCGCACGGGCGGCGCAGAGAGGCAGGCCTCGTAGGCGGCGAAATCGGGCAGTTCGCGGTGCATGCGGCGCAGATACGCTTCGTTCATGCTTCCTCCGTGGCGACCATGCTCTCGAACTGCGAAAGCGGATAGATCTCGCGGATCTGGCCCGTTTCTTTCAGCTTCTGCGCGGTGGCGCTGCGCATGCTGTCGTCCCCGTCTTCGGAGACGAACACGTTGCAGCCGGAGAGCTTGAACGAATACTTCCCGCCCCGCCGCACGATCTCCTTGACCAGGCGCTTGGCAAGGGCGAAATCCTCTTCGATGCCGCGGGCGAAGCTGAACCGCAGGCCGCGGAATTCGTCCGTCTGCGGGCGGACGCGGTAGCCGTACACAAAGTCGTTGAAGCGGGCGCGCTTCTGGCCGCGTTCGCGTTTTTCGCGCCGCTTTTCGGCGTAATAGGCGTTCCGGCGGTTGCTGACGCAGTTGGAAAACTGGTAATTACCGATCTTCCCGAAACGGATATCGTATTTTTCGAGGAGCTCGGGCAGCGTGCAGCCGTCGTGCGCGCACATCTCCTGCGCGACGCGCATGGTCGCGTATGCGTCGTCCGCCGCGCAGTGCGGGGTATAGTCGATCTCAAAGATCTGCGTCAGCCGTTCCAGGCCCATCTGGCGGTCGAACGTTTCGGTCATCGCCATGTACAGCACCTGCGTGTCTGCGAAGCGGAAGGAAAAGGACGGCAGTTTATAGCGCTTGGTCTCGAGGTTGAGGTACTTCACGTCGTTGACGGCGGCGTGGCCGAACACGAGTTTGTCTTCCCCCTCCAAAAGGTCCTTGATGCGCGCGTAAAATTTTTTGAAGTCGGGATATTTTTTGAAATCTTCGTAATCGTACGGAAGGACGATCCCGTCTCCGCCGTGGTCGGTCAGGTGAAATTTGCCGTTCGGGTTGATCAGGATGTCCTCTTTTTCGAGAATATGAAACTGTTCGTCCGCCACGCAGTAGCCGAAAACGCAGATCTTCGCCACGTTTTTGTACACGCAGGCGCATTCGATGTCAAAAAAAACGTACTTCATTGCCGCAGCACCAAATTCCGATTCTGTATTGATTATAGCACAAATGCGCGGCCGTTGTAAAGCCAATCGCCGCACCCGCCCGCCTTTTTATGGGCGGGCGCGCCGCCGCTTTCCGGACAACAGAAAAGGCCGCCGTTTTTCCACGGCGGCCGGTCGGCTTCGGGTTGCGGCAGGCGCTTTTATGCGCCCTTGATGCGGGCGACGTCGGCATTGACGGACTTGGGGTCGTTGAGGGCGCGCACGGGGTGCGCCTTCTCTTCGTAACGGTAATCCTTGCCGAATTTTTTGATGGTCTTTTCGATGACGACGTGCGAAGCGAGGCCGCGCACATTGCCCTGCACGCCGCGGTTATAGCTGAAAAAGCGGAAGCGGTCGGGCAGGTTATCGACTTCTTCAAAGCTCTCGGCGTTGCCGGTCAGGCGCACGCTTTTGAGAATGTCGCGCACGTACTCTTTCTGCGGCGCGAACGAGATGAGTTCGGGGAAGTCTCCGCCCTCGGGGAAGAGCTGCTGCCAGACCTTGCCGCTGTACTTTTCGAGCATCTGCGTGGCGAACTTCAGGTGCGAAAGCTCTTCTTCGAAGTGCATCAGCCACAGGTCTTTGATGCGTTTGTCCTTCTCGTCGTTGTAGCAGCTCCAATACAGGTAGCACTCGGTGTATTCGTGCATGACCATGCATTCGAACATGTCCGTCGTGGGATCGGACAGGCAGCCGTAGCCCGTGACGTGCTGTTCTTCGATCATGGCGATCTCGGAATAGAGTTTGCGGCCCAGCTCGCTCTCGTGCAGGTTGGCGACGTTGAGGTAGTAGTTCATTGTCTGCTGTTCGGCCGCGGTGATGATGGCGATGTTCAGGCGCGTGATCGGCTCGTTCAGGTAATTGTTGATGCAAAAGCGCACGTCGTCGGCGGGGTGGCGCGCCTCGGCGACGGTCGGGCGGCCGGGCATGATCTCGGTGTAGCAGCCGACCAGCTTTTCGGCGTGGATGCCGCGCTCGAAGTCGAGCAGGTCGGCGTAGCGGTACAGGTGGTCGAAATCTTCCAGCAGGGCGAAATCCATCTGCTTTTTCACGTACTCGTTGGGTTCGCGGCGGGCGAGGATGGCCGTGAGGTCGACGGCGAGCTGCTCGTAGCCGATGGTGTGTTCGAGGATGCTCTCGTTGCGCGGTTTGAGGCAGGCGACGCGTTTTTGCTGCTGCTGTTCGCCGCGGCGGATGAGCGCCATGCCGCGGCGGACGTCGTTGTTCGCGCAGTGGCGGTTGTAGCGGGCTGTGTTCCAGATCGCTTCAAATTCGGTGCCGTTCATCAGGATGGCGCGCACGCGGGTGTACGGGTCGACCGTCTCTTTGTCGTACGGCCGCACGTTGATGCTCTTCCAGTTTTTGTATGTTTTGGTGATGTCTTTGGCGTTCTCTGCAAAGGGGTTCATCGGGTTCCTCCTGGCTTTTTGCGATTATTATTCGCCCCCGCAAAATTTTCTATTCATAGGATTGCAATACGGCGCGATTTTTGTTAAAATATATTAAGGATCTCTGCCGCGGGCAGAGCCACGGATCTGTGAGGAAAAAGACCATGCTGACGGTACTGGCCGCATTGCAAAGCGAGGCCGAAACGCTTTTATCCCTTTCGCGCAACGTGCGGGAAAGGGCGGCGTTCGGCAAAAAGATCTACGAAGGCGAATTCGACGCGCCCTATCGCCTGATCCTGACCGGCGTAGGGAAATCGGACGCCGCGGCGGGCGCCATGCTCGGCGCCGCGCTGGACGACGGCGGGCAGACCGTGCTGCTCAACATCGGCGTGGCGGGCGGGCTGAACGGGCGCGCGCCCGTCGGCAGCGTGCTGCAGATCGAGCGCGCGGTGCAGTTCGACTTCGACCTGAGCAAGATCAACGGCACGCCCGTCGGCACGCTCAACGAATATAAAACCCCCTACCTGCCCCTTGCCGTGCGCGGCTCGGGCGCCTTCCCCCGAGCGGCGCTCGGCTCGGCCGACCGTTTCGGCGACGGGCGCGACGCGGACCTGCTGCGCGATCTTGCCGCCGACGTACAGGACATGGAGGGCGCGGCGATCGCGCATGTGGCGGACCTCGCCGGCATCCCCCTGTTCATGTTCAAAGCCATCTCGGACAACGCGCAGGAAGAGAGCGTGCGGGAGTACCGGGAAAATCTGCGGATCGCGCTCGACGCGCTGCGGGGGCGCATGCGCGAGATCTTTGCTGAAGCGCTCGGCGGGGAGGAGGCGCAATGATCCCTTTGGGCGGAGGATGGGACGAGGCGCTCGCCCCCCTGTTCGAGAGCGAAAATTACAAAAAGATCCGCGCCTTCCTCAAAGAAGAGTATTCGCACCACGTCGTTTACCCCGACATGTACGATATCTTCAACTGTTTTAAGCTGACCCCGTTCGACGGCGTGAAGGTCGTCCTGCTCGGGCAGGACCCCTACCACAACGAGGGGCAGGCGCACGGGCTGTGCTTTTCTGTGCGCGAGGGGGTGGAACCGCCGCCGTCGCTGGTCAACATCTACAAGGAGCTGCACAGCGATCTCGGCTGTCCCGTTCCCCGTTCGGGCGATCTGACGAAGTGGGCGAAAGAGGGCGTTCTGCTCCTGAACACCGCGCTGACCGTGCGGGCGCACCGCGCCAATTCGCACCGCGACTGCGGCTGGACGTGGTTCACCGACAGCGTGATCCGGCTGATCAGCGACAAGCGCGAACATGTGGTGTTCATCCTCTGGGGCGCAAACGCGCGCTCCAAAAAGCCGCTCATCGACGGGAACAGGCATCTGATCTTAGAATGCGCGCACCCCTCGCCCCTGTCGGCATTCAACGGATTTTTCGGCTGCTGCCATTTTTCCAAAGCGAACGCCTGGCTGCAGGAACACGGCATCGCGCCCGTGGACTGGGACCTGACAAAATAACGGCCGCAAGGCGCGCCGGCAGCGCGCGCGGCTCCCAAATACGAGGAACATTCTATGAAATACATCGTAGTTCTCGGCGACGGAATGGCCGATTACCAGCTGGAACAACTCGGCGGCAAGACGCCGCTGCAATACGCGAACACGCCCCGCATCGACGCCCTCGCCAAAATGGCGGAAGTCGGTCTGTGCCGGACGGTGCCGGAGGGGATGAAGCCCGGCAGCGACGTGGCCAACCTTTCGGTGCTCGGCTACGACCCGCACACCTGCTACACGGGGCGCTCGCCCCTCGAGGCCGTTTCCATGGGCATCGACCTCAAAGACACGGACGTGACGCTGCGCTGCAACCTCGTGACCCTGTCGGACGAGGAAGCGTACGAAGACAAGACCATGCTCGATTACAGCGCGGGCGAGATCTCGACCGCGGAGGCGCGCGAGTTGATCGAATTCCTGAACGGGCGCATTGCGGCTTTTGCGGGGCTGTCTCTGCATGCGGGGATCAGCTACCGCCACTGCCTGGTCGTGGAAAACGGGAAGACGGGGCACCGGCTGACGCCCCCGCACGACATCACCGGCAAACCCGTGCGCGGGCATCTTCCCGAAGGGCCGCTGGCCAAAACGTACCTGGACGTGATGAAACTTTCGGCGCAGCTGCTCAAAGACCACCCGGTCAACCGCGCGCGCATCGCCGCGGGCAAACGGCCCGCCAATTCCGTCTGGCTCTGGGGCGAAGGCACCAGGCCCGCGCTCGAAAACTTTGCCGAAAAATTCGGGAAACGGGGCGGGATCATTTCGGCGGTCGACCTCGTCAAGGGCATCGGCATCCTGGCGGGCATGCGCATCATCGACGTGCCCGGCGCGACGGGGAATTACGACACCAACTTTGCCGGCAAGGCAGATGCCGCGCTCGACGCCCTGCTGCACGGCGGGCTGGACTTCGTGTACATCCACATGGAAGCGCCCGACGAATGCGGGCACCAGGGGGATATTGCGCACAAGGTGTATTCCATCGAGCAGATCGACGAAAAAGTCGTCGGCAGGCTGGCCGAAGGCCTGGGCGCCGCCGGCGAGCCCTACCGCATGCTGCTCTGCCCCGACCACCCCACGCCCATCGCCATCCGCACGCACGTATCCGACCCCGTGCCCTACCTGCTGTATGCGAGCGGCAAAGCGCTCGGCGGCGCGCCTTCGTACGACGAAGACAGCGCGCGCAATACCGGCGTTTTTGTGGAGCGGGGCTGCGAGCTGATCCGCAAACTGTTTGCCGAGTGACGGGCGGGCACGCCCGCGGCAACGGCGAGGGCGTTGTGCGTAAGGGATGGCGGTAAGCCGCCTGGAAGGCGCGCTCTCCTTCTGTCATCCTGAGCGGAGACGTAACGAAGTGAGGCTCCCCCTTGTCATCCTGAGCGGAGCCGAACGAAGTGAGGCGCAGTCGAAGGACCTGTTGCCGGC
>ERZ1090861.915-NODE-915-length-16557-cov-6.378318_pt1 | contig 16557 bp, 10 predicted proteins | sample MGYA00478482_ERZ1090861 | MGnify/ENA primary metagenome ERZ1090861 (study PRJEB33644, sample SAMEA5815744) | chicken gut metagenome | biome: Chicken; feature: Gastrointestinal Tract; material: Caecum | place: Ireland | collected 2019-01-01 | study: A study of the... | reverse complement strand
TTGTATAAAAAACAAGCACACGTCTTACACTCAATCGCCCATTTTCGGGAATTTTTTGAGGGGTAAAATCGACCCTATTTGTCCCCTCAAGTCGGTCTGTTTTTGCTTCTGTGAAAAGGCCGATTTCTGCTTTCGGGGGAATGCAAGTTTGTTTCCGGGAGCGGATGTTAGTAGGGGCGTTTGAATGTGAGATTGGTTTTGTGGCGAAAGAATTTTTGCCGCTTGTTGTGCCGGCAGATTGCGGAAATGCGTCCGCCTTTCGATGGAAATTTTCTCTTCAGGAGGGAGCTGACGGCTAAGGCTGTTTTGCTGGAGGATCATAATTTGCGTTTTAAGGCGCGGAAAACACTTCGGTCGACCCTTACTCAAGACGGACAGAAATTCGCGCCTGAGATGTCAAAAAAAGCGTTTAACGGAATTTTAAGAAACAAACGTTCGGTTTGATTTTCAAAAATGTGTAAAAACAGGAAAACCCGGGCGGTTCTTATCCGGATTTTTTGTTTCGGAAGACTCGTAAATATGAGGTTTGCTGAATAATTTCGGGGATGATCGGACAGAAAGTTTTTGATTCGGTAAAACTTAGAACTCAAAAACCGTGGGGAAACGCGAGGTGTTTCAAAGCGATTGTTGCATACATGGATAGGGGAATACAATTTTTTGGCGACAATCGGTCGGCCTTAAGTTCAAATATTGCTTTTAAAGTGAGGAGGATTTTTGAAACTCTTATTGAGGCAAATTAAAAAGTTTCCTTAAAGCGCTCCAAGCGCATTTATAGGTACTTTACTAACAAATAGCTGGATTTATTTTTTTCGAAAACGGATAAACCCGAGTAGCTGAAACTGCCCGGGATTGGGAATATTGATGAGGCCCCGATATTCCGTAAGTCTTATTTTTTGAGGGGAGAGAAAGATTCGGAGGATATGAGGCGTTGTTTGCGAAAAACCGAAGGGGATACCCCTGTCTTTTTTTTGAAAATATTTGAAAAATAAAATTCGTCTGAGAAGGCCAGTTTATTTGCAATTTCGGCCACGGAATAGTCACTGCTTGCAAGGAGCTCTTTTGCAAATTCGATTTTGCGATTGAGGATGTATTGATGGGGTGTTTCTCCGTAATATTTTTCAAATTTGCGATAGATAGAGGATTTTGAAACAAAAAGTTTTGCCGCGATTGCATCGATATCGATTTTATCATAAATTGCGGTATCCAGGCAGTCCTTGATTTTTTTCGCGAGTTGAGAGGCTGTTTTTGTGTGATTTTCCAAATGTACCGTTTCAGATAGTGTAAGCAGAATATCGGCAAAAATATGCAATATGGGGAAGCTGATAAGGTCGTTGTTGGGCGTGGTCTTGACAAGTTGCACGATATTATAGATTTTATCGCAACAATCTACGCCTCCGACTACGGGTCGGTCATACAGTCCCAATCCTTTAACCCAATCTTCCATCCAGCTACAGAAGAAGTTGAGCCAAACCAGTTTAAACGGGTTTTCGGGATCGGGATAATAACAGTTATTGCTGCCGGGAAGTAGCAGAACGGTATCGTGGGCGTGGAGTTTATAGAGAGAATCATTGTATTCCAGCGTTCCGCTTCCCTGTTCGATATGCATGAGCACGCCATGCGGACAATGGGTACGGGATATAAAATATTTCGGGGTGGGGCCTGTAATCCCCGCTTCGGAAACGATAAACGGGACATTTTTATTGGGGCAGAAAACAAATTGCTTGTCTTCCGATTCCCGGCCCCGGATGGTAAAATTACTGTTTTTTTCCAAATAAATTTTCGGCATAGTTTGAAACGAATCCTCATGAATCTGATAGATTTTGATATGGTTATATCACTTATCTGAGATTATAATATAAACGACAATAAAAATCAACTGTCTTTATACGGGAAATCGGAAAAAGCAGAATTCAGCCTCATAAATAAAGAAAAACAAAGAAATTTACGTCGGAAGAGGGGTTCAATGCAAAACAGACAGAGATCTGTTTTTGGACGGGGCAAACCGGAAAAAGTTTTTTTCGGGAATAAAGACAGATCGGGGAGAGAAGATGATAAAAAGATCTATGCCGGCATATCCTTTGTTTGTAAAAGATCCGTATTTTTCTTTTTGGGCAAAAACGGAATTTTTGCCCGAAGAACATGTGATTTTCTGGACAGGCAAAGAAAGAAGTCTTTACGGTTTTCTGCGTTGTGCAGATAAGCTTTATTGTTTTTTGGGCAATGCCGAGGGCGTGGAGAAGGCAGAACAGCTTGACCTGTCCGTGACGTCGTTTACGACCGATTATAAATTTCGCGCGGGGAAAGCCGAGCTTTCGGTGAGTTTTGTCTCTCCGTTGCTTCCCGAAGATAACAGCCTTTTATCCTGCCCGGTTTGTTATATGAATTATCAGGTGAGCGGGGTGGAAAACTGTGAAGTGATTTTTGCCGTCGGGCAGGACATATGCAGCAATGCGCAGGCGCCCGTATGTGGGGCATGCGCGGTTACGGAAAACTTTGAAACCGCTTTTTTCGGCAGAAGGCATCAGTTGCTCTTTTGTGAACAGGGAGATATGGTCTGCGCGGATTGGGGATATTGGTATCTTACGGGAGAGCGTGCGGCTTTTGTGGACGGAAATGCGTTATCCGGCCTTATCGGTTGGGGAGAGGCTTTTTCCGGAACGTATTTTCTTCTGTCGCGCAACCGGCAGACCCGAGGTACGGTGATGCTCGCGTTCGACGATGTGGCAAGCATCAATTATTTCGGGGATTTTCTGAAGGGATATTATCTGAGCGAACACACGATTTTTGAGGCGCTTGAAGAGACGTTCCACAACCGGAAAGAAATTGACGGGCGGCTGGCGGCTTTCGACGAAGCACTCTGTGCGCAGGCGGAAAAATACGGGAAAGATTATTACAATATATTGACCGCCTCTTTGCGGCAGTCGATCGGCGCGCACAAACTGGTGAAGGACCGAAAGGGGAATTTATTGTTTCTGTCCAAGGAGTGCGGCTCAAACGGCTGCATCGGAACGGTGGACGTCAGCTATCCCTCGGCGCCTCTCTTTCTGAAATACAATCCCGAATTGTTGCGCGGTATGTTGCGGCCCGTGTTTGAATTTGCGAAAAATCCCGTCTGGGAGTATGACTTTGCGCCGCACGATGTGGGCGTTTATCCCTGTTGCTGCGGTCAGGTTTACGGCTTTGCCGGAAATACTCAGTACGCGTCTCTGTTTTTTCGCGGCGCGGAACAGTCGGTGTTTCCGGTGTATGTTTTGCCGGCCACCGCAAAAATTTTCAATGACGGAAGTCAGATGCCCGTGGAAGAGTGCGCAAACATGATTATTCTGACGACGGCATGTTACAAAGCCGACGATCAGATCGGACTGGCGCAGGACAACCTTCCGCTTTTGAAAAAATGGGCGGATTACCTCGTGGAGAACGGATTGCATCCGGAGAATCAGTTATGCACGGACGACTTCTCGGGGCATCTTGCCGATAATCTCAACCTTGCCATTAAGGCGACTGTCGGGATCGGCTGTTTTGCCGAATTGCTGAAAGCGTTAGGGAGAAAGGAAGACGCGGACAAGTACCGCAAAGTTGCGGAACGCTATGCGGCGGAAATTACGGAGCTTGGCCAGCGCGGTCCGCTTCCGCTTACCTGGAAAGAGGACAATACATACAGCCTCAAATATAATTTTGCGTTTGACAGACTGTTGGGGCTCAGGTTGTTCCCGCAGGAACTTCTGGAACGGGAAACCCGGGAATATCTTGACCGGCGTCAGGCTTTCGGGGTACCGCTCGACGGGCGGTCGGCATATGCAAAAACCGATTGGACGATCTGGACGGCAAGTCTTACCGAATTCCCCGAAAAACAAAGGGAGTTTCTTGCATGTGTGGATAAATATTTGCGAGAGGGAAGCGAGCGTTTGCCGTTTGGAGATTGGTACGACGCGGTTACCGGAAAATTGATTGAGTTCCGCAACAGGTCGGTGCAGGGCGGTTGTTTCATTCTGCTGTTGGAAGAGGATTTGTGTGAAGGGAGAGAAATATGAGCCGGAAATTTTCTGTGTGGTCCAGTTATTACATTGACTTGTCGCCCCGGGAGATGGTGCTGGAACTGGAACGTTGCGGCGTGCGCTATTCGGAGTTGTCCGACGAACACGGCCGTGCGCTTTTGGAAGAGGGCGAGGATGAAACGTCCACCGGCAGGGCGTTCCGCAGTTTTGCCGAGGAACACGGCGTCCGTTTTCCCCAAGGTCATCTTTGGCTTTGGATCCGGCTATGCAGCGGCGGGGCGGAAACATTGTCCTTGCTGAAACGTTGGATCAATCTCTTTGAGGCCTGCGGCGTGGAGCGTATGGTATTGCATACGGACGGGATTGCCGGACATCCCGAATACGGGGAAAAAGAGCGCATGGATGCAAACATAGCCGTGCTGAGAGAACTGATCCCTTTCCTTCAAGGCAAAAAAATCGTCATCTGTCTTGAAAATCTGATCGGTTATGCCAAAAGTGCGGACATATTGATGTACGCGTTGGAGCAGTTGAAGGATCCGCATTTCGGAATTTGTCTGGATACGGGGCATCTCAATCTGACGGAACGCGATCAGAGGGGATTTATATTACGTTGCGGTAAGGAGTTGAAAGCATTGCATATTGCGGACAACGAAGGGGAGACAGATCAGCACATCATGCCCTGCGGCCGGGGGACGGTGGATTTTCCGGACGTGTTTGCGGCGTTGGACAAAGTGGGATATGACGGTCTGTACAATTATGAGATTCCCGGGGAACGGAATTGTTCTCTTGAAATTCGGGCGCTAAAACTCGGATATATGCGTTCTGTTTTTGAAATTCTGAGCGGGCAGAAACAGGGACAAAAGGCGAAGCAAAATTAAAAGGGCTTTGTCCGGGTCAATAAAAAATTTATGGCAAAGGGAGGATTTTATGAAGGCGAAAAAGAAGACATTGCTGGCATGCCTGATGGGATTGACGATGATAGCGGGGGTCGTTTTGCCTGCTTGCGGGGGAAACAGCAATTCGGGCAGCGATTCAAGCGGCAATTCCGAAGTGAGCGAATCGGTACATACGCATACGTTTGCGGAAACCTGGGAGTATGACGATACCTATCATTGGCATCCCGCGACCTGCGAGCATACCGATGAACAGGGAGATAAAACGGAGCATACGTTTGAGGGGAGCACTTGCACGGTCTGCGGCTATGAGCGTGTGGCTTCCACGCCTGAAATCCGCTTGATCGGGACGGAGAACCTGAACGTAGTGCAAGGCAGTGTGCTCGCGTCCATCGGCACGATCGCGTGCACGCTTGACGGGAAGCCGATGTCGAGCGAAGATTATACGATCGTGGATGAGACGGATCCCGAAGCGGTAATCACCGGAACGACATTCCAGTCGGACGTATGGGGGAAACACACCATCCAGGTGACGGCGACAAATCCGGAAGATTCCACCAAGACGGCGACGACCACGTTTACGATCAACGTATACAGAAAACTGCTCAATGAGTCCGCCGGGACCTCGGGCATAACGAAGTCGGAAATTGCAGGCGACGCTGAAGATCCGCAGAGTTCGCAGACGCTTTTGATGGAAGGCCATGCGAGCAATTACATCGGCGTACTTGACATGGATCCTAGTTTCTATTACTATTTCGAGGCGACCTTTGAAGGCTTGCAGGGCACAGAATCCGGAGGCGACTGGCTGGGTATGGCGCACATCTCGAAGATAAACAGTGCGGGAGCCGGAACAAAGAACGGCTGGCTCAGCTCTGCCATACGCGTAACGGGCAAAAACGAAGTGACCAATACGATTGCTCAGGTCAACACCGATTCCAGCTGGACTCCCGATACGTCGCTGTCCAAATCCATGACATATACGCAAAAGACAGGCAATGTCACCAAAGTATATGAAGGCGCGATCGCCACGGAAAAGGCTCCTACTTTTAAATATGCGATAGCGAGAGTGGGCGACTTATTCTATTCCTTCATCAATGACGAGCTCGCAGGTGTTTACAGCGACAATTATTATGCGTCTACAGCGACGATCCCCGCAGTGTGGGCGCGTCTGCATACGATGGAGGCGATGGAAGGATGGGACGGCGTCAATATCACGAATATTGATTTCTTCGACGGAGAAGAGGATGCCGCCGCAAAAGTCGGCGAACTTATGGCCAAAAACGGCGGACTGAGCGCCTGGGGTGCAGCCTTCGCAGACGATTGCGTCGCAAACGGATATGTGACGCCCGGACCTGTCAGCGAGGAAAAAGGGATTAATTTCACCGTCAACCAGAATACCGGCTGGACCAATAACGGCGCAGTGGCTCTGAATGCGGCATTTTCGGGGGATTTCACCATCGAATACAGCTATAAACCGGTCGGCGATCCTAACCTTCAGCCCAACGGACAGCCGTATGCGGCCGATGCGTTTGTGGATTTCCGTGTGGCGAACTGGTCGTCGGTGGCGCTCTCGGTCGGCACAAAGCAAGGCATGAATGCAACGCTCGGCGGATTTTTTGCCAATTTCGGTGAAAAATTTGACAACGTCATCGATCCCGAAGGCTTTGATCTGACCGCGGGATATCATTGCAAGATCACCCGTCAGGTCGACGAGGCGAATTCCAAGTCGGTCTATACGGTTACGTTCACGTCGCTGGCGGATTCTTCCAAAGTGATCACCCGGACGCTCGAAGATACTTCGACGGCCTGGAACGCGACCCTTTTCCCCGTATTGAAGACCAGGGCGGGGATGGGCGAATGGTTCAACATTACTTATTCGGGCTCCGCAGAGGTTTCTGCGTAAGCCTGACGGCTTTCCTCCTTTCAGGAAAATCTCCCGCTCTTCCTGTGGTGGGCGGGAGATGCCTGATTTTTCGGAAAACCGTAAAGAGCAGGCGCGGGATAAAATAAATACGGCACAAAAAAATTTCACGAACAGAATCAGAACAGCGAAACTGTTTCTGCCGGCGGCGTTGGACAAAGTGGGGCCGTGACGGCCTGTACAGTGACGGAATATCCGGAGAACGGAATTATTCTCTTGAACTCCGGGCGATCGGATCCGGATAGACCCGCTCCGTTTTTGAGACTCTGAGCGGGCAGAAACAGAGACAAAAGGCGAAGCAAAATCAAAAGGGCTTTGTCCGTGTCTATAAAAAATTACGGCAAAGGGAGGATTTTATGAAAGCGAAAAAAAAGACATTGTTTGCATGCCTGATGGGCTTGACGATGATGGCGGGCGTCGGTTTATCGGCTTGCGGAGAGAACGGCAATTCGGATTCCGGTTCCGTAACGAGCGAATCGGTACATACGCATACGTTTGCAGATACCTGGGAGTATGACGATACCTATCATTGGCATCCCGCGACCTGTGAGCATACCGACGAGCAGGGAGATAAAACGGAGCATACGTTTGAAGGGAATACCTGTACGGTCTGCGGGTATGAGCATGTGCCGTCGACGCCCGAGATCCGCCTGATCGGAACGGAGAATCTGAACGTGGTGCAGAGCAGGGTGCTCGCGTCCATCGGCACGATCGCGTGCACGCTTGACGGGAAGCCGATGTCGAGCGAAGATTATACGATCGTGGATGAGACGGATCCCGAAGCGGTAATCACCGGAACGACATTCCAGTCGGACGTATGGGGGAAACACACCATCCAGGTGACGGCGACAAATCCGGAAGATTCCACCAAGACGGCGACGACCACGTTTACGATCAACGTATACAGAAAACTGCTGGAAGATGCGGCTCTGTCCAACGTAACGCAGACGGAAATCATCGGCGACGCGGACAATCCGCAGGAATCGCAGAAAATTGAAATGCTGGAACAGAAGAGCAATTATATCGGCGTGCTCTATATGGAACCGAGCGAATATTACTATGCCGAGGCAACCATCGACGGATTGCAGGGCACCGATGCGGGACAGGATTGGCTGGGCATGGCGCACATCGCCAGATGCAACGAAGCGGGCGTCGACACCGGTACGGCCAGGTGGCTGGGTTCGGCCATGCACGTCACGGGTGATATCGGGAGCGGCGACATGAACGGCTGGGTCAGCGGCAGACATGTCCTGAACACGGTGGTGGACAGCGTCAACTGGGATTCCGATTTCAAGAAAAACACCTCCATGGTCTATCGTCAGATGACCGGAAATACCGTCAAGCAGTACGAAGGCACGGTGGCGACGGAAGAAAACCCCACGTTCAAATATGCGATCGCGCGGGTAGGGGAGCTCTTCTATACGTTTGTCAATGATGAGTTCGTGGGCGTTTACAGCAATGATTATTATGCTGCCATTCCTACGATTCCGGCTTTCTGGTCGCGGCTTCACAATATGCAGACACTGGACGGATGGGACGGAATCACCATTACCGGCATTGATTTCTTCGGCGGAGAAGAGGACGTCTCGGCAAAAGTTGGCGAACTGATCGGTAAAAACGGCGGACTGAGTGCCTGGGGTGCTTCCTTCGCTGACGACTGCGTGGCGAACGGATATGTGACGCTTGGCGAAACCAGTGCGGAAAAGGGCGTTAATTTCACCGTCAACAAGAACACCGGATGGACCAACAATGCCGCCGTGGCGCTGAATGCGGCTTTTGCCGGAGAGTTCACCCTCGAATACGATTATAAACCGGTCGGCGATCCCAATCTCCAGCCCAACGGACAGCCGTATACGGCCGACGCATTTGTGGATTTCCGTACGGCAAACTGGTCGTCGGTGGCGCTTTCGGTCGGGGCCCAGCAGGGAATGAACGCAACGCTCAGCGGTTTTTTTGCCAACCTCGGCGAAAAGTTTGACAACGTCATTGCGCCCGAAGGCTTTGACCTGACTGCGGGATATCATTGCAAGATCACCCGTCAGATCGACGAGACAAGTTCCAAGTCGGTCTATACGATTACGTTTACGTCGCTGGCGGATTCTTCCAAAGTGATCACCCGGACGCTCGAAGACACTTCGGCTGCCTGGAACGCGACCCTTTTCCCCGTATTGAAGACCAGGGCGGGGATGGGCGAATGGTTCAACATTACTTATTCGGGCTCCGCAGAGGTTTCTGCGTAAGCCTGACGGCTTTCCTCCTTTCAGGAAAATCTCCCGCTCTTCCCTTGGAGGGGGCGGGAGATGCCTGCTTTTTCGAGAAACCGTAAAGAACAGGCGCGAGGTAAAATAAATACAGTACAAGGAGCATTCATGAACAGAATCAAAACAGCGAGTTTATTTCTCTGCGCGGCGTTGACGTTTTCGTTTTGCGCCTGTACGGGGAATCCCGGGTCGTCCGAACCTCAGCCGGACGCCGAAGGCGAAAATTTCTGGGAGCTTACTTCTCCTGACGGCTCCGTGAAAGTGCGGACGGAACTGAACGCCGGAAAAGCGACCTATTCCGTATATAAGGACGGAACTTCCGTCGTGGAGGCTTCAGAGCTCGGTTTGGAAACGGATCTGAACGACTTTACGCAGAATCTTTCTTTCAAAGAGCGGACGCGCGACGAGCAGACGGTTTCTTATACCACGATCAGCGGAAAAAAGAGCAGAGTGGAAACTGCCTACAAAGAACTTGTGCTCTCTTTTGCCGGGGCTTCGGATGTGACGTTTGACATCGTGTTCCGGGCGTATAACGACGGATATGCCTTCCGTTACAGACTGGAACAGGAGGACGGGGAGGGAAATTATCTCTACATAGACGAGGAAAACACCGCGTTCAATCTCCCCGAAGGCAGTATTGCGTATATAACCACGACTCCCGATTACGAAACTCGGTTCTGTTATGAGGAATCTTACGACCGGAAGCGTGCAAGCAACCTTTACGGCGTGATTTCGGGCATGCCGGTATTGTATAAAACGGATGATGACGTCTGGTCGATGATTACGGAATCCGAACTCATCGGCAGCAACTACCGCGGCTCCTTCCTCGAAGGCACTCAGACGGGATTCGTCACAAAACCGGCCTATACGCAGACGACCACCGTCGTCGCAAGTTATCCGTTTGTATCGCCGTGGCGGGTCGGGGTCGTCGGCGGACTGGATACCATGGTAGAGAGTACGCTTGTCGAAGACGTTTACGGAGAGACGGAGTACTGGAAGCCGGACAATTATGACGAACTCTCCGCCGAGGAACAGGCAATTTATAATTATGACTGGGTGGAGACGCCGAAAGCGGCTTTTACCTGGCTGCAGCTCGGCAGCGGTTCTCAGCAGAATTGGGCGGAAAACAAGAAATATATTACCTATGCGCATGAGCACGGCTGGGACTGGTTCCTGATCGACGCCGGCTGGATTCCGTATGACAGCACGTCGCTCGCCAGCTTTCTCGACATGATGAACTATGCGAAAAGCCTCGGAGTGCACATGATTTGCTGGGCGCACAGCTATGTTTCGCTGGGGACGCAGGCAATGCGGGAAGAAAACATTCAGCAGTGGAAAGAATGGGGCTTTGAAGGGCTGAAAGTCGACTTTTTCGACGGGTTGTACGACACGACCGAATTGGGGCTTTACGGAGAATCCCAGTACACCTTGCAGATGTATGAGGATCTGTATCAGTATACGGCTGAAAATCAGATGCTTTTGTTCTGCCACGGTGCCAACAAGCCCACAGGGGAGAGACGGGTGTACCCCCACCTCATTTCCCGGGAGGGAATCCGCGGCGGAGAATACAAGAAGGATATTTATATGACGGACTGCGTTACCTTCCCGTTTACGCGCGCTAGCGTGGGGCCGAGCGACTGGATTCTTTCGGTGGTTCCCTTCGGCGACAATACGACGGTGGGCAGTCAGCTTGCGATGCACATCGTTTATGAGACGGGCATCATGGTGTACGGCGATTCGCCCGAACATTACGACGAGTACAAGGACGCAGTGGATTTTCTCGATGAAATTCCCGTCGTGTTTGACGATATCAAATATCTTTCCGGCGAACCCCAGGACAGCTGCGTGATCGGCAGGGAAAAGGACGGCGTCTGGTACGTCGGAGGCATGTCTGTCTTTGCGGATACGATGGAGGTAGACCTGTCTGCGATTTGCGATCCGGACAAGGAATATGAAGTGACGATTTTGAGCGACGGAGCCACTTATCTCGACATCGTAAAGACGGTAAAGACGGTGAAAGGCGACGAGATCCTCGGCATAGAGGTGATCGATAACGGCGGATTTGTACTTTCTGTCAAGGAAAAATAAGGAGATTAACATGAAACGTTTTATCAGATTTTCTGCATTTGGACTGGCGGCGGGAATGGTGCTTTTATCCGCCGCATGCGGCGGCGGGGATGATTCCGTGATTCTCAAACCGGGCGGAGGCATCGCCAATCCCTGGTGGGAAACGACGGGCGAGATGACCTATGAGGGAGAAGAACCGGTTTACGACGACATCGATATAGAGTTGGTGACCGTTGTGACGGGCGACGATATGCGTCCTTTTGCCGACGTGATCAACCAATTCAACCGGGAATACGACGGGCAGATCCACGTCAACGTCGAAAATATTTCGCAGGAGACGTTCGAGCAGACGGTCGGTCAGCGGATTTCCACGGGCGCCAATGCTCCCGATCTCATCATGAGCCACAATAAATCCCATAAGAGTTTTGCGGAAAGCCGGCTGATTCAGCCGTTTGACGAAGCATATGAAGCGGCGCGCATCGAATTCAATCGTGAAGACTATGTGGACGGATTGATAGAGCTTTCCGATCTCGGGTATGAGAATACGCAGTTTTCCATTCCCATCGACGGGCAGAGTCTGGTCATTTATTATAATAAGGGGCTTTTGTCCTCCATCGGCAAGGAAGTTCCCACTACGCACGCCGAGTTCCTGGACGTTTGCGCGGCGTTTGCGGCGCGGTTTGATACGTCGGATGATTTTTATGCCGTTTCCTGCGGCGTTTCCGACAACGTCTATTTTCAGCGCTATCTCTTTATGACGATGTATATCCAGAACGGAGGCGAGCTCTATAATACCGAAACGCTTCGCGCGGAATGGACCAACGAGACGAATTTGCAGGCGTTCAAGGATACTGACACCGCGATCAAGGATCTTACCAACAACGGGTATTTCAAGTACGGCGAAAATCTCATGACGGCGGAAACGAGATTCTTCCAGAACAAATCTCTGTTCCTCATCGACAGACCGTGGGCGGCGGAAACTCTTTTTGACGGTTATATGACCTACAATCCCGGAACGGCAGATATCAATTCGGTGATCGGAGGCGCTTCTTCGGCGGGCCTTTTTGCAATCGATCCCGAAAAGCCGACGGCAAATTATATCTTCGGCGACAGTCATGCGTTTGCCATGTCAAAGACGGTGAAAGATATTGAGCTGAAAGCCGCGATTGCCGAATTCACCAACTGGTTCACCCATAACGCCGAAGCGGGCGCGACCTGGGGGGAGGGTGGACACATGTCTGCGAGCAAAGTCATTCTTGCCAGCGATGATTATAACGAAAATGCGTTCGTGAATACCTTCCTCAACGGTTTTTATTCGTCTCCGGACGAATTTGTGACCATCGGGAACACCGTGCATTATTCCGAGCTGATCGATCGGCTTTATGACGTCGCGACACAGTGCCTGATGTCGCCAGACGCCATAGAAATCATCGTCGCGACAAAAGAACAGAGTTTCAACGACTATGTCGATCTGATGGGGTGAGCGGAGAAAAGATATGAAAACGGGAATTTCGATTGCCGGACTCGGACAGGAAAATCAGAAGAAGGAACGCAGGAAAAACAGATGCATCGTCGCGATTTTCATGACGCCGTTTTTCCTGAATTTCATCCTTTTCTTTATCGTTCCGGTCGTGCTTGGGTTTGTTATATCTTTTTTCCGGTATAATCCCTACAATTTCGGGGAGACGACTTTTGTCGGATTCAAAAATTATATAGACGTCTTTATCAATCCCCTCCTTCGTTCCACTTTTTGGGAGGGGATGTGGACGACCATCAAGTTCGATCTGGTGGCGGTGCCGCTGATGCTTATCATTCCGCTGGGATTGGCGTATCTTGTCTATCTCGAACCGCCCGGATATAAAATTTTCCGCGCCCTGATCTATCTTCCGACGGTCGTCTCCATTTCCATCGTCGGTATCATCTTCGGCGCCATGTTTGACGGGGCTTCCACCGGGCTCATTAACGCCTGGCTGGGAACGGAGATCAAGTGGATGGACGGAACGCTCCGCTGGTTTGTCATTCTGCTCGCTTCGATCTGGTGGCAGACGGGCTCCAATTTTGTCATTCTGCTCGCCGCGCTGAAAAATGTTCCCAAAAACCTCTATGAAGCCTGTGAGATTGACGGAGGCGGGCGTTGGAATGCCATTTTATATGTCACGCTGCCCAATATAAAGGGGACGCTGGAATTGTGCGTGTTCAATACGCTGATCGGCTATCTCGGGCTGTACGGGCAGCCGACGGTGCTCAATTCGTATCTTAACCAGAACGATATCGATTCACCCATGATTTTCATTCAGCGTTGGCTGAACGATTTTTCGAAAGCCAGTCTGACGGGACTCGTTACGGCAAGCGCGATTGTCTTTGCGATGGTTGTCGTTTTCTTTACCGCCATCGAAAAAATCATCATGAAAGATCGGAAAGGAGGAAAAGACAAGTATGAACGGCAGTTCAACCTTTTTGTTTCCGACTGAGAAAACCGCCGGCGAAATTCCCGCGCTTGATTTTTCCGGAGAAAACGGGCGGAATAAATCCCTGCCGCTCCTGTTGGCGGGGACAAAACGGCGCAAAGGCTTCAATCGCGCAAAGATAGTCAGCTTTGTGATCCTGCTTTTCGTAAGCGTATTGTTTGCGTTCCCGTTTGTGTATATGCTGGGGACGTCATTTAAGACGGAGACCGATCTTATCCTGAATCCGCTCGGGATATTTCCTTCAAAAGGGGAGTGGACGCTTTCGAATTACGCCGGCTTTATCATTCGTGACGGTCAGTTGGACAATGTGCCCAAATGGATGTTCAATTCCTTTGTCACCTGTATCCTGAACATCGTCATCACGCTTACCATCTGCACGTTGGTGGCATACGCGTTTGTGTTTCTGAAATTCCGGGGCAGAAAAACGCTGTATTTTCTGCTCATCATGACGCTGACGGTTCCCGGCGTCATCGGAACGACGGCGCAGTACTCCATGTATGCGAATATCGGCGTGCTTACCAATCTGATCAACAATCCGGTGTATATTTATTTCTGGATTATCGTGCCGGGAACCTGCGGCGTGTTCAATGTGTATTTGCTGAAAAATTCAATGGATTCCATTCCGATGGAGATTGTGGAGTCGGCGCACTCCGACGGGGCTTCCAATTTCAGAATTTATTTCCGCATTGTAATGCCGCTGATCCGCTCAACGCTCATTCTCATCGGATTGTTCTGTTTTACGGGGTCGTGGAACGCGCTGCTTTGGCCGCAGCTCCTTTTGAGCGGAACGGGCGAACAGGGCTATCTCACGATCACCGTTGCCCTGATGGGATACACCAATCAGGTGGACGGATGGAATGCGAAAGCGGTCGCCATGGCGACGTCGGCGTTTTCTCTGATTCCCATTCTGATTATCTTTGTCTTTGCGCAGAAGAGGATGATCGAGGGAATGGCAACGACGGGTATAAAGAGGTAAAGATATGGAAAATCAGAACGGGCAGTTTATAGACGAGCAACGGGAAGCGGAAATGCTCGAGCGGGCGGAAAAATATTTTGTTTCTTTGCAGGACGTGGAAAAGGTTTATCCCAAAGGCGGGAAAGTCGTCTGCAATTTCAATCTGGATGTCCGGAAGCATGAATTTATCGTCATCGTCGGGCCTTCGGGCTGTGGAAAGTCTACGACTCTCCGCATGATCGGCGGGCTGGAAGACATCACTTCGGGTAATTTGTTTATAGACGGAGAATATTCCAACTACAAGCCGAGCAAGGATCGGAAAATGGCGATGGTATTTCAGAGCTATGCGCTCTATCCTCAGATGACCGTTTTTGAGAACATTGCTTTTCCTCTTAAAATCAACGTTTTTCCTGCGGTAAAGAAGGATCCGGACTGTCTTGCGGCGAAGCAGGAAAATGCTTGCCTGGAAAAACTCGATCAGACGCTGGCCGTCATCCGGGAGAGCAAAAATACAAAATTGACGGGCGCAAAACCCGTTGAGTATCTCATGGCTCGCCTTCACGTCGTGCGCGAGTGTGCCGCACGCCTTCTGAAATTGCCTTTGGTCGGGGATGTGGCCGCCGAAGCGGCAAAGATTGCGGCGGAAAACGAGGCTTTTCTGAACCGGAAAAGGGAGGAATATGCCGCGGAGGGATTGGAGCTGCGCGAAAACGGGGAACTCTATCGTGACGGTCAGCCGTATATGGTAATGGAAAAACTGTCCAAAGACGAAGTTTCCGAGCGGGTTTTCAGCGCCGCGCGCATTCTCGATCTGGGGCCTTATCTCGATCGTCTGCCACGGGAGCTTTCCGGCGGACAGATGCAGCGCGTCGCGCTCGGCCGGGCAATCGTCAAAAATGTCCCTCTGTTCCTGATGGACGAGCCTTTGTCCAATCTCGACGCCAAACTCCGCCTGACGATGCGTAGTGAAATCGTCAAACTTCACAACAGCATCGGGGCGACGACGATTTACGTCACGCACGATCAGACGGAGGCCATGACCATGGCCACGCGCGTCGTGGTCATGTCCAAAGGATTTATCCAGCAGATCGATACGCCTGCCAATATTTACAATCATTCGGCGAATCTCTTTGTCGCGCGATTTATCGGGTCGCCTGCCATCAATCTGTTCGATGCCGTTTATGACGGCAACAGCGTACAGGCGGACGAATGTTTCCGACTCCCGATGAGCGGGGCATTCCGGACCGCTTATCATGCGTTTTATGAACGGAAGATCGGGGAGTTCGAAAACTGCATTGCCGGATTCGACAATCCCGAAAAAGAAGTGCAGTCTGCTGAATACATCCGGAAAATCGAATCGGCGCTGGCCGACAATTCGCCTGCCGTTTTGGTAAAAAAGCAGAAAAAGGGCCTGTTTTCCGGCCTGAAAGAAAAATTCAGAAAGAAACCGGAAGCGTTTTCTTTTGTGCGTGAACGGGACATTGCGGAACAGAAACTGCAGGCGCTCAGGTCGGCGCTCACGGGCAATCAACAGCTTATTCTCGGGATTCGTCCCGAACACATTTCCGTCTCGCTTTGCGGAGAAGAGGAAAAAACCGGTCTGACGGCAAAGGTCACGGTCTGTGAACTGTTGGGGGCGGAATACAACCTGCATTTTGAATTGTTCGGAAAGAATTTTGTGGTAAAAGTTTCTTCTCAAAACGATTATAAAGCAGGAGACAGGCTGTCCATTTCCATTTGCGAAAAGGATATCATCGTATTTGATCCGGTTACGGGCGACAGAATTAATTGAACGGAATTTTTGGCGGAGCGGCAAAGCCTTTTGAAGACAAGGGGCGCGGTCCGCTCTGTCTCGGCCGAAAATTCCCCGAAAGCAGGAGGTGTTTTATGCGGTTGTTGTTTATCAGACACGCCGATCCCGATTACGAAAACAATACCCTGACGCCGAAGGGGGTTTCGGAGGCGGAAGCGCTCGGGGAATATTACCGGGATTTTGT
>ERZ1090861.914-NODE-914-length-16558-cov-41.817245_pt1 | contig 16558 bp, 22 predicted proteins | sample MGYA00478482_ERZ1090861 | MGnify/ENA primary metagenome ERZ1090861 (study PRJEB33644, sample SAMEA5815744) | chicken gut metagenome | biome: Chicken; feature: Gastrointestinal Tract; material: Caecum | place: Ireland | collected 2019-01-01 | study: A study of the... | reverse complement strand
CTAAGAATACATACCTAATTTCCCCATAACCTTAAATAATAATACTAAGCACAGGAAAAAACTATTAAATTTTAACAAATTATCATGTTTATTTTTGTGCATTATTTTAATAGAAAGTAGTTGACATTATATACACGTTGTGGTAAGATATAATCAGAAAGAGGATAGATGTTAGCACGGAGGGACGGCGAAACCTACAGCATGAGCCTACTATAAGAACGGAGGTAAATTTATATGTTATTTTCAATTTGTGATTATATCAGATATCGTAAAGAAATACCTGGAGACGTTAGTTGTGAGATAGGCCAGTTATTGACAAGGGGCTATGATATAAGGAATATTTATATTTCTATTCCTGAAGACATTCCTTATATGGCTTTCGAGGGATTGTCAATGAAATATACGTTAATCGATGGTGATGAATTAATTATTGTTATGGAAGAATAGTGTTTCACGTGAAACAATTATGCTGGCCTATCGGCAACACGGGGAGAAAGGATAAACATGAATATAAATTATTCACCTTATTCAATTTGTTTAAAGATTTTACTTGATTCATTAGTGCAGGAGATAAAAGACAACTCTTATTCAGTTAGACGTAAAGTAGATAGTATAAGCAAGATAGAAACATTTATAAATAATATGCTAGAAAATAATGCTATATCAAATGATATTGCAAACTACTTTTTGATAAAAGTATACAGCGCAAGTTATTTTTCATAAGTGTTTCACGTGAAACAATTTGCTGTCCTATCGGCAACACGGGGAGAAAGGATAATAAAATGAATGTAAGAACAACAAGCGGAAAGTCTGTCAGCTTATCACCTTTACTGACAAAAATTGCACTACATTGCGCTTCGCACACCGACCTTGAGTCATGTAATGAATGTGAGTATGATCGCACTTGCACTTTTGAGTGTTTCATTTCATTAGGTATCACACCAAACAGCGCAATTATTCCTAAAAATTTTAACACCCGTATTCACACAAACAATTATAGGAAATTACACAATCTACCAAAGAAAAGGAAAGGGGCTGATTATTTTGATTAGAGTGCCAACAACTTGCACAGAACTATTATATGACGGCTTTGTGTCAGACATTAAAGCTATCGAACTACTGGACGAAATAGAAGAAAGGTTTTATTTACGCAAGCGTAGCCTTTTAAAGGTTACATTACAAGAAAGACTGATAATGTTGGTTCTTATGCAATTAAAATCTATAAATACAATGGTAGGCATGGAAAAGGATATGCAATCTTTAAACCGAATTTTAGAACAAAGAATTATGTATATGTAGAATACTGGATTGAGAGGGATAGTGAATGAAGGGAGATGTATTATCATCAGTTATTATTGGAATAGTGATTCTATTGATAGCATACTTTCTGGACAAGAAATACAGAGATTGAAAATAGAATCTGAAAAAAAGAATTGCTGAAAGGGAATATAATTCATATCAGCTTATGAGAAGCATAGTAATTTCTATGTTTCTCAGAGATTCCCTAGACACACTAGGAATAAGAGATTCATACTTATTTTATAAGGAAATAAAAGGCTATAAAGCACCAATACCCATATTAAAACCCCATAGCCTTATAATTTCCTCTACTTCTAAGAATAGAACAAAGAGAATCTTAAATAGACTATACGGGAGGAAAAACATTTATGACTGTTAAAGAATTTTACTATGCAACTAATTTAATAGGCCCTATATCATTATCACACAATAGGATAGATATATTTGGCGTGGATTCTGTTGACGAAAAGTCATATCCAAACTCAAATGACTTAAGATGTGATTTAGGCTCTATAGGTGATTTTAAAATTACACACATACAAGCTATACACGGAACACTTACACTTTCAATAGAAAAGCCAAATCATAACTTATAGTTATACCACACATAACGTATAGTTATACCGCATATAACTATAGTTCACCTCTTGTATAACTAATAGTTATTTGATTATTCACACATAAAGTAGTATTATAATTATATAGGGACAACAAAATAATAACAAGAAAGGAAGTGAAATCCCCTCCATTTTGTCGGCATAATATCAATTTGTACATTGTCCCATTGCCCAAACAGAGGGAAGGCGAAACCTACAGCACGAGCCAAATAATTGTTAAGAAGAAAGGAAAAAAGAAAATGGAAAATTACACAGCAACAGTAACAGAGTCATTTTTAGAATTATCAAAAAGAGAAAAAATCAAATTTAAAACAGCCCAGGAAAAAATTTCCCTGTCTGATGAAGCAAAGCAGGGGGCCGTTATTTTATCCCCTAAAAATCTAGTAGTTGTGCAAATTCACAACCCACACACAAAAGAACGTCAGACTGACGGAACAACGAAAAGAGTTGAAAAGGACTACAAAGAATACATAATCGAAACTCAAGACGGACTTATGTATTCAACATCAAGCAATTCCTTGTATTCTTCCTTGTACGACATTATGAGTGATATGTTAAATGAGGACGGAACTCTGGAAGAATTTGAAATTAAAGTAATCGAAAAACCTTCCTCAAATTTCGCAGGAAACTTTTTGACTTGTCAGCTTATTTAAAAAATAAAGAAAAGGAGAAATAAAAATGAAAGCAAATATGATTACAAGGACAATTAACACAGTAACAGTAAAAGGAAAAAGTTTAAAAGGGTTTAATGGAATTACTCCTATATTTGAGGACGTTACTTATACACTGACAAACCCACGCAATACAGAACAGGACACCTTGAGAAAAGCTATCAAGCGTAATTACGGGGTAAAAGCAGAGCGTGAACTTATGGTAATTGAGACAGTATCTGAGAATCCACAGAGGTACGGCATGACAGAAGAACAATTCTTTGATATGGCAGTTCTTCTGAACGAATCCCCGGAGGACGTACCTACAGAAAACCCTTTACCATAACATAAATTTTATAGTTTCACGTGAAACAGATATAAAATGTTTCACGTGAAACATTTCTAGGGAGGTTTAACATGCACAGAAAAAACCTCATAAGGAAATACAGAAAAGACTACGAAAAAGCAGAAAAAGAAATAAGAATGGCAGGACTAGACCCAGAGGATTATATATCACACATTCCAAAGCCGGGCAAAACACGAAACTACAACCTAAGAGAATTGAACTTATATCTGAGGGACATTCAAGACATTATAAAACCTGGGTCGACAGATATAATCACATATAGAGGTTCTAATATCCCTAAGTTTTACAAAGACATATACGAAAGAGCAAAGAAGAGATATAACAAAAACACCCCATTCCTACAGCGAATGAACTTAAATAAATTCAAAGAACCGTCTGCCGACTATTCCCCCTTTATGGATTATTCAGGAAAGGTTATAGAAAGGTCTTCCCCTGAATATAGGAAAAGGAGAGAGGAACAATATAAATCTAATTACCTCAAGGCAGTGAAAGAAACACTTTCCCACACTGGAAAGGGTAAAGATTTATATAAACTTGTAAAAGGAATAGACGCAAGAAAAATGATAAAAACTTACAACACCAAAGGAAACGAGGATTTAGGAATCATTAATATCTATCCCGGAGACCCAGAACAGGCAACCTTACAAGCCGAATACTTAATCGAAAGGTGGAATCAGATATTAAGTGGCTAACTGGTTCTGTGCTGACTTAGAGACAACGACTGATGAAAATGATTGTAGGGTTTGGGCCTGGAGTTCTGTAAACATATTCAATCCAGACAATACTTTTGAATGGGGAACATCACTAGATGAACTGTTGAGCCATATGTTTTCATATGAAAAAAGTATATGGTATTTCAGGAATCTAAAGTTTGACGGAGAATTTTTATTAAATTATCTATTTAGAAATGGTTTCACATACCACAGCGAAAGAAAGTTACTCCCAAATACTTTTAACACATTGATTTCCGACAAAGGGCAATTCTATTGTATCCGAATTTCAAACGGCATAAATACTATAGAAATAAGAGACTCACTAAAGATAGTTACTCTATCTATCGAAGAAACAGCGAAGGCCTTTGGCTTAGAAATATCAAAGCTAAAAATTGACTACCACAAATACAGACCCCCAGGCTATCAGCTTACCCCTGACGAGGTGGAATACATAAAGAACGATGTCACGATTGATGCTAAGTCTCTGATATATTTCTTTAACCAGGGTTTAACGAAAATGACAAAGGGTTCTGATGCTCTATACTATTTTCAACACTTTGTTATGGGAAGCAAGAAAAACTTTAGGAGAAAGTTTCCACAAATTTCCCCTGAGATTGACGATTATCTAAGAAAGGCTTATAAAGGCGGGTTTGTGTACGTGAATCCCCTTTATGAAGATAAAGAAGTCGGCGGCGGCTCTGTATTAGATTGCAACAGTTTATTCCCACACCAGATGAGAAATAAGAAAATGCCATACGGCGAACCCAAATATTTCTCTGGGAAATACAAGAAAAATAAACTCTATGACTTGTATGTAGCACACATAAAGTGTATGTTTAAAATCAAGCCGGGTAAAATTCCCACTATCCAGATTAAACACACACTTGCATTTCAGGAAAACCTTTATCTGGAATCTTCAAATTATGAGATTGTAGACCTATATCTCACTTCATGGGATTTGGAACTATTTTTTGCTCACTATGACGTAGACCCGGAAACACTAGAATATGTTGACGGTTATATGTTCCGCTCTATGGTGTGTAAAGAGTTTATCCAGTATATAGACTACTGGGGCGGTATAAAAGTGCAAGCAGGAAAAGACGGAAATAAAGGTCTCAGAACCCTTGCTAAATTTATGCTGAATTGTCTATATGGAAAATTTGGGCTTTCTGTCCAGGTTGCTTCTAAAATTCCATATTTTGAAGACGGGATAGTAAAATACAAACTGACTGAAAAAGAAGAGCGTGAGGGAGTATATCTGCCTGTTGCGCTATTTGTTACCGCAGGGGGGCGAGTAGATACAATAAGCAACGCACAAAAGATAAGGGACAACACAATTAAAGACTTTGGCGTTGACCTCTACTATTACAGTGATACAGATAGTATTCATTCAGGCGTTACGGACGAAAAGTATTTAACTCAGTTCTTGGAAATTGACGATAATGAGATAGGAAAGTGGGCTTTAGAGTCTCATTTTGAAAAGGCTAAGTTTATCAGACAGAAATGTTATCTTGAAACAATAAAAGGCGAACTATCCCCTACAGTGGCAGGACTACCGAAACAGATGCATGACATGGTCAGTTATGAAAATTTTCACAAGGGACAGACATATAAACGCACGGAAGCGGAGTGCGATACCGATAGGGGGCAGGGTACAAAAAAGAGATTCAAGCACGTTCCTGGCGGAGTTGTGTTAGTAGACACACATTTTACAATTAAGGGTTGACAAATTTAAAAAAGTGTTGTATTATGAACACAAGCAAAGGGAAGTAGAAAAACCCCCAGGAAGGTTGTTAAATCAACAGGTTTTTCTTTCCGTTTACTTCCTGACATACGGGCTTTCCTTTGTGAGATGAGGTGAAATACAATGGGATTTTTTGATATAAGAACAGAACTTGTTGAGGGTGTGAATGTCATACAAGCAGTAGGACAAAGAAATTGTGGTAAGAATTATAGTACGGCTCATTTTATCTATGACATAGTAACTGGAAATTCTGACTCATATAAAGACGGTGACGATATAGAAAGAAAATATCCTGATTTCTTAAAACCTTTATTCGTCCCTGGGGCTGAGTTCATCTACATGAGGAGATATGTGAAAAATGAACTTAGAAAGACAAAGAATACATTTTTCGATTATGAAGACCTGGAAAATCCGATTGTGTGTGACGGAGAAGATTACTATATCATTGAAGGAGACCAGAAAAGACATTGCGGATATGCGTTTTCATTATCCACATTTCCTAAAGGGACAGAGTTCCCAAGGGTAACAGTAGTGGTATTTGACGAATACACAATAACAGAACAGAATGTACACTATCTGCCTGGCGAATTTGAAATATTCGCTAAGATGTTAGAAAGTGTATGCAGGAGAAGAACCAACGTATTATTTATTCTGTTAGGAAATGCAAAAAACTTCTTTTCTCCCTATACAAACGGCTGGGGTATAAACCTGACAGAAGGTCAGAAGAGATGGAGAAGCAAAAACGGCAGGGTTAAATATTGTCTTGCCTATGCGACAGGAGAACAGGCAGAAAGAAGTAACACGCTGGCAGGAAGTATTTTTGCAAATACTACATATGATAAATGGGCTGGAAATAACGAGTTCACAGACAATACAACAGAGAATGTAAGAACAAAGCCCGGAAATGCGAAATACTGGTGTTCAATTAAATATGATGGTCAGTTATTTACAATCTGGTATGACGGCAGGGGTATGTATGTTTCAACCTCAAAAGGTGAGAAACGTGCAATATATAGTCTTGATAAAGAGAATCTCAAAGAAGGAGAATTTTATTTTACAAGACAGAATAATCAAATAACAAGAGTCAAGTTCTACGCACAAAGGGGGCTGTTATATTATGAAAACTTAAAAATTAAAGATGCTTTTAGGTATGTGATTGGTTTTATTTTGAGATATTAAATAAGTAAAGGTGGTGAACAAGTGCATAGCATTATAATAGCATTAATCTTCAATGCGACAGATTTAGTAAGCGGATTAATACAAGCGTTAAAAAATAAATCTCTTCAAAGTAGCAAGCTAAGAGATGGACTATTCAAAAAGATAGGTTTTCTTATATGTTATTTTTTAGCCTGGCTGATTGACACTTATGGAAATGAAATTGGTTTCGACATTGCTATAGACGTATTGCCTGTTGTGGTATTATATGTGTGTTTAACAGAAACAATCTCTGTAATAGAGAATATTTCAAAGATTAATTCTGATTTAATGCCAGAAAAATTAATGGAATTATTCCATATCAAAAAGGAGGTAGATATCCATGAACCTTAATGGTGTAGATATTTCCAGTTATCAAGGGAATATTGACTTATCAGCACTATCCATTGACTTTGTAATTATCAAAGCCACAGAGGGAAATAGTTATGTGAATCCTTATTGTGATTCCAAATATCAACAGGCAAAAAGTCTGAATCTACTAAGAGGGGTTTACCACTATGCAACAGGACGATCAAGTGGAACAAAGGAAGCCGACTGGTTTCTAAAAAATATCGAAGGATACATAGGTGACGCAATTCTGGTTCTTGACTGGGAGAATGGAGCAGTTAATAAAGGCGTTGGTTATGCAAAAGAGTTTCTTGACAGGGTATACAGTAGAACCGGTGTAAAACCTCTACTGTATGTAAACAGGTCAACAATCGATAGTTATGACTGGTCTTCTGTAGTTAATGCTGACTATGGATTATGGCTTACCACATTAGACGGCTCTGAATATTCCAGATATGGAGAGTTTCCACTTGTTGCAATATGTCAGCCATATTCAAGACCAATGACAGGGTATAATGCAGATATCGACCAAGACGTTTTCTATGGTGATGAAAAAGCATGGTTAATGTACCAGGGCAAAACTATATCAAATAAACCTTCTGTTGTGAATGCAGGACTTAAATATCATGTAGGGCAAAAAGTAAGATTTTCAACGTGCTATCGTTCATCAACAGACCCTATTTCAAAGACTATTGGTGCAGATAAAATGTTGAGAAATTACGGAACGATAACGAAAACATACCCGGGTTCAAAAAATCCTTATCTATTAGATAATGGCTTATGTTTTGTAAATGACGGTGATATAAGGGAGGTAATCAAATGACACCTTTTAAAGATGGAGAATATACCTATACAGAAGGTTCAACAGTTTTTAGAATACTCATTAAGGACGGTCAACCTTATATATCTTCAAACAATCCAGCCAAAAGATTTGTAGATATTTTTAAGGTTTTAAATCCTGATAATTGGGAAAATGCCTGATATAAACAAAGCCTATTCATGGGCTATTCAAACTTGTAATGCACCTAACATTGGATACAGTCAGCCATACAGAAATCAACAGACTGTAAACGGTATAACATACTACGATTGCAGTTCTTTCATATGGTATTCTTTGATAGCAGGTGGTTTTGACTGTGTAGGTGCTAACGGAGGTGTAACATGGCCATTCACAACTATTTCTATGCCCGCAGTCCTACAAAATTTAGGTTTTACTCATTACAATAGTAGTGACGTAGAATGGTTACCTGGAGATATACTATTATCTTCCGGCCACACAGAAATGTGTTATTCAGGAGGGCAAGCGCAAGGTGTTTGCATGGGAGCGCACACCTCAAGCGCACCATTAGAAAATCAAGTATCTATTGGAAGTTCAGGGGGAAATCCAGATTATGTGTCTACACCATCACGGTTTCCGGACTTGTGGAGATACGGAGATGGAGGGGCATCCGGATATGGATATTCAATATATGTAATATCAGCCCTTTGTGGTAACTCATGGAGGGAATCGAATATCAACCCAGGATTACATCAGATAGGCGGAACAGCATTCGGTCTGTTTCAGTGGGACGGTGGAAGGAGAGATTCCCTGTATCAGTGGCTATCAGAAAACGGTTATGAGCGAACGTCTCCTGAAGGGCAAATGACGTATTTAGTTGTTGAAGATGACTGGATACAGAACTACGGCCCCTGGAGTTCTTTGCAAGATTTCCTGACAACAGATTCTACAGACATTGCGGAACTTACAACTGCATTTTGCAGAAACTGGGAGAGGGCAGGAGTTGAAGACCTTGAAAACCGTATCAAATGGGCTAATCAATGTTTTGATTACATACAAGCACACGCAAACGATACAAGTATAAATACATGGGTAATTACAGACTATTATTTGACAGAAGAACAGATTTTAAATAATGCGGTTCTTATGTATCGTTTTTACTCAGCAGGCGGTGGAGGTGGCGGAACACCAGGAAAAGAAAAACAAAAAATGCCACTAATATTTTATCTATTCTTATAAGGAGGTTAAAATGTTTAAAGACGGAGAAGAAAAAACAGTTGAAAAGGCAGTATCAAACATTATTGACGCTGTCGACATGACAAACTTTAGCGAAGAAATGGACATTATCAGGGGAGCTTTAGCAGACAATACGGGCAGAAATGCAGGAAACGAAGATACTATTTGGAAAGATAAATATGAAACGCTTTACGAACAGTACACGAAAAGGTTTAAAGAAACCTTTGCCGAACCTGTAGGTGACCCCAGGAGATTAGACCCTGATGTACACAACATGGACACAACATTTACTGAAAGAGATATCATGAGATTTGATTTCTCAGGTAAAAATGAATAATTAAGGAGGAAATCATTTATGGGAGAAACAGGAAAAATTAAAGCAACTAATGAAAACATTGTGAATTATATGCGTGCGGTTCTTCCTACATCAGTTGCAGAGCGTATTCCAGAGGCAACACAGGACAATTTAAGCACAGTGTTCGATAGCATTTGGAACTATAAACAGGTGAGAGACCAGTTTTTTGTAAGTATGTTTGAACTTATCGGCATTCAGACCATTGACGGTGTAGCATTTATCAACCCGTTGGCAGAATTTAAAAAATCACCTATCCGCTTTGGCTCAACAGACGAGGAAACATTTGTCAACATGGCAAAAGGTACTGTGTTTGACAGCAGGGCAGGAGTTGAAAAAGCCTTTGCATATTATGACAGCTATGTGATGTCGCTATATCACAAGGTGAACTTTTCTATGCAGTATCCAATCACAGTACAGTACAACACAATCCGACAGGCATTCATGAGTGACTACGGATTAAAGACCATGATTCAGGCCAAAATGCTTTCAGCCTATACCGGGGCTAACTATGACGAGTATCTCGTAATGAAAGATTTACTTGTTCAGGGATATGAAAAAGACATTCTTCCTGGCATTCAGGTAGCAAGTGTTGAGGACAAAGAGAGTGCTGAGGACTTGCTTGTAGAACTTGAAGCATTCATAGACCTTGCAAGATTCCCTCTGCCGAAAAATAACCCGGCAGGAGCAACGTCAGTTTCCAATGCCGAAAATATTGTGTTCTTCACAACACCGACTATTAAGGCAAGACTGGGTGTAAAAGCACTTGCGAACGCTTACAATCTTTCATACATGGAAGCAAAAGCAAGAACAGTAGTTGTTGACAGTCTTGACGAAGCGGGAGAAATCCAGGGAATTGCTTGTGATTTAAGATTTTTCCGTGTAAGAGACCAGTTCAGAGAAGTGAGCGAAAACAGGAATGGTGCGGCATTAAGCTATAACTTCTTCTTAACCGTGCAGGAGCAGATTTCAGCGTCTTTGTTTTATCCGGTTATGGTGTTTACAACTAAGGCAAGTGATGCAACTACTTTAAGTCCTACAAATATCTCAAATGCTGTAGCAGGAACTGAAAGAGAACTTGTCGTTACTCTTAACGGAACGGGATACAATCCAAAGTTGTTTGATTATGAAATCACAACGACTGTTCAGGGGCCTAAAGACGGCAGACCGGGAACTTGCATTGTACCGGGAACTAATATCATTATTTTAGACCCAGAAGAGACTAATTTCCCAATTACTGTAAAGGTAACATGGAGAAATAACCCTAACATTACCACTAACTTAACGGTGGGAAAGTCCTAACATTACCACCTGACATAAACAGGGTTGAACTTGTGGAAGGCAATTTAATTGTGACTTATAATGAGTCAAGTGGTAATGTTTCTCAGGTAGCAATAGAAAACGGAAACTTAATGGTTACATATATAAAGGAGGACGGAACTATGGCAAAAGTGAATTTAGGTAAAGTTGTCGGAGCACAGGGGCCAAAAGGTGACCCAGGAGCACAGGGGCCAAAAGGTGCCCCAGGAGCACAGGGGCCAAAAGGTGACCCAGGAGTACAGGGGCCAGCAGGGCCAAAAGGAGACCCAGGAATTTCACCGACATTTAGCATTGAAGGCGGGAACCTGTATGCAGATTATGACAATCCATACACTCCCGAAGAATAATGGCTAAGGTATATGTAGGGGAGGGAATGGTTTTACCATGGTATAATTTGTATCAGCTATATACTACCAAACCAAACAATTTTGACGGGAACGGGGGTTATGTTGTAGTAGATGGAAGAACACATTTTATGTTAAGTGGTAATATCACAGAAAACATAACCTTCCCTACACCACAGGAAGTGTTTGATTTATATTATCAGACAGAAGACGGTGTGAAAATTCAACAGAATTTCAACGGAGTGTTTACAGGCAGAGGAAATATTTATATGGAAGGGAGTTATATTAATGCTTGATTTTATTGATTTTCCTAGCAATATAGATATGAATGTGGGGGCAGTTGCCCCCTCTGCTGAGGTCATTATAGCAAAAGGGATAGAGTGGGACGATGATTATATACATTGTAGGCCATATGGTTCAGTAGCCGAACTTTTAAATCATGTCAGGTCAAAGGCGGTTTGGCAAAGTTCTAGTTGTGCTCCCGTCAAAGAAGGAAAATTTTCTTTTAGACCGGATAGTAATTCAGCTGTTATAAATGAATGTAATTACATTGCATACAACAATAAACCTTATGAGGATAAATGGCATTTTGGATTTATAACCGGGGTAAACTGGGTTAGTCATAACTCTTGTGAGGTTACATTTAAATATGACGTATTTCAGGAATGTTGGTATACAGTGAATTTACTTCCTTGCTTTGTGGAGCGTATGCATATAGCCAAAAGTGATGATGTGATAGGTGGAAACTTAGTTCCTGATAATCTGGAGACCGGGCCTATGGAGTGCTATCACCATGACTTTATAGACTGGGGAAAAATGTGGATAGGTGTATATGTGACAGAAATGCCTAGAGGAGGAACACCACCAGGAACCGAAAGGCTTTATAATGGTGTGTATAACGGTCTTATTTCATATGTCGAGGAAGCAGAGGATTATGAAAAAGTAACAAAACTTATTAACCAATATGACGAAGGAAATCAAGACGCTATACAGTTGATTTATATGTTTCCAAATATATGTCTAAATACAGAGGACACACCGACAGATGTTAGTCAAACCTTTAATGTGCAAACTGATTTTGGATATACACCAAAAAATAACAAAATATATTCATATCCATATTGTTATTGTGTTGCTGATGATAATGCCGGAAATTCATATGAGTATAAAGCCGAACTTTTTCCACAAGGCATTTATCATTTCACTTCAACAGGTGTTAGAAATTCAATGCCTGCTGTTTATACAAGACCTATAAACTATGCAGGTGTGCAGTTTGACAATTACAATTTTGGATTTTCAACAACAAGCTTTCCGTTGTGTGCGTGGAGTGTTGATACATTTAAGGCTTGGTTAGCACAGAATAAAAATTCACTTGCATTAGGTGTGATATCTAGTGGTATGAATATGGTAGGAGGAGCGTTCAAAGCCGGGGCTATAGGTAGCTTAGCAGGGCCAGCAGGTACAGTTGTAGGAGCCATAAGTGGAGCAGGTAGTGGATTTATGCAGATAGCTGGGACTGTTGCACAAGTATTGGATAAACAGGTAATACCTAACCAGGCAAAAGGAAACATAAACTCTGATTCTATAAACATTGCACTAAATAAATGTAGGGTTGATTTATACGGCATGAGACCAACATTGAAAATGTGCAAGGTTCTAGATGATTATTGGTCAGCGTTTGGATATCCGATTCATGAAATCACAACACCTTTATGGAATAGCAGAAGTTCATGGAATTATATTAAGACGATTGATTGTGCTTTTACCGCAGAAGCAGAATTAAGTATATTGAAGGATTTCAGAAACTTGTTTAATAAAGGTGTGACTTTGTGGCACACTGATAACATAGGAAACTATGGATTAGACAACAACTAAGGAGATGATATATTGCATGATTTTTATTCACACCCCCTAGCCGTGAAAGAAAATTTCAGGGGAGGTAGGAGAGGAACAACACAGAAGTTCAACACTATTAAAACTATGTACTTCTACAAGATATTGAACCTTGCAATAAACAGATTCAAGTATGAGGGATTACCAGAAGAAATAGACCCTTATTTTCTTGAAAGAGGTTTGTTTTTTAATGGCAGTATGTTGATGCTTAAAGACCCTGTGGTTAATATGTATGCAATTATGTATTATTCATTAGGTGGAAATTTAGATATTTACCAGTTCCCACAAGATAGATATGTGTATGCAACGCAGAGTTATTTCAAAATGTATAACAAGAGTAATTCCGTTATTATCAGAGATTCTCCTACTATGTTTCCGTTTGTACAGGAAGCATGGTTATACGCTGGCACGCTGGCTAATTTGTGGTTGACAAAAGACATAAATGTATATTGGCTGAGGACTCCTAAGTTTATTACATACCCACAAAGCCAGGGAATTACTGTAGAAAATATTTTAAGAGACTTTAATGATTATGTTCCTGCTATTAAGGTGTCTGACGAAGTGAATATAGATATGTTTAAAACTATTGATATTAGTTCGCCGGATATAACCGAATCTTTAGCAAAAATGGAAAGGGAAACTAAAGCTAATGTATTGGTAGATTTGGGATATTCTGCTAGTGCTATTGAGAAGAAAGAAAGAGTGCAGAGCGGAGAACTTGCACAGAATCAGGGTGAAATTTATGGTATGAGAAATGTGTATTTAAATGCAAGGCAAAGAGCCATGGAATTTGCTAATGAACTTTGGGGACTTGATATCAAGGTTACGTTCAATACTGATTTTGATACTATTGCTGACGAGTTTCTTTTCAAAGATAATTTAGGAGGTGGGGGTAGTGTTTGAAAACATCACGATTACTATTAAGGATATTTTACAATCATATTCTTTTCCTGATGTTATCCCTCATGATGAGCCATGGAAAAGCTTAACGGTTGACCAGATTATTGAGAACGGAAAAGACAAGTTCTTTGATTTTGCGTTTCCCTGGTATGCTGATGATAAGACAGGGCTTGATGAGTTCAAGAATCTGTTTCTTAGAAAAAACTATATGAAACAGATAGGTCAGGAGACAACAGCACAGTTTAAGTTATATGTGCAGGCTCGTCTTATGGAAAAAATGCCATTGTATAAGCAGTTGTATGAAAGCAGTCTGATTGAATATGACCCCCTTGTTAATAGAAAAATTACTACTACAAAATCTGAAACAGAAAATAAAGATAAGGGAAAAGAATCAGAAAATACTGTTACAACTACTGGTGAGGGAGAGACCATAGAAAATAATACAAGTGGAAGAGAAGTAACAGGAGAAGGAACACAAAAGAGAACAAACGAGCAAGAGGGAACACAAGTGAGAACAAATGAACAGGAAGGGGTATTACACTCAGAAATAAATAATCAAACTGTTCATTCTGAAAATCCTGAAATCACCATGGCAAATAAAGACTATGCTTCAACCATGGATAGAGGAAAGAAAACAGAAGACCAAAACACAAATCAAAATATAAGTGAAAACACTACTAATAATCAAAGTAGTTCTGAAGACACTACTAATAATCAAAGTATTTCTGAAAATACATCGGAAAAGAACCAGAGTAACAGTGAAGCAAGTTCGACAGAAGAAGGAAAATCAACAGAAAACGAAAAGGAAGAAAGGAACTTACAGGGAAATGAAGTGATAGAAGGATTTTACGGAGAATCCCAGGCAGACGCAATTTTAAAGTATAGAGAGACTATACTTAATCTTAATGAGATGATATGTAATGACATGAATGATTTATTCCTTGGGTATTATGGAGGTAATGACTATGGACTCTGTTGGTAAAATGGACACTACTAATATGGATAATGTTATCAAGGAATTAAATACCTGGTGTATGAATTATAGAGGGTTCATAAATCAAGTGTTTAGTGAGCAGGTAACAATGGAAGAAAAAGTTACAAAATTGTTTTGGTGTGTGAAAAAAGTATGTGAATCACAAGTAGAAGTTATGGAACAATATAACGCTTTGTATGATTATGTGATGAATTACTTTAGTAGCCTCGATGTGCAGAAAGAAATAGAAGATGCGGTGAAGAAATACATTGATAACGGGACTATTGGAAATCTCATCAATGATGAACTGTTAGGAGAAATAAACACTAAGGTAAATCAAAATACAAGCGATATTGGTAATTTAAAAAGTGATGTAGAAAACATGAGTAATTTTCGAGATATCCTTAAACGAGGTGGAAAGCGGATTTTATTTATGGGAGATTCTATTGGAGCAGGCTTTGGTTGGTGGACAAATGGTGACACGTCCGGAGACCGAGCTGGAAAAGAGGGTGTGATGTCTATATGGCAATCATTATGGCCTAACAACACTTATGTTAATACTGCAAAATTGGGTTGCTGTTTAGGAGATAATGCCGCCGGAAATGAGTACCCAAAAATCAGAGACCAGATACCGCAGTCTCAATATGATTACATTTTCATATTTTGCGGGATTAATGACGTTACTGTAGCAGGGACTAGAGAAGGGGGAGCAGATTATTTGGGTTCTATGAACCCTCTATTAGAAGCACAGGCTATTTCGAATTGGGATACGGCTTTTAATGCTCTATATTCTTTGCTAGGAACAATCAGAAGTACCTATCCAGATACTAAAGTCTTCTTTTGTACTGAACCATCTACAGAATACAACTATTATAAATACATTCAACCGTTTAAAGAATATAAGCGTATTACAAAACACTTTGGTTATTATGTGTTGGATTTATGGGATATATTCCCGGTTTACAATACGTATGGTTGTAATCATCTGTTTTATGACAGAGTACACCCTAACTATAACGGCTATCTAAAACTATCAAATGATATGCTATGTATGATAGAGCGCGAGATTTCGCAGAGAAATAGCGACTGCTCAGTAGGCTCGAATGTTATTAATATTTATTCCCCGTCCATGAAGCAGTTGGGTAACATTGATTACTATTCATATCTGCGCTATGCTCAGGCTGCGGTTCCGGATATTATACGTACACTAGGTGACGGATACTGGAACGAGTGTTTTGTATTCTGTCCAGGAAATGCTAATTTTATTCCAGTGAAAGTAGAACATAGTTATGGTGTCGGTATATGGTATATTACTTTTTATCCGACAGAATCTAATAAATTCCCTCTACGTTTTAAATCGACGGGAACAATCACAGAAATTGAAAATGAAGTTTCAATGTCACCAACTAGCAAACTTAATAGCTACGGTATCACGAAAATATGTGATATTCCTATTAGCGGCACGTTCTATGGTAGTATATCGGATTTTACTGATTTGCCTAGTAAGTGGACTGGCACGCTTTTATGCATTGTAATTGCGCACGTAAATGTCATGGTTGCTTCAAACCAGCCGAACGGTTACCTTGCGTATAAATGGATAGAGGTCGTACCGTATGGTTCTACGGAACGGTTCTATTGCAGATATATCAAAAATGGGTGGACAAGTGACCCTCTAATCGACTATTTCACAGACACAAGTTTACAGCCGTATAGCGGATAACTAAAGCACAGCATGAGGTTATGTTTAACCTTGTGCTGTGTTTTTATGTGATGACTTTGGAGCTGTCTCTTATACACATCTCCGAGCCCACGAGACACTGAGCGATGTCG
>ERZ1090861.911-NODE-911-length-16577-cov-6.051265_pt1 | contig 16577 bp, 9 predicted proteins | sample MGYA00478482_ERZ1090861 | MGnify/ENA primary metagenome ERZ1090861 (study PRJEB33644, sample SAMEA5815744) | chicken gut metagenome | biome: Chicken; feature: Gastrointestinal Tract; material: Caecum | place: Ireland | collected 2019-01-01 | study: A study of the... | reverse complement strand
AGCTCTTCGCCGAGATAATCGGACAGATCGGCTGCAAACGTCGTCATCGTCGCCAACCGGCACCCCTCGTTGATGTTGGGGAAGGAGACGTCGGCAAACGCGGTGTTTGCATATTCCGCCACCTGTGTCCCGTCTGCCTTATATACTTTCACGCAGGCGGCATTTCCGCCCATTTTGAAGCTGATCCAACCGCTTCCGCCCAGCGTAAATGTCGAAGATTTCAGCGTATAGCCATAGGATTCCGTCGCATTGGCTTTCCAACCGTCAAAATGATAGTTTCCGCCCTGATTGTACGGGAGCCGTTCTCCCCACCAGATCGTGTCGGAAATCACCGCATTCGCGCCGGAAATCTGACCGTTCCCGGTCCCTTCCGTATACGTCCAGCCTTCCAGATTTCCCGTTTCAAAGCCGCCGTTGCTCAGATGATAGGCGTCCGTGACTTCGACGATAAAAGTTGCCTCCTCTTCCAATTGTTCGTACGAAGCTTTATAGGTGACCGTGTACATGCCGGGTTTGCTCAGATCAAAGGCTTCAAAGTTCTCGGTGTACTCCGTCGTTCCATCGCTCACTTTCACGACCGAATAAGCGAAACTGTCAGCCGGAACAGAGCCGTAGCTCGCGGAGACCCCGTCGAGATAAGCGGTAAGATCGACGGACGGATTCGTCTTGATTGCGCGGTTGCGCGCATAGGACGTAAACCGGAACACCGGCAAGTCATACGGATAATCATACAGGCTGTAATATTCCTGCGTCGCCGAGGCAACCCCGTCGCTGCCCAGGCCCTGCGCCCAGATATAGTCCTCCTGCATGAGTGCAAGCGTCTCTTCTTCCGTCATGCTCACGCGGATGTCGTCCACCGTCACAGCGCCGAACGGAGAGGCGTTCGCGCCGTCCACGATCTTGATATACAGCACTTTCCCGATATAATCGGAAGCGTCGATATACTTGCGGAGCATATTCTCGGACAATTCGGGATCGACAAAATGCTCTGCGGGAGAAACGGTGAACAGTTCCTCATCCGTATTGCCGTCGCACACGGCCACATAGATGGAACTCTGCGGGGAGCCGCCCAAAAGCAGGCTGATGATCCCGTCGCCCGCCAAAGTAAACTTCGTGGAACGGATTGCCCCGGTCGCGCTTTCGGCGGCCATATAACCATTGAGGAATTTTTCGCCCTGTGCATTGAAAGAACGATTTCCCCAGAACAGCAGATCGGAATCGGAAATTGCAGCCGGGCCGAAAGCGGTTCCTTCCAGCAAAAGCCAGTTGTTGAGGCCGTCTTCAAAATCGCCGTTCTTGATGGTGGTATCCGTTTCCGTCTCGGAAAATTCCGGCGCGTCCAGAGAATCCAGTTTATCGGCGCGTTCTTTCTCGGCGGCGGTCACTTCCGCTTCCGTCTGATAGACGACGAAATCGTCGAGATTGAGATAGGCATAGTCTTCCGCTTCTCCCTTATCGTTGTCCGTGGCGCGAATGTAAATATTTTTGCCGACATAAGCGGAGAGGTCCGCCACATTGCGGATGAGCTGATCGGTGATGTACGGATCAGAGAATTCCGTATTGGACACTTTCAGGATCGCCGCGTCCTTGCCTTCTTCAAAAAATTCCACATAGCACTTTTCCCCGTCTTTTCCGGCACCGAGCAAAAATCCGATTTTTCCCGTGCCTCCGAGGGTGAACGTCTCGCTGGTCAGCGTACCCGTAAACTGCGGATTCCCGGCGTCATAGCCGCTGAAAAAGTTGTTCCCGGCCTTTCCGACTTCCACGCCGTTGACCTTGTCGGAATTGACGACGCCGTACCGGGAAAACGCCGATCCCGTCGTACTCCAACCGGTGATGTCACCGACTCCCTGCTCGAATCCTCCGTTCACGATATCCGCATTCACCTTGGATCCGTTCTCATTTTTTCCGCAGCCGGACGAAAGGACGCCTGCAATCGCAAACGTCAGCGCCGCAGCGCAGAGAAATACCTGCCGTTTTTTCATAGATCAATTCTCCTTTAATTCCTTATCGAATTCATAGCCGTCACGGTGCAGGAAAACTTCGCGTTGCCGTATACTTCCAGCCCGCCTCCCCGGCCGTAACAATAGGCGGAAATCGCCGCCGAATTGTCAAAATAAGCCTCTATGAGCGCCTTATCGATGTATATGGTGCCCGTAATCGTACCGCCTCGTCGGTATTCGCCCGAAAAATCGCCCCGGACGTTCTGATTGAAACGAGTGGTATCGATGCCCGCGCGGCTCTCCGTAAAGTACAGTCTCGCATACTCTCCGCCGCTCTTTTTAAGATACAGCCCGCATTCCCCCGAAATACCCGTGATGGTAAATTCGATTTTCAGCAGGTCGCCGTTCACGGCAGAAAGCCGGTTGTTTGCCTCCGACGCCGAAAGGGAAGAAAAACTGACGATCTGTTTTCCCTCCGCCGAAGAGGTGTCGATGTTTTTGAGTCCGAGCGTGCCGTCGGATTTGAGGAACAATTCACGCGGCAGCCCCGCGACAAACGCCCAGCCCGCATTGTAATGGTCCTCTTCTGTCCTCTGATCCTGCAAAATGGAACAGATATACACTTTTCCCGTACCCGGGTCAAGATACACCGTAGGCCCCGTAAAGACGTTATTGCCGAAATCCATCAGCTTCGCGTCGGCAAAATCCGCGGTAAAACGGCAGGTGGACGTATTGAAATTGCCGATGTAATACCATACGTCGTTATCCCCGTGCTGCGGAGAAAAGACAAACAGATATTTTCCGCTCTGCGCGCCGTTTTCATAGGGAAGAGGAACGATGTTGGGCATTTCCCAGACCGTTCCGTATTCCGGCTTGTAATTTCCCGGTGTGAACAGATTGCCCATATACGTCCAGTCGGTGAGTCTGTCCGCCGTCGTTCTGAACACATGCGCCGCACCTCTGCCGTCGATCTGACCGCCGACCACCATATAGCGGTCGTTGCCGATCCCGAACGCCTGCGCGTCGCGGAATTCCCCTTTCGTCCCCATCGCGTCCGTCTGGAACACCGCATAATCGCCGATCGTCCATTCCGTGAGATAAGGGTCGGAATAGTCCTTCGCATAAGCGAGCCCTACGTTCTGCGTCGAGCCGTTGGGGCGGGTGTCGTCGCCCGCCGTGATCAGCAACACCGGCCGGCCCTTCTCGTCGAACACAACGTTTCCCGTCCAGATTCCGTCCGGAGCGATTGTGCCCTCCGTCGGAATCACCGCTTCTTTCACCTGTTCCCACTGCACCATGTCATCGCTGACCCAGTGCCCCCAGCAGATATTCCGCCAATAGGGACCGACCGGATTATACTGATAGAACAGATGCCATTTTCCGTTATAGCGGAACAGCGCATGCGGTTCGTTCATCCAGTTCGCGGGCGGCGCGGCATGATACTGCGGACGATACCAGTCGTCTTCCAGCATGCTGTCCGGCAACCTTGCATCGTCGTAATCGATCGCGGGCATATCCTTTCCGCTCTCCGCCACCTGCGACGCATTTCTCGCAACCGTCATGACGGATAATTCGTCCATCAGACCGTTGAATTTACTCACCTCGAACCTCGCCTCATAAACGGGCTCGGAAGCGGCTCCCACAAGGATTTCCTTGCCCGAAGCCTGAATGGATGACCCCTTAGCCACCGCCGTTTCCCGCGCGAGACGGCCGTTGATATACAGGGACATTTTGCCGGCATTCCCGTCAAAAACCGCCGTCAGACGGCTCCATTCGTAAGTAGGAAGCTGATTTTGTGCGTCGTTGGAAAAACTCATGATATACCAGTCGTTTCCCGTTCCTACCCGGAAAGTGGGGTAGCCGAACTTGGTGATGCCCAGCAAAAAACCTTTCTTTGCCCCCGAATCGTACGAACCGACAATCACATGCGGCGTATGTTGTTCGGGAGAATCCTGCGGGGGGCTCCACGCATAGGCGCGCGGGCATACATAGACATCGATCGTCAGGGCGTTTCCGCTTACGTCCCCCGCATAGGAAAGGTACTGCGAATACCCGTCAAAGCTAAGCGCGGTGCCCTCAATCCCCTTCGGCCGATAGGGCAAGACGGGATCGTCCTGAAAACGCGGATCGTTGAGAACTCCGTTCACGACGGAAACCGCCCCGCTGCCGTTTTCGTTGGTTTCCGAAAAGTCGGTGCCTTCAAAATCCAGCGTCAGAATATTGTGCGGATCCGTCTGCGTTCCTCCGCCTCCGCCCGCGTCTTTCCAGTAAATCCGGTAATCGGTCGCCGTTTTCCCGTCGGCATAACCGCCTTTATAAAACTGCACGGTATCGTAAGCCTCTCCGATCTCCGGAGCGGATGCATACCAGGTGACGATGTCGTCGAAAAACGCCACGCCCCAGGGCGCGCCCCCTTCGTCGTGCAATTCGATGTACAGTCTCTCCCCCATATATCCCGACAAATCCGCGACAAACGTCGTCATTGTCGCCAGCCGGCAACCCTCGTCGAGATTCGGAAAACTGACGTCCGCAAACGCGGTGTTTTTATAATCCCCGATCTGCGTGCCGTCCTCTTTATACACCTTTACGCAGGCGGTCCGCCCGCCCATCCGGAAACTGATAACCCCGCAACCGCCGAGCACGAACACGGAAGAACGGAGAGAATAGCTGTCCTCTTCTCCTTCGCCGCCTTTGGCCGCCCAACCGTCAAAGTGATAGTTTCCCTCCTGATTATACGGCAACTGTTCCGCCCACCATACGCTGTCGGAAATCACCGCTTCCGCGCCGAGAATCTGCCCGTTTCCTTTCCCTTCCGAATAAGTCCAGCCCGTCAGATCACCCGTCTCGAAACCGCCGTTGATGACAGAGTTTTCCTCCGTCTCCGGCGGAATTTCCGAACCGCCCGTGACGGAATCCGAACCGCCCGTGACGGAATCCGAACCGCCCGTGACGGAATCCGAAGTTCCGCCCGGCACGCTGTCAGAGCTTCCGCCCGAACTGCCGCCCGGGTTCCCGCCGCAGGCCGAACCGACGGCAAGCGCAAAACACAGGGAACACAATGCAATCAAAACCGATATTTTTTTCATCCCGTTTCCTCTTATTCCTGGATTATTTCCGGGAGGGAAAGAGAAACGCCCCTTTCCCCCGCCAGTCGCATTCGCGTGTTCCGTATCTTATAAAGCGTTTACTGCCTGCACCCAGGGAATATTGTATTCCGTAGGCGTATCCTCCTGCTCCTCTTCGCCCGCCGGCTTGTAATAGAAAGAAACTTTATCCGACAAAGCGGCGATATTCGGCGCGGTTTCGTAATAGGTGACGATGTCGTCAAAGAACGCCACCGCCCAGCCCTCCGCCGTTTCATCGCAAAGCTCGATATACAGCTCTTCGCCGAGATAATCGGACAGATCGGCTGCAAACGTCGTCATCGTCGCCAGGCGACATCCCTCGTTGATGTTGGGGAAGGATACGTCCGCAAACGCCGTATTTTTATAGTAAGCAATCTGCGTTCCGTCCGCTTTGTACACTTTTACGGCCGCCGCGTTTCCTGCCATTTTGAAACTGATCCAGCCGCTTCCGCCCAGCGTGAACGTTGAAGATTTCAGCGTATAGGTATCCGCTTCTCCTTCGCCGCCCTTGGCCGCCCAGCCGTCAAAATGATAGGTGCCTTCCTTGTTGTAGGGAAGCCTTTCCGCCCACCAGGTACTCTCGGAAATCACCGCTTCCGCTCCGAGAATCTGTCCGTCGCCTTCTCCTTCCTGATAAGTCCAGCCCGTCAGATCGCCCGTTTCAAAATCGCCGTTGACAATCAGATATTTTGCATCCACTGCCGGCTGTTCGGTCGAATCGGAACTGTCTACGGTCGAATCTGACCCGCCCGTGACGGAATCGGAGCCTCCCGTAACAGAGTCCGAGTTCCCGCCTGTGACGGAATCAGAACCACCTGTGACGGAATTGCCCCCGCCTGCCGTCGAATCTGTGGAAATGACGGAGGAATCTTCCGAAGTCTCATTGCCGCCGCAAGCGGCCGCAGAACATGCAAGCGCAAAAGTCAGCGCACACGAAAGCACCAAAAATGCAATTTTTTTAATATTCTTTTTCATTTTATTTTCCCCATTTGTTTATTTTTTATCAATTGAAACCCCATGACTTCCTACCGGAAATATCTACAGATTTACTGCCAAAGACCTTTATAATAATTCTGAATGCTTGCGACGATTTCCTTCGTTCTGCCGCCCATTTCCGCCGTACTGTCAAGCACGTCCTGACGGTAATTTCCCATTCTTGCCTTGTCGGCGGCCGCAATCGCTTCCGCTTCCGCCTGCGTCAGGCTGACCTGCAAATCATCGAACGTGACAAAGCCGAAATCGCTTGTCGCCCCGTCCACAACTTTTACATACAGCTCTCTGCCGAGATAGTCGCCCGCATCGACAAAACGGCGAAGCATAATTTCCGCCAGCAAGGGATCGTTGAAGTATTCGTTAGTCACTTTAATCAGTTCTTTATTTGTCTTTGCGTCACACACCGCCACATAGCTGACGGAATTTTTCGCCGTACCCAGCTTAAAGGTAATGATACCATCCCCGCCAAGGGTGAACACCGAACTCTTCAACGTAACCGTTTGTCCTTCGTCCGTCATCAGGAAATAATTTCCTTCCTTGTCGAATGTCTGCACGGTCTGGCCATTCATGTCATGGAAATTCGGATCGGTCTCCCAATAGGTCGTCGCCTCAGAAATATTGGCACCACTGCCGCCTTCGACCGTCCAGCCCGTCAGATCGCCCGTCTCAAATCCGCCGTTGATCACCTGATTGGACGAGGAAACGACCAGGTCGAAAGTAGCTTCCGCATATTTTCCGCTATCCGGTTCGGTCAGGTGATAGGTCACCGTATAGGTTTTTCCGGCCTTTACGGCAAACGCCTCAAAGCCCTGCATATATTCTGTTTCGCCGTCGGACACGCGAACGACGGACGCCACAAGCGTTTCCGGATCCACGCCGAGCATCTTGCCCTGCACGCCCGAAATATAGTCGTTCAGATTGACCGTCCCTTCCACAACGCCCTGGTTCTCGGCCGGCTGCGTAATGATGACTCCTCTCGCGTCTTCTACGACCAGCGACTTATAATAATTCTGAATGCTCGAAACGATCTCTTTCGTTCTGCCGCCCATTCCCGCCGTACTGTCAAGCACGTCCTGACGGTAGACTTCCATTCTTACTTTATCCGCGCCGGCAATCGCTTCCGCTTCCGCCTGCGTCAGGCTGACCTGCAAATCGTCGAACGTGACAAAGCCGAAATCGCTCGTCGCCCCGTCCACAACTTTTACGTACAGGTCTTTTCCGAGATAATCGCCCGCATAGACAAAACGGCGAAGCATGATTTCCGCAAGCAGAGGATCTTTGAAATACTCGTTGGTCACTTGAATCAGTTCTTCATTCGTTGCCGCGTCGCACACCGCCACATAGCTGACGGCATTTTTCGCCGTGCCCAGCTTAAAGGTAATGATGCCGTCTCCGGAAAGGGTGAACACGGGACTCTTCAACGTAACCGTTTGACCTTCCTCCGTCATCAGGAAATAATTTCCTTCCTTGTCGAATGTCTGCACGGTCTGGCCGTTCATGTCGTGGAAATTCGAATCGTTCTCCCAATAGGTCGTCGCCTCAGAAATATTGGCGCCGTCGCCTTCAACCGTCCAGCCCGTCAGATTGCCCAGCTCGAATCCGCCGTTGGCTTCGAGCTTGCTCTGATAATACACCTCGACGACCGTCTTGCCGCTTGCATATACTTTGTATTCGGCATTTTTCGAAGCATCGACGACATATCCGTCGATCTCCTCCGCGCAATCCGCGCTGTTGATCACAGAATCGATCTTAAAATTCTTCGAGGTATCCGCTTGCAGTTTTTCGCCGTCGGCCGTGAGGTGTTTCACCGTCACCGTCGTATCAACCGTCTTTACGGGATCGACATAATTTTCCTGCAACCAGGCTTTTTTCTCCTCAGAAGGAGCAACCGCGGACGTATCTTCAATGGCCTTTTGCGCCACATAGGCCGCCGAACGCGCATTGTCGTTCTCTGCGGCAAATACATAAGAAGTTTCCCCTTCCGCCGGGGTATATCCGATATAGCCGATTCCGATAAAGTCGCCTGCAAGATTCTTTTCCAGAATATCTACGATCGAGCCGTAGAAATGCACGTTTTGCGCGTCCGTTTCGGACGTGTACAACTGTTCCGTTTCCAGATTGATGATCTGCGTATAACTTTCCTCGTACACGCCGTCCTCATCTGCCCAGTCGTAGACCTTTTTTCCGCCTGCGCCGAACACGCTGGCGGCGGTGAGCGGCGTGGCCTTATGATAGGCATATGGTGCAATCAGAATCCCATAGGAAACCTTTGTATACTCCGCCGAGCTTTCCAGTGCGTTATAAGTATCCGCCGGCATGGTGACTGCCCACCGGATTCCGGTGAGCTCCTTACTTTCCGCCATGCGGACGGAAGCGCCCGCCGTCATTTCGAGCCCTGCCGTCTCCGGCGTGACGGAAGCATTTTCCTCAGCCTTTACGCCATACACGGTTCCGGCCGCGCAGAGGGACGCACAGGCAAACCCCAACAACAAAAAAACCACGGATCTTTTCATTTTATTTCTCCTCCCCGTTAATCCCAGATATTGTTTCCGTTAAAAATATCCTGAAAGACCTTTTCGTCTTCGCCGATTCCCGACGTCGTGATGACATCTTCCTCGCAAAACTCCGTAATCAAGATTTCCGGAGTTTCATACCTGCGTTGTTTCATTTCATTTACCTCCCTGATTCATGATAAATTTTACTTTCGGATTCCGTTTGGAAAAGAATCTTTTCAGCCATTGTTTGGTTCCGTACTTCATACGACGATGTCGTATTTTTCCAGAGATACCAGACGCGCGGAGCCGCCTTCCGCATAAAAGCGGATGCCCATATCCTGCGGATCGGAATAAATATTGCCCGTCATAGTGCGTTCGCCGCCGTTGAGGAACACCTCGCAGGAAGAAACATCGAGGAAAATCCGGAATTGCAAGCGGTTGTTCTCGATCTCCGCCTGCACGGAACGAACCGTCGCATTCGTTTCTTTGCCCGCCCCGGAAATGCGCGTGCCCATATCCGAACGGTCGAAATACACCAATCCCGAAGCGCGGTCGTAATAAATGCGGGTTTCATGTTCGCTGCCGCAGAATACCTTTACGCCCGTTTTCTCCGCCGTGCCCAGATCGAGCGTGAACACCAGCTCCGCCTTCGTTCCCTCCACGCCGGGCAGAACCAATTCGCCGTCAATGGCTTTGTCCTCCGCTTTTACCGGATTCTGACGGTAGTTCTCCACTTCGCGGACGGGCGACTGATACAGTTTTCCCCCTTGCAGGCTGAGTTCGCGCGGCAACGTCATTGCCCCGGCCCAGTTATGCGCCTGCGTCGGCAAAGTCCGGTCCCACATCTGCATCCAGGCGATCATGATGACCCGCCCGTCCGGCGCCGTCATCGTCTGCGGCGCATAGAAATCGAATCCGCTGTCGATCTCGTCCTCGATCTCCCGCTCAAACGCGCCCGTCGCCGTATCCAGCCGCCCCGTCATATACAGGTTGCCGTGCAGGTTCTCATAACGCCAGCCCTGCGTGGCAAAGCCCTGGGGACTGGTGATAAGCACATCCGTTCCGTCAATCACCGCAAGATCGGGACATTCGTAAATCCCCTCCGTGCGATGATCTTTCCAGACGGTGCCCACAAAAGTCCAATCGGCCAGGTCCTGCGATTTATACAGCAGCAACTGCCCGGACCCGTCGTTGTTGCGAGAGCCGATGATCGCGTAATAGCTGCCGTCCCGCCAAAAGACTTTCGGATCGCGGAAATCCGCCTGAGAACAGTCGGAAGGCACCTTGCCGCTGTCGATCACCCGGTTGACCTTCTTAAAATGCACGCCGTCCGAGGACTTTGCCAGCGCCTGGGTCTGCTTCCCGTCCGCCACGGAAGTATACAGGAGATACAACTCGCCGTCTTTGAGAATGGACGAGCCGGAAAAACATCCGTCCTTGTCATAAGGAGTGTCGGGCGCAAGCGCCGTGGGCGCCAACTCCCACTTGATCAGATCAGAAGAAGTATAATGTCCCCAATGCATAGGCCCCCAGGCAGAGGAATAGGGGTGGAACTGATAGAAAAGCTGGTATTTCCCGAACGCATAATTGAATCCGTTCGGGTCGTTCATCCACCCGACCGGAGGCATGGCATGATAGGTGTTTCTGTATTGCGGATTGACCGAAGCCATGTTTTCTTCTATGTATTTATCCGCTTCCAGCGTCTTGCTCACTTCCTCCTCCTCTCCCTGATAGTTGACGATAAAATCATCTACATTGATGTAATTGTGCGCTTGCACCGACATATCGTTGTCAACCACTTTGATAACGACCTCCTTTCCGACATATTCGCCCGCATCGATCACAACCCGATGCATGCTGTCATAAAATCCGGCGACGCCGTAAGCGTCATTTCCCCGCCGGATGAGCTCATTCCCTTTCGTATCGCACACCGCGACGTAGCACTTTTCCGCATCCGCGCCGGCGCCGATCAGAAAGCCGATTTTTCCGTTCCCTTCCAGCTTGAACGGCTCGCTTGTCAGCGTCCCCCGGAAGATGCCGTCCTCTTTTCCGCCGTACAGGAAAAACTCGCCCTTTTTATAGAACGCATTGCCCTGTTCGTCCTTGGACTGTATATAGACGCAGCGATCGGAAAACGCATTCCCCTCCACCGTCCAGCCGTCCAGGGTGCCCCGCTCAAATCCCCCGTTTGCAAACGTGTATTCGTCGGTGCGCTCGGAAGAACAACCGGAAAGCACAAAAATTGCCGCCAGGGCAAAAGCCGCCGTCTTACCTATACTTTGATTATTTTTCATAAAATACCTCACCGGTAAATCGAACCCATTTCCGCCACGCGGAGGGAAACAATTTCGATCGCGCCGCCTTCCGCGTACAATTCAATCCCCATGCTCGTTCGGTCCTCGGGATATACGCGCGCCGTCACGGCTTTATAATCGTCAAAGAACGCTTCGATCAACGAGCGGTCGAGATAAAATTCCATTTTCAGGACGTCGCCCATCCGATAGCTGTCGTAAAAATTCCCGGAAATGTTCTGATCGCCCGCAAGCCCCGTCTTTACGCCGAGTCTGCCGTTTGCGACGTCGTAATAATAATCGGTGTATTCGTTCTTGGCGTCATTTTGGCGGAGATGTATGCCGAACAGCGTCGCCCCCGCGTTGCGCACGGTGATTTCGACGTGCAGCATATCCCCGCGCGCGGAAGCAAGTTTTTCGTTCGCCTCCGAAAGCGTGAGATTTTCCCCTTCTGCCAGGACATCGCCTTCCAGGTTTTCCAGAGCGTCCACAGGACGGATAGCCGCGTCCGAGCCGTCGTCCGTCAGATAAATTTCACGGGCCAGCCCCACCGAATGCGCCCAGCCGGACAGATACTGATCGTGCGGCTCCCGCTGATCCTGCATGATGGAAAACATGAACACCTTTCCGCTGACGGGATCGGTAAACGCGCTGGGGCCGGTGAATACATTGTTGCCGAAATCAAACCGGCGCGGCGTCGAAAACTCCGGCTCAAACCGATAAGTCTGTTTGTTGAAATTGCCGAGGAAATAGAAAATATCGTTGTCCGCCGAATCCGCGGGCGCCGGCGAGAACGCAAACAGCCATTTCGTGATCTTGCCCGACGAATTGGAAACCGGAATCAGCACGGGAAGTTCCCAGGTCTGCCCCAGGTCGGACGGCTGATTGGCCATCTCGTAAAGCTGGCCGCGATAGGTCCAGTCGGTGAAAGAATCGTCCTGCGTGGTATACAGCAACGCCGTACCGCCCGCATTTTTGGTGGAAGCGGAACAGATCAGCATATACCAGGTATCACGGCCCTGTTCGTCCTTTTCCTGATAGACATACGCGTCGCGGAAATCACCCGCTCTGCCCTGCCCGGGCTGTTGTTTGATCGCGTATTCGTCGGATACTTCCCATTCGGTGAGATAGGGATCGCTGAGATCCTTCGGCCGCGCAATTCCGATGTTCTGATTGCCGATGAGCCCCTCTCCCGCGCTTGCCCAGCTGTCATTGCCGGCCGTGAAAAAGAGTACGGGCGCGCCGTCCGAATCGTATGCCGCGCCGCCCGACCATACCCCGTCTGGCGCCACCGTGCCCGCCGTGGGCGTGATGACTTCTTTGAGGGGCGTCCAGTTCACCATGTCGTCCGACACCAGATGGCCCCAGCAGATATTGCGGAAATAGGGTCCCGTGAGGTTAAACTGGAAAAACAGATGATAATAACCGTTATAATAGAAGGGCGCATGCGGCTCGTTCATCCAATGCTGATAGGGCCCGCCGTGATACTGAGGCTTGTGATAGTCCTCCGTGAGCACGTTTTGCAACCAGATATCCTCAAACGTGATTTCAGCGGGCCGGCCGTTCACAAGACAGCCTTTATAATACTTCGTAATCTCCGAATCGGTCATGACGGCCTTATAAATTTTCACGTCGTCGATAAGGCCCGAAAGCATATTGCAGGTCGCCGTCGCGTTGGAGGTGCCGTTGTTGTTCCGACCGATGTAAAGCCAGTCGTAGCAGCCGGAAATTTTCGCGTTTTCATAAAAATTGCGCGAGCTGATCTTTTCGCCGTTGAGATACATCGACATCACGCCGTTCGCGCCGTCGAAAGTGGCGGCGACGTGATTCCATTCGTATTTGACAAGCGGATGTCCGTCGTCCCACAGCCGGAGATACCGGTCCCCTATGCCCACCTGGAAACTCCACGCGCCGTGCCTCTGATAGCCGAGGATAAAACCCTGGTTGGCATCCACGTTATACTGGCTGACAATCGCCGTCAGATGTTCCTCTTCGTTGGCGGCGGCGTTCGGGTCGTCCCATTCAAACATCCGGGGCGCCACCCAGGCGGAAACGGTGAGAGAACTTCCCGAAATCCGGATATCCTCGTAATCATAGCGGACAAAATTGGAATATCCGTCCATGAGCAGCGAACCGCCGACGGCGCCGCTCTTGCGCCATTGCGGGTCCTGCCCCTCATCCTGATATGCGGGATTTGTCAGGACATACTGCACGGTGGCTTTGTCGAGATTGCCCGAACTGTCTTTCACCGTGTTTCCCTTGCCCTCGTCGAAAGTGAGATGAAGCATGAGATCGTCGGCGTGCGGGTCCTTTTTGCCGCAACCGCCAAGCGAAAATAACCCCGCGCAGCAAAGCGCCGCTGTCAAAAAAGCAAGAATCGTTATATGTACTTTTTTCTTCATTCTTTTCTCCCTGTTATTTCAGTCCCGAGAAAGAAACGCCTTCCACAATATACCGCTGACAGAAAATATAGACGATCGCGATGGGGATCGTGGAGAAGGTAAGCGCCGCCATGACGACGGACAGGTCTTTCGGGTTATAGGTGTTGACAAGCTGCAAAAACACCTGCAAGGGCTGATCCTTCGGATTGGGGAACATCAGCTGCGCAAAGACATATTCGTTCCACTGCCCCATGAATGTGAAGATTGCCACCGTTGCAAAAATCGCCTTGGAAAGCGGCATGATAATGCGGAAATAGGTAACCAGCTTATTGGCGCCGTCCAGTTCCGCCGCCTCTTCCAGTTCCCGCGGCATTCCGAGGAAAAACTGCCGGAACATATAGATATAAAACGCGCTGACAAACCCGGGAAGCAAGTAACCAACCACGCGGACGTTCGCCTGCAACAGCCCCAGTTTGCTCAGAATGACATACTGCGGCACGATGGACGTCTCGACGGGGACGATAATCAGGAGAATGATCACCGTCGTGATCGCATTGCCACCGGGGAACTGCAATCGCGCGAGTGCATATCCCGCAAAGGAATTGAGAATGATCACCGCCGCCACGGTCACGGCGCAATACACGATGCTGTTTATAATCGAACGGCCGAAGTATTCAAACGAAGTAAACAGCGAAACATAGGAATCGAACCACTCCGAGACATTCCAGGAAGCGGGAAGGAAGGTGCGCCACGACGACATCTGCGCATAGATGGCGGACTCCGGTTTCAGCGAAGAAACCACCATCCACCATACGGGAAACAGAAAGAGCACGCAAAGCAGTGCAAGGCAGATGACCGCAATCGTTTTCAAAGCGATCTTGCCGGGAGAATATTTCTTTTTACGATGTTGAGACACAGCCTCAGAAGAAACCGCCTGATTCATTTTTCTCCCTCCTCAATCTTTCACGTCCATCACTTTGCGAAGCGTCAGCGCGATCGCTGCCATAAAGAAAGTATACAGCAACGCAATGGCGCTCGAATAGCCCACATCGCGGAAAGTAATGCCCTGGGTATAGATATAATAGGACATCGTCATCGTCGAATCGACAGGACCGCCGCCCGTCATGATCATCGGTTGCGTGATGAGGCGGAATGCCCCGATCAGCATCGTGATGAGCACAAACGAAAACGTGGGCAAAAGATTGGGCAGGGTAATCCGGAAAAACTTCTGTCTGGAATCCGCCCCGTCGATCGCCGCAGCCTCGTAAATTTCCGGCGGGATATTTTTAAGGCCGGACAGGAAAATCAGCATCTGATACCCCGCCCCCTGCCAGGCCGAAATGAATACAATGACGTTCAGGGCCTGATCGGGACTTTCCAAAAAGGGCTGTCGGGAAAAGCCGAACGTTTCCAGCATGGCATTGATAAGTCCCTCCTGCTCGTTCATGAGATTCATCCACAGAAAAGACGTCACCGCAAGCGACAGCATCACGGGACAGAAAAATGCCCAGCGGAAAAAGGTGTTGCCGCGGATTTTGGTATTCAGAATTAACGCCAGCCCCAAAGCGGCGCAAAGTTGTAACGGAACCACTTTGACCACGAATTCCATCGTGTTCCCGAAAGCGTTCCACATATATTCGTCCTGAAATGCGTCCGCAAAATTCCCGATGCCGTTCCAGGTCACGCTGTCCAGCTTCAACAACGACGCGTTCATAAACGCATAGGACAGGGACACCAGCATCGGAGAAATAATGAAGATGCACCCCAGCACGAACGCCGGCAGTATGAAACAAACTCCCACTGCCGCATCGTGTTTTTTGTAAGTCTTCCCCAAGAAACGGAAATACATTCCCGGAAATTTTTTCGACATGGCTTCTCCTCTTATCTGTCGACCGTCTGCGCTTTGCTCCTCACTTGTTCCGCGAGATTATAATCGCTCGCCCCCGCTTTGGTCTCCATGTATTCGATGATGTCCGAATATGCCGAGCTGAGTTTGGGATAGTTCACCATCATCGGCCGGGGCGCACCCGTCTGCACAAGGATGTCGGAAAGCGATTTCAGAGCGCCGGAATCAAAATCGTCCCCGTTTTCCAGAACCGATTTATGCGTGGGGAAAGTTCCGATGGAATCGTACAGCAACTCGCTCGCTTCCGGCCCGGTGAGATAAGCCACCACCTGCGCCGCCGCTTTATAATCCCGAGAATCCCGCGTCACGCCGAATCCCCAAGAGCCACAGGGAGACGCCACCGTTCCCTTTTCTCCGGCTTCGCTTTCGTATACGGGGAAAGGCATAATGTCATATTTATCGACAAAAGACTTATAATCCTTTTCGATCGTGCTCACCAGCCAGGGGCCGTAGATTTCAAATGCAATCTCTCCGCCCGGGAACGCATTCACATTCGTCCCGTTGTACACCCATTCGTTCGCTGCGTCTTTTTCAAACAGATCGCCCAGCATTTCCAGACCCGCGATCGATTTCTCGCCGCCCAGTGCCGCCGTCACCTTTCCGTCCGAGTCGAAAAAGCTTCCGCCGGCGGAATAGACCAACGGCGAATACAGATACATGCACCCTTCGTCTCCGCCGAATCCGAGATTGAGCTTAATCTTATAGCTCTTCCCCGCCTCTTTCAGCTTCAGCATCGCCTCTTCGACGTCTTTCCAGCTCCAGGGATTTTCAATCGTCCCGAAATCCGCTTCCGTATAGCCGACCGACGTGAGCAACTCCTTGTTGTAGTACAATCCGCCGGGCGCGTCCATACCGGAAAGCGCATACAGCTTTCCGTTGTAAGTGGACTGCTCTATAACGCTGTCAACATAATCCGAAACGACGCTCTCCTCCAGATAGTCTCCGATGGGCACCAGAATTTCGTCCGACGCATACGCCGTGATGTTCGGGCTGTCCACCGCCACCACGTCGGGAAGTCCGCCGGACAGAATCTCGCCGCTGATCGCCGTGGAAAGCGCATCGGCCGTATTTTTATACTCGATACTCATGACAATCGTGCGCCCGTCGTCCGTTTTCAATTTCAGGTCATTGAACATATCCTGAATCGCCCGGAACGTTTTCCCCTCCGGCTCGGCCTCCGATTTATGCAGCCACACTTTCACCACTTTCACGGTATCGGTATCTCCGCCGTCGTCTCCTCCGCCCCCGCAGGCACTCATACCGCCCACGCCGAAAGCCAACATTGCCGCCAACATGATTACAGGGAATTTTTTCATCATTCCACCTCCATAATTCCGCGAAAATCGCGGTTTTGAATTTCTATTTTATGGAATCGTTTCCATATCTTTCCAAATTATAACACTGCCGGAATTTTATCCGAAAGTGTCCCATATCCTTTTTGGA
>ERZ1090861.910-NODE-910-length-16577-cov-7.170076_pt1 | contig 16577 bp, 12 predicted proteins | sample MGYA00478482_ERZ1090861 | MGnify/ENA primary metagenome ERZ1090861 (study PRJEB33644, sample SAMEA5815744) | chicken gut metagenome | biome: Chicken; feature: Gastrointestinal Tract; material: Caecum | place: Ireland | collected 2019-01-01 | study: A study of the... | reverse complement strand
CCCGACGACAACCTCGGCAGTTTCGTGCATAAACAGGGGCCGGAAAAGCGCTTTCACTTCCTGGGCGGGAACTGCCGGGGGCACACGGCGGTGCGCGCCGAAGACGTGGCGGCGCAAAAGCGCGCCCGTCCCCGGGCGGCGGTGCTCACGCACCCCGAATGCCGGCCGGACATCCGCGCCCTGTCCGACTTTGTGGGCAGCACCGCGGAGATCATCGCCCGCGCCGAAGCGGGGGCGGAAGAAGAGTACATCGTCTGCACCGAGCCGGGCGTGCTGTACGAACTGCGGCGGCGCTGCCCGGGCCGGCGCTTTTATCCCGCGGCGCCCGTCTGCGGCGACATGAAGCGCGTCACGCCCGAACGCGTGCTCGCCTGCCTGCGGGAAGGCCGCGGCGAAGTGACGCTTTCCGACGAGCTCGCCGCGGCGGCGCGGCGGCCGCTGGAACGCATGCTGGAACTGGCAAAGTGAGGGAACGTATGGCAGAAAAACGGTACGGCGTGCTGATCGCCGGCACGGGCGTGGCGGGGCTTTGCTGCGCGCTTTCGCTGCCGCGCGAAACGAGCGTCCTTCTGGTGAGCAAGGCCAAAGCCGACGAGAGCGACTCTTTTCTGGCGCAGGGCGGCATCTGCATGCTGCGCGGCCCGGAGGACTTCGCCGGATATTTCGAAGACACGATGCGCGCGGGGCATTACGAAAACGACGAGGCCGCCGTGCGGCTGATGATCGAGAGCTCGCCCGCGATGATCGAATCGCTGGTGCGCTACGGCGTCGAATTCGCGCGCGACGACGCGGGTCGGTTCCGCTTCACGCGCGAAGGCGGCCATTCGCGGCCGCGCATCCTCTTCCACGGCGACGTGACGGGCAAGGCGATCACCTCGTGCCTGCTCGAACGGGTGCGCGAGCTTCCCAACGCGGTCATCGCCGAAGAGACCGAGCTGGTCGACCTGCTCTGCACGCCCGGCCGCGGGGGCGAATGCTTCGGCGGGGTCTTGCGCGACAACGCGACGGGCGCCCTCTCCGCCGTGTATGCGGACGCCGTGCTGCTCGCCACGGGCGGCGTGGGCGGATTGTTCGAAAATTCCACCAACTTCCGCCACCTCACGGGGGACGGCGTCGCCATCGCGCTCAAAAACGGGGTCGAAGTCGAACACCTCGATTACGTGCAGATCCATCCCACCACTTTTTATTCGGAAAAGGGCGGGCGGCGCTTCCTCATTTCCGAATCGGTGCGCGGCGAAGGCGCTGTGCTTCTGGACAAGCACGGCCGCCGCTTCTGCAACGAACTGATGCCGCGCGACGTGGTCACCGGCGACATCCGCGCGCAGATGCAGAAGGACGGCACCCGGCACGTGTGGCTGGACATGCGGCCCGTCGGCGCGGCGACGCTGCGCGAACATTTCCCCACCATCTGCGCCCACTGCCTGGAAGAGGGGTACGACGTGTTCAAAGACCCCATCCCCGTGGTGCCCGCCCAGCACTATTTTATGGGCGGGATCAAGGTAGACCTCGACGGCCGCACGAGCATGTGGCGGCTGTTCGCGGCGGGGGAGACGGCGTGCAACGGCGTGCACGGCAAGAACCGGCTGGCGAGCAATTCTCTGCTCGAAAGCCTGATCTGGGCCCGCCGCGCGGCCGCGGCGATGGCGCAGCTGCCCGCCGCGGGAGAAGGCCCCGCGCCCGATTTCGCCGCCTACGGCGATTACGCGGCGCTCAAACAGGATTATGCGAAAAAAGTCCGCGACGAAGCGGAACGGGAGGCTTATTGTGATTGACGAGATTTCCATGAAGATCCGCGCGGACGAACTCATCCGCATGGCGCTGGCCGAAGACGTGACCAGCGAGGACGTTTCCACCAACGCCATTCTGCGCGAGAGCGCCTTCGGCGAAGCCGAGCTCCTGTGCAAGCAGGACGGCGTGGTCGCGGGCCTGCCCGTGTTCGAGCGCGTGTTCGCGCTGCTCGACGACGCGGTGACGGTGGTCTGCGAGGTGCAGGACGGCGCCCGCGTGCGCCGCGGGCAGGTTCTGGCGCGCGTGTACGGCGATATGCGCTCCATCCTCACGGGCGAGCGCACCGCGCTCAACTTTTTGCAGCGCATGAGCGGCATCGCCACCTACACCGCCGCCATGGCGGACCTGCTGCGCGGGAGCGGGCTGCAGCTGGTCGACACCCGCAAGACCACGCCCAACATGCGCCTGTTCGAAAAATACGCCGTGCGCATGGGCGGGGGCGGCAACCACCGCTGGAACCTTTCGGACGCGGTGCTGCTCAAAGACAACCACATCGGCGCGGCGGGCGGCGTCAGAGAGGCCGTGGCCCGGGCGAAGGCGTACGTTCCCTTCACGATGAAGATCGAAGTGGAGTGCGAAAAGCCGGAACAGGTCGCCGAGGCCGTGGAAGCCGGCGCCGACATCGTCATGCTCGACAACATGAGCGACGAGCAGATGAAGGAAGCCGTCCGCCTCGTGGCGGGGCGCGCGCTGGTCGAAATTTCCGGCAACGTCACCAAAGAAAACGTGCAGCGCCTGGTTTCCGTCGGGGCGGACGTCGTGTCCTGCGGGGCGCTGACGCACTCCGCGCCCATTCTGGACGTTTCGCTGAAAAATCTGCGCCCTGCCGAGATCGGCGACGTCGGAAAGCGTTGAGCGCGAAAGGGGGATCTTTGTTCATGAAAGGGGAAGAAAGGCGCCGCGAGATCGCCCGTTCGCTGGGCCGGGAGCCCGTCTCCGCCACGGCGCTGGCCGAGCGGCTGGGCGTTTCCCGCCAGGTCATCGTGCAGGACGTGGCCATTCTGCGCGCGGAAGGGGCGAAGATCCTCTCCACCAACCGCGGCTACGTGGCGGCGGGCGGGCCGCGCGCCGAGCGCGTGTTCAAGGTGCGGCACACCGACGCGCAGGTGCGCGAAGAGCTGTTCCTCATCGTCGACGCGGGCGGCCGCGTCGAAGACGTGTTCGTCTGGCACAAGGTGTACGGCAAGATCGCCGCGCCCATGGGCATCGGCTCGCGCCGCGAGGCCGAGGCGTTCGCCGAAAAGATCGAAAGCGGCGTCTCGCGGCCCCTCAAAAACATCACGGGCAGCTACCATTACCACACCGTTTCCGCCGAGAGCGATGCGGCGCTCGACCAGATCGGGCGCGAACTGCGCGCGCGCGGCTTTCTGGCCGAAGGCGACTGACCGGCTTCGCCCGGCACGCGCGCAGGCCTGTCAAGCCGGGTGCAACGACCGGCCGCGCCCGTTCCGGGGACCAAAATTCGGGCGCGGAAAAATCCTGCGCCAAAACCCCGGCATGTAAGCTCCGGCGCCGGGGCCGGAGAGCGGAATTTCGCGGCGCGCAAATTTCACGGAAAGCGCGCAAAAATGAGTTGACATTCGCTTTTCCTTTTTTTATAATAGGCGTAACAATGCATCATTTGGTTCGGCTTTGAAGGAGTAATCGGCGCGGGGTTTTCCTGCGCGGCAAGTCTACAATCACGTCCCTTCGGGATAGGCTTGCCTGAAATGATGAGATTCGGGCACAGGCGCGCTGGCGCGGTGTCGGGTCTTTTTGCTTTTTCGGCAGGATGTTTTGCCCCCGCGCAGCATGGCGCGGGGGCTTTTTCGGCGTTTTGCCGGCGCCGCCCGCGGGGCATCGGGATCGGAAGAAAAAATCGGAATCGGCAGGTAAAGAACATGCAGTTTTACAGGACGACGGCGCAGGAGGCCCTGCGCGCGCTGGAGAGCGACGCGGCGAACGGGCTGCAGCCCGAACAGGTCGCGGCGCACCGCGAAAAGTACGGAAAGAACGAGTTAACCCGGGCAAAGCGCAAGTCGCTTCTGCGGCGCGTCTGGGAGGCGGCCACCGAGCCGATGCTCATCCTTCTGTTTTTCGCGTGGCTGATCACCATTGCGGTGAACATCGTCAACGTCACGCAGGGCGAGCATTTCGACTATTACGAGTGCGTCGGCATCCTCGTGGCCATCGCCATTTCGGTGGTGCTCACCGTGGTGATGGAGGGCCGCAGCGCCAAAGCCTTCGAAGAGCTGAACAAGATCAAAGAGGGGGTCGAGATCAAGGTCGTGCGCGGCGGCGTGGTGCAGTACGTGCCGCAGAACGAGCTGGTCGCGGGCGACATGGTCTATCTGGAAACGGGCAACAAGGTCGCGGCGGACGGCCGGCTGATCGAATGCGTTTCGCTCGCCTGCGACGAGTCTTCGCTCACCGGAGAATCGGCGCCCGTCGAAAAGAACGCTTCCGCCGTGTTCGATCGCGACCTGCCCGTCGCCGAGCGCACCAATATGGTGTATTCTGGCTGCTTTGTGACCGGCGGCACGGGCAAAATGGTGGTCACGGGCGTGGGCGACAACACCGAATTCGGCCTGATCGCGCGCGAGATCCAGCGCGGCGGCGAGGGGCAGACCCCCTTGCAGGAAAAGATGGGCCGCCTCGGCAAGGTCATCACCGTCATCGGCGCGGTCTGCGCGGCGCTCATCTTCCTCATTCAGCTCGTCGTCATCCTCGTGCGCGGCACCGCCTCGTTCGAGAGCATTTCGGGCGTGTTCATCGACAGCATCGTGCTCATGGTCGCGGCGGTGCCCGAGGGCCTGCCCACGATCATGGCCATTTCCCTTTCCATCAACATCGCCAAAATGGCACGGCAGAACGCGCTGGTCAAAAAGATGGTCGCCTGCGAAACGGTCGGCTGCGTGAACGTGATCTGCTCGGATAAGACGGGCACGCTGACCGAAAACCGCATGACGGTGACCGACGTCTGGGCGCACGGCGCCTTCTGCGAGACGGGCGCCTTCTGCGACGGCGCGATGCTGCAAAACTTCTGCCTCAACAGCACCGCCGACCTGTACGAAGGCGAGGGCGGCGTGCGCTTCGTCGGCAACCCCACCGAGGGCGCGCTGCTCGTGTGCGCGGGCAAGTGCGGCGTCGATTACCGCCGGTTCCGTGCCGAGGCAGACATCGCCGACCTGTACCCCTTCTCTTCGGATACCAAAAACATGACGACGGTCGTGCGCGACGGGGGAGAATACGTCGTGTACACCAAGGGCAGCCCCGAAAAGATCCTGTCTCTGTGCGATATTTCCGCCGAAGAGCGCGCCGCCGCCGAGGCGGCGATCACCGGCCTGCAAGAGCGCGCCCGCCGCGTGCTTGCCTTCGCCCACAAAACGGTGCAGGCTCTCCCCGAAAGCCGCGCCGCCGCCGAGAGCGGCATGCGCTTCGACGGCTTCGTCGGCATTGCCGACCCGCTGCGCGCCGAGGTCTACGGCGCCGTGGCCGCCTGCAAGACGGCGGGCATCGAGGTCAAAATGCTCACCGGCGACAACATCGTCACCGCCACCGCCATCGCGAACGATCTGCACCTGCTCGACGAAGAGCACATCGCGGTCGAGGCCTCGTACCTCGAAAACCTCTCCGACGAAGAATTTTCGCGGGTGCTGCCCACGGTGCGCGTCATCGCCCGCAGCACGCCTTTGCTGAAAATGCGCGTCGTCAAAGAACTGAAGGCCGAGGGCAACGTGGTCGCCGTCACCGGCGACGGCATCAACGACGCGCCCGCCCTCAAAAATGCAGACGTCGGCATCGCCATGGGCATTTCCGGCACCGAAGTTTCCAAAGAAGCCGCCGAGATCGTGCTGCTGAACGATTCGTTCTCGACCATCGTCACCTCCGTCAAATGGGGCAGGGGCATTTACGAAAACTTCAAGCGGTTCATTCAGTTTCAGCTCACCGTCAACGTCGCGTCGGTGCTCACCGTGTTTCTGTGCACCGTGCTGGGCCTGTTTTTCGACAGTACCTTGCGCAGCCCCTTTTCCGCGCTCGACATGCTGTGGATCAATATCATCATGGACGGTCCGCCCGCCCTTACGCTGGGGCTGGAGCCCATCCGCGACGATCTGATGAAGCGAAAACCCACCCCGCGCGGCGAAAGCATCGTTTCGGCACGCATGATGCGCAGCATCGTCGTCTCCGGCGTGTTCATCTGCGCCGTGTGCATGGCGCAGTACGTGTGGAACTTTTTGGGCGTGGAAGAGGCGGCGGAAAACTCCGTGCGCACCTCCGTCTTTACGCTGTTCGTGGTGTTCCAGCTTTTCAACGCCTTCAACTGCCGCGAATTGGGAGACGAGAGCATCTTCCCCAACCTGTTCAAAAACAAGCTGATGTTCGTGGCCTTTGCCGCCGCGTTCGCGCTGCAGATCTTGATCACGCAGTTCGGCGGCGCCGTGTTCGATACCGTGCCGCTGGGCGCGCTCGACTGGCTGAAGATCGTGGCCACGGCCCTTTCGGTCATCGCCCTCGACGAGGTGTTCAAACTCGTCGCCCGCGCCGTAAAGCGGCGCAAAGCGGCATAAAATACGCCGGCGCCGAAGGACCCGCCCGCCCCGCGCAAAACTTGCGCGGGGCGGGCTTTTTTGCTGTGGCCTATTTGTCCGCTTTTTTGCGGTGCGTGCGGGCTTTTTCGTTGCCTTTTCGGGTGCGTTTCGGGCCGGTCTGCCGCCGGAAAAATCGTTGAAATGTTTTTTCAAAAAGTGTTGAAATTGTGCAGGCACAGTGATACAATAGTAATGCAGTATAGGTATCGGCAACGCGCGCCATGCGCGCGGAAAGGGGCTACCGATGCAACACAACTGCCCTGCAAAAATAAAAATTTATAAAAGGAGACAGTATGAAAAAGTTATTGGCAATATTGCTCGCGGGCGTGCTGCTTTGTATGGGGGCTGCATGCTTTGCGGGGTGTGCTGAGCAAGCGAAGAATTATACCGAGCAAGAGCACATTGAACGCGTTTCAAAGTTGGTGGAAGATCGCTACATGAGAAAAGACAGCGGACACACCGCCTACGAAGTGCGGCCGCTGTATGATGAAACAGGGCAACTCGCTTACTTTGTTGTAGATTTTCAACCGAAGGGGTATGTATATATCAAAATTAATGAAAGGGCGACCGTGTTTGCCGGAATGTACACGCGCGACTTAAACGAAGGGCAACCGTGGTTCCCGTATACGGTAGAGATCGGGGCAACCGCTATCGTCCCGACAGAGGGCGGCGCTGTCGAATATGAAAATCGGCTTTTACAATATGACGAAAACGGCGCTGTTGTTCTTTATTCTCAAAGCCATTTCCGCGTTGCGAAAATACAAGAGGAAAAGTGCTATTTACTGAAAGTTATTTATGCAGAAGATTCCGGTCGCAAGGAAGAATATATACCGGCGGTAAAGCGAGAAGAAGGGTATTTGAATCTCGTATCGCTGGAGAAGATCGACTATGTTTCCGAAGTGCCGCACTATACATATGCAACCAGCGATATTTCTTTTTTAGAAAAAAACGAATTTGATTTATAAATAGGAGAACCTAATATGAAATATAGAAGTGAAAAATTAAAAAGGATTTTTGTCATAACATTTCTTGGTATTATTTTAGTTGCTTTAGTTTTTAGTGGATTATTAATGGTTGATTCTTTTGCCTACACTAACAATACTATCACAGTCAGTGAAGGTAATCAAAACAATCAAAATGTTGAAACATACAATAGTTCTGGGGAACAAACTCATAATTTGGGCACAGGAAAGATTATAGAAGGGGATGGGTACTCTAATGTTCATTACATAGAAAACGCGAATTATTTTTTAGTAAATCCACTACATGCAGAAAATAATGAAGATGATAATGTTGCAGGGACTTGTACAACCGTTGCGATGCAAATGTTGTTAGGGTATCACAATTATTATTCAAATCGTAGATTAATTCCAAAGGTTTCTAAAAATGGCGATTTATTTTTATCCGCCACCTACGGAAGCTTGAATGAACATCCAGATGTTTTAACAACACGTACAGGTGGATTAGGAAGGGACTCAATAGGGACTCTTGATACAGTATATCGAGAAATTTTAAATAATATATTATGGAGTGAATTTCCTGGATTAGGTCAAGCAATTGGCCCCGTTACTCGTGCGGCACAAGATTTTCTAGAAGAGTATTCTAATGACGTAGAAGCCGAAATTGATTCGGGATTTTATAGCAAAACGGAAGTTCTTCAAGATCTTGATGCAGGGATACCTGTGATAATCGGTTGTGAGCCAGTATTTAGTGGCGCTATAAATTATCACATCATGGTTGCTTATGGATATGCAACTTATAATGGTGAACTGGGCTATATTGTACATTGCGGTTGGGAAAGTCCTGATGCTCATGTTTGGTATCCGGAAAGTTGGATAGGATTTCAGATTCGAATGTCTGTCAACCATACGCATACTTTTTTAGATACACAAACTAATGTGAACGATGTGTACAGAGCAATTACTTGTTCCGAATGTGGTGCTGAGACTATTGATAGCATCTACAATACGAACGTCGATGGGAATGTGATTACAGAGTTAAATTATCCACTTACTGGACAAATCAATGTTCCCACAACGATTAATGGTAACAACATAAATGGCATAGGAAATTTTGTATATGCAAATCAAGGTATAACAGGAATTATTTTCCCCAACACCGTAACAACTATCGGTGCCTCGGCCTTTGAAAATTGTACCGGCTTGACGAGCATTTCTTTGGCGTCAGTACAAAGCATCGGCGCCTCGGCCTTCGAAAATTGCACCGGATTGACGAGCGTATCCTTGGGCGGCGTCAGTCAGCTCGGGGAAAAAGTATTCAAAAACTGCGTCAATATCAGCAAGATTACTTCGGTGGGTTCTCTCGTGGGGATCGGGAACAACGCCTTTGAAAATTGTTCCGCCATGACATACATATCTACACTTTCGTCGGTGCAGACCATCGGCAGCAACGCGTTTGCGGATTGTGATCAGCTGAAAAGTATCACGCTGTCGTCCTCGGCGCAGAGCATCGGCAGCGGAGCGTTTGAAAACTGTACTTCGCTGACGTCTGCTGCGCTGGGCAAAACGCAGCAGATCGGGGACAACGCTTTCCGCTATTGCAGTGCCTTGGCTTCGGTTACTTCTACCGCGTCAGTGCAGAGCATCGGCAGCAACGCGTTTGAACAATGTTTCGCGCTGAAAAAAATTTCGCTCAACGGCGTGCAGCACATCGGCAGCGGGGCGTTCAAAAATTGCAGCAATTTGCAGACGATTGAGTCGCTGTACATCGTGCAGGACATCGGCGACTACGCGTTTTTGGGCTGCATTGCTCTGGCGGAAGTGACCCTTCCGGCAAGTCTGACTTCCATCGCGGAGGGAGCCTTCCGTGCCTGCTCGGGGCTGGAAACGGTGCACTGCATAAGTTCTCCGGCCATCGGGACGGGCGCCTTTGCCGATTGCCTGAATTTGTCGGAAGTGTACTTTGAAGACGAAGCGGCCCCCGCCGTGCAGTCGGGCGCCTTTTTGAACGATTCGTTCACGGTGTACGTGCCGTACTGCAGCCGAGATGCGTATGTCGCCGTATTTGCCGGGTACGACGCCGTCGTCAATTCGGCCAAGGTTACTTTGACGTTGATGGACGGCAATACCGTTCTGAAAACGCAGGAAGTGTACTACAAATCGACAATTTCGCTGCCCGAACTGGAAAAAGAAGATCATCTGTTTTTGGGATGGGTTTCCGATCCGTCTGGGGCGGGAACGGATTTAGGCTTTTCGATCTACTGGACCTCGTACGAAGATCAGACGTTTTACGCCCACTGGCTGATCATTTCTAAAGACTACTATATGCAGAAGATCAAGTCCGTTGCCGATTATTACGTGCTGGACGCATACGAAAGCCTGTATTCGACCGGGTTCAGCGTCGCGGAGCTGGCGGAATATTACAGCGAGCAGGATGCACTGCTGGCGGGCGCAGCGCTTTACAACGCGATGCTGCCCTACGCCGACTTGCAGAATTATGACCGCCCTGAAGTGATCGTCAGCGGCAACGTCGGTTCTTCCGTGCAGGATGAAATGCAAATTATCGAAGAAAATCTGCACAGCTTCGATCGGATCGTGGTGACGGGCACGTCGGCGTGTACCTTTTTGGCGGCGCGCGGGCATAGTACCGGGCTTGGTTATGTGGAAGAATCGCTGATCCCTTACGCGCAAGAGTTGATGCAAATGGCTGACGAAATCGGGATCGATTTGATTTTGCCCGAATATGTGGTCACGCTGGCGGCGGATCAAACGGCCGTGGCTGGGATCAGGCCGGCCGACAACATCCCGGCAAATGAATTCCCCGCAATGGTCCCGCTGCCGTGGTACCAGGATCAGGTCGGGCTGCCCGGTACGCTCAGAGTGTACGGATATCCGCTGCTGTGCCCCGATGATATGCTGAACGAAAGTATTTTGGGTACTGTTGGAGAGAATATCCGGCAGTTTATTCTGCACAATGAAGCATTGGGAAGGTCCGGGGCGCGCCTTGCCTTTTTGGGGGACTGGCAATCGCAGGGTACCCCTGAGAAATATTTTTACTATTCGGGCGATTGGCGCCTTCCCTTTGGATATCCGTTGTGGGAAAACCTGTGCGGCAGTTCCATTGGGAATGTTCAAACGTTGGCCGACGTGGAATTTCAGCCGGGCGATGTCGTCGCGGTGCGCGTGGAATTTATACTTCCGGCTCAGTCCAGCAAGCTGTATCAGCAGCAATTTGAAAAATATATCAATGCGGTTTTCGGAACGGTAAAGTACCTTACCGAGCGCGGCTGCAAAGTCATTCTGCTGGCGAACAACCCGGTAGAAGGCGGTAATTTAGACGACCTGAGAAACGGTTTGCAGGATAAGAATTTCAACGATCCGAGTTTTCTGAAACAGTGTTCCCAATATTTCGGATGCGATGTCGGGTATGTGCCGATCGATGATTTGCAAGATTTCGCCGCTTCGTCCGCACAGGTGATCTGGACGGACAACCTCGCCATATATGAAATGTAAAAAAGTTCGGCGGAACGGGCGGCGCCCGTTCCGCTGAACTTTTACGAAGGCGCGGCGGCCGTGCGTCGGCAGGGCGGCGGCCGGGCGGCGCGGCATGCAAAAATTCCCGCGGGGGAAATCGGTGAAAAAATATTGACGAATCGGCGCTTTTGTATTACAATAATTTCGATATTGTTGCATCGGTTCGCCGCCGCCCGCGGGGCGTGGCGCCGTGCGGGCGCCGGCGCGGATGCGCGGCAAAAAATTACGGTCGGAGGGGTTTTTCGGTATGGTGTTAAAGGTATGCGTGGGGAGTTCGTGCCATCTGCGCGGCTCGTACGACGTCATCGAAGAGATGAAGCGCGTCATCAAAAAATACGGCGTGGAAGACAAGGTGGATCTGCAGGCGACGTTCTGCGTCGGCAACTGCCAGAACGGCGTCTCCGTCCTGGCGGACGAGATGCTTCTGCACAACGCCAACAAGGATAACTGCGAGGAACTCTTCCTCACGCAGATTTATCCGCATCTTTCCTGACGGGGTGCGGCCATGATCCGTTACCTCGATTTCAAGGACGCGCGCTGCAAGGACTGTTACAAGTGCCTGCGCGAGTGTCCCGTCAAAGCGATCAAGGTCGTCGACCATCACGCGAAGATCATCGAAAGCCGCTGCATTTTGTGCGGCCACTGCACCGAGGTATGCCCGCAGAACGCCAAAAGCGTGCACACCGAGCGCGCCGAAGTGGAAGAACTGATCAGAACGGGCAAGGCCATCGCCTCGGTGGCGCCCTCGTTCGTTTCCAGCTTCGGGCTGCAGGATTTCGGCGTGATGAAGCTCGCGCTCGGCCGCCTGGGCTTTGCCGACGCGGAAGAGACGAGCGTGGGCGCACGCGAAGTGACCGAGCGCTACAGGCGGCTGCTCGAAGGCGGCGCGTATAAAAACTTCATCACCTCGTGCTGCCCGGCCGTCAATACCCTCATCGAGCTGTATTATCCCAAGGCGCTGCCGTACCTGGCGCCCGTCGATACGCCCATGGTCGCGCACGCGAAGATGCTGCGCCAGAAGCATCCCGACGCGAAGATCGTGTTCATCGGGCCGTGCATCGCCAAAAAGCGCGAGGCGCACGAGAGCGGCGCGGTGGACGGCGTGCTCACCTTCGAAGATCTTTCCGCCATGTTCGCCGACAAGGGTGTCGTGCTGGACGAGATCGCGCGGCTGCCCTTCCGCGGGGAAGGCGCGGTCAACCGCGCCAAATTTTACCCCATCAGCCGCGGGATCATCAAATCGTTCGCCAACTACGTGGACGGGTACGAGTTTGTCGCCGTCGACGGCGCCGAAAAGTGCAAAGAAGTGCTCGAAAACATCGAGAGCCTTTCGGGCATGTTCATCGAGATGAACTGCTGCGATTCGGCCTGCGTGAACGGGCCGTGTTCGCTCGCGCTCAAGGCGGGCGCGCTCAAAGCCAATGCGGATATCCGCAGCTACGTGAACAAGGACATCGCCGAACACGGCGCCGCGCCGTTCACGCCCAGCGAGCTCGACTTCACCTGCGTGCACGAGCGCCGGCGCACCGGCGACTTTGTGCCGACCGACCGCCAGCTGCGCGAAATTCTGGCCAAGACGGGCAAGACCAGACCCGAAGACATGCTCAACTGCGGCGCCTGCGGCTACGATACCTGCATGGAAAAGGCCTGGGCGGTCGCCAACGGCTACGCCAACATCGACATGTGCGTGCCGTTCATGCGCGAGCGCGCCGAAAGCATGAGTTACGAGATCATCCAGACCAGCCCCAACGGCATCGTGCTGCTGGATACCGACCTCAACATTTTAGAGATCAACGGCAAGGCCAAAGAACTTTTGGGCATCCGCGAGGACGTGAAGGGGCAGGGCATCTTCCACTACTTCAACCCCACCGATTTCGTGCTCGCCGCCGCCGACAACAAGAACATCTACAACAAAAAAGTGTTTCTGGAACGCACGGGCAGCTACATCGAGCTGACCATCATCGTACTCAAAGACGGCAAGGGCACCTACGCCGTGATGAAGGACATCACGCAGGAGACCAAGAGCGAAGAGCAGCTCGACAAAGTCAAGCTCGAGACGCTCGCCACCACCGACGAGGTCATCAAAAAGCAGATGCGCGTCGCGCAGGAGATCGCCTCGCTGCTCGGCGAAACGACCGCCGAAACCAAGGTCGCGCTTCTCAAACTCAAAAAGACCATCCAAGGGGACGGAGGGGACAAATAATGGCTCTCTGTCTGGAAAGCGGCTATACGTCCCTCAATAAAAAGAACGAAGAGCTGTGCGGCGACCGCGTCGAAAGCACCGTTTCGGGCGGGTATACCACCCTCGTGCTCGCCGACGGGCTGGGCAGCGGCGTCAAGGCGAACATCCTTTCCACCCTGACTTCCAAAATTTTATGCACGATGGTCTCCAACGACATCGACATCGAAGAATGCGTCGAGACCATCATCCAGTCTCTGCCCGTGTGCAAGGTGCGCGGCGTGGCGTATTCCACCTTTTCGGTCATCCACATGAACAGCGAGGGCAAGGGCTACCTGTTCGAGTTCGACAACCCGCAGGCCATCCTCATCCGCGACTGCAAGTGCCGCGACTTCGAGCGCGAGGGCATGAACATCCTCGGCAAGACCGTCTACAAAACGGCGCTCGACCTGCAGGCGGGAGACGTCGTCGTGGTCATGAGCGACGGGGTCATCCATGCCGGCATCGGCATGACGCTGAATTTGGGCTGGCAGCGGCCGGAAGTCATGGAATACCTCGACGGCAACGTCCGCCCCGACATGAGCGCGCGCGCCGTGGCGTGCCTGCTGGCGGGCGTGTGCAACGACCTGTACCTCGGCACCCCCGGCGACGATACGACCGTCGCCGCCGTCAAGGTGCGCGAAAAGCTGAACGTCGACCTCATGATCGGCCCGCCCGTCGACAAGGAGAAGGACGACTTTTACATCTCGCGCTTTCTGGCGGGGGAGGGGAAAAAGGTGGTCTGCGGCGGCACGAGTTCGCAGATCGTCGCGCGGCACCTCAAAACGAGCGTGCGCGCCTCTTTCGACTTTCCCGACAAAGACGTGCCGCCCATCGGCTACATCGACGGCATCGACCTGACCACCGAGGGCGTGCTGACCATGCGCAGACTGCTCGAATTGTCTGAAAAATACGTCGACGTGCACGATCTGACCCCCAAGACCTTCACCAAAAAGGACGGGGCAAGCCTGCTGGCGCAGCTGCTGTTCGAGGAAGCGACCGACGTGCACTTTTTCGTGGGGCAGAGCATCAACGCGGCGCACACGGGCCTGCCCATCGACATCACCATGAAGCTGAAGCTCGTCGAAAGCCTCGCCGCCAACCTGAAGGCGATGGGCAAAAACGTGCTCATCGATTACGACTGATCCGCTCTGCCTTATCGTGGTTTGGTTTTCTCTGCCGGTCGGATACGGCGCGCAAGTTTTGCCGCCCGCCGTCCTGAGCGGAGCCAACGGCAGATGCAGTGCCCCGTGAGACCAAAAGCGGTGTCGCTGTAAACGGAGTGTTCCCGTCCTGAGCGGGGCCAACGGCAGATGCAGTGCCCCGTGAGACCAAAGGCGGTGTCGCTGTAAACGTTTTGTTCCCGTCATGAGCGGAGCCGAAGCCCCTCCATTCGTCATCCTGAGCGGAGCCGCCCGCTGGGCGGCGCAGTCGAAGGATCTCATGAGCAAAAATTTTTTGGCAAAGCAAAAAACCGGCGCCCCGAGGAGATTCCTCGGCGACGCGCCCGCGGTTCCCGCGGCCGCTGCTCGGAATGACGGTATAAAGGACATGGAACGAAACTTCTGCGTTTACATTCTGACCAATCAGAAAGGGAACGTGATGTATATCGGCGTTACGAACGATCTTGTCAGGCGCGTATACGAGCATAAAAACGGAATGGCGGAAGGATTTACGAAAAAATATCGGATCGGTAAACTGGTTTATTACGAATGTTACAGCCGTGCGCTCGATGCGATCGCGCGCGAAAAACAGTTGAAAGGTTGGAGCAGAAAAAAGAAAGAAGATCTGGTGCGAACCAAGAATCCGGAAAAGAAAGAGCTGGCTTTCATGATCGAGCCATGAGCGGTTTTTGATTTCATTCTAAAAACAAACGCGGCAGCCCCGCAACCAGGCCGGCCGCCGCGGAAAAACCCCATCGGAGAATATGGATATGCCCGAAAGCAAACGAATTTTCGATACGGCAGTGCAAAAACTCAAATACGACGTGCTCAAAGCGATCATCCGCAACGAGTACGAGCACTGCTACGACGACATTTACATCGACATCCCCAAAGAGATCTCGCCCGGCCCCAAGGCCACGATGCGCTGCTGCATTTTCAAAGAGCGCGCCATCGTGCAGGAGCGCATCAAGCTCGCCCGCGGCGGCAACAAAAACAACCCCAACGTCGTCGAGGTCATCGACATCGCCTGCGACGAATGCCCCATCGGCGGCATTTTCGTGACGCCCGCCTGCCGCGGCTGTATCGTGCACCGCTGCCAGGAAGTCTGCCCCAAGGGCGCCATCCAGATCATCGACCACAAGGCGGTGGTGGATAAATCGAAGTGCATCGAGTGCGGCAAGTGCACCCAGGCCTGCCCCTACGGCGCGATCATCGCGCAGAAGCGCCCGTGCGTCGCCTCCTGCAAGGTCAAGGCCATCACCGTCGGCGAAGACAAAAAGGCGGTCATCGACAACGACAAATGCATCATGTGCGGCGCGTGCGTGTACCAGTGCCCCTTCGGAGCCGTGGTGGACAAATCGTTCGTGCTCGACGCCATCGACATCCTGAAACAGTCGGAAAACAACGAAAAATACCACGTCTACGCCGTGATCGCGCCCTCCATCGTCAGCCAGTTCAAGTACGCCAAGATCGAACAGGTCGTCACGGGCATCCGCAGGCTCGGCTTTCACCAGGTCGTCGAGGCGGCGCTGGGCGCGGACATCACCCTCTACCACGAGGCCAAGGAGTGGCAGGAAAAGGGGATCCTGACCACCTCGTGCTGCCCGTCCTTCGTGATGTTTGTGGAAAAGAACTTCCCCGAACTGGCCAAATACATCTCGCACTCCGTTTCGCCCATGGTCGAGGCGGCCATGCTCATCAAGCGCACCGACCCGACCGGCAAGGTCATCTTCATCGGCCCGTGTTCGAGCAAAAAGGCAGAATTCCGCCTGCCCAAGACCAAGGGCGCCATCGACTGCGTGCTCTCCTTCGAAGAACTGCAGGCCTTCCTCGACGCCCGCCACATCGACGTGGGCAGTTTGGAAGAGACCTCGCTCGACAACGCGTCCTTCTACGGCCGCATCTTCGCCAAGAGCGGCGGCATTACCCAGGGCGTGGCGGACGTGGCTGCCGGCATGGGTATCGAGGGCGTCAAACCGCTGGCGATGAACGGCATCGACGAGTGCCGCGCCGCGCTCACCAAGCTCAAATTCAACCGCGCCACCGAAAACTTTTTTGAAGGAATGGCGTGCGACGGCGGCTGCCTCAACGGCGCGCTCTGCCTCAACCACGGCCCCAAAAACGTGGTCGACGTCGACAAATACGGCGCGTCCGCCAAGGAAAAGACCATCGAAAATTCGGTCAAACTGTACAAACTCAGCGGGGGAGAGGACTGAACGGAACAGCCCCAAAACGCGGGCGGCGGCACATGCGTGCCGCCCCCTTTTGCGTCGGGTTTTGCGCCCTAAAACAAACCCCCCCGCGGGCAATTATGCGCCGGGCGGCAGTTTATGGGGTTTTTTTT
>ERZ1090861.903-NODE-903-length-16635-cov-9.398251_pt1 | contig 16635 bp, 16 predicted proteins | sample MGYA00478482_ERZ1090861 | MGnify/ENA primary metagenome ERZ1090861 (study PRJEB33644, sample SAMEA5815744) | chicken gut metagenome | biome: Chicken; feature: Gastrointestinal Tract; material: Caecum | place: Ireland | collected 2019-01-01 | study: A study of the... | reverse complement strand
CGATGTATACATTTTAATTAATGATACGTATACATTTTAAAAAAGGATTAACAGGTTGACAAAATCTCATTGCTTTTTTTTTTAATTTTTGTTACTATATAGTTGTATAATAAACATAAGATAATAAGGGAGATGTGAATATGATACTAGCAGGTTTTGATTTTAATTGGTTTACAACCGTTCCGGGAATGTTAATTACGGGTGGCGTTTTACTGTTGATTGTAGCTCTTATTATCTTTATTGCGACGGGTAATAAGGATGGTAAGAAGAAAAAAGAGAAGAAGGGAAAAAATGAGACTGTTGAGCAGGTTCCTAGTGTAGATACCAATGTAGCGGTTCAAGATGTTACGGCTCCACAAGTAGGAAAAGCAGAACTTTCTCCATCAGATCAACCTCAAGAAGTCAATATGGAACCGAAAGTTTTTACGAATCCGATTCCAATGGAACAAGTTCCTCAAGCGACTCCAGCAGTTCCAGAAACACCTGTATCGGTACCTCCTATTACTCCAAATACAAATGTTAATGTTGCTCCTGTAACCCAAGAGAATGTTGATGTCGTGGCAGCTTCTGAACCAGTTCAAGTGGTTGCTCCAACTCTTCCAAGGGTAGAACCTCCACTTCCACCACAAGAGAGTGCACCTGTTCCAAAGATAGAGCCAGTGGTTTCTTCGGTTCCAGAGAGTCCAGCTGCACAAGCGCCAACTGTTCCTATTGTTGAGGCTTTAAATATTGCTTCTGAGCCAGTCAATAATATACCAGCGAATCCAACTTTAGTAGAAACTCCTACTCCAGCGGTTAATGTAGATATTCCACCAGTTAATCCTACGCCGATGCCTTCTGTTCCAACGTCAGAACCAAAACCAGTTGTGGAAGAAAAAAGACCAATTTATGGAGGAGCAAGTCCTATTGTTCCAAATATTACGATTGATCAAAATACGCATCGGGCGATTTATGGGGGAGCGGATCCAATGGAAAATACACAATCTATTCCAAGAATGAATGCATCTTTAGAAGTGCCAACGGTTGCTCCAGTGGCACCAACACCAGTCCCAGCCATGGAAACGCCTTCTGTTTCTCCAGTTGTACCGCAGGTAGAACCAGAGCCAACACCAGTTCAAAGCACTCCTAGTGTTGTACCGCCGGTTGATGCAGGAGGAGCAGATGACGGTGAAATTGAAAGTCTATTTTAAAGGTTAGCTTTGTCTAACTTTTTTCTTTGGTCTTTTTTCTTTTTTTACATCATAAGATGTTTTAGAAAAAGAAAGGATGATATAACAATATGGAAACATTAAAAGTTTCGTCAAAATCAAACCCAAATTCAGTAGCTGGAGCATTAGCGAACGTTTTTCGTTCCAATGGAAGTGTAGAAATTCAAGCGGTGGGGGCAGGAGCTCTTAATCAGGCGATCAAGGCGGTAGCCATTGCCCGAGGTTTTTTAGCACCTTCTGGAAAAAATATCGTTTGTATTCCGGCTTTTACCGATATTTCGATTGAGGGAGAGGATCGAACAGCAATAAAACTAATTATTGAAACAAAATGATAGCTTTGGCTATCTTTGTTTGTGTCTAATAAAAAAAGATGCAAAAAGAGTCGAAAAATGGAAGGAAGTATGCTATACTAAAAGTGCAATCAAAGAGAAGGAGTTGAAAGTATGTATTGCGGTGAATGCGGCACAAAAAATGAAAAAGGTGCCAAGTTTTGTGAAAATTGTGGGGCAGCTTTAGAGCAAGAAGAGGAAAGGACAGAAGAAACTGTTAAAAAACAGGAAAAAAAGCAGCCTACTAAGCCTAGAAAACCAATGAGTAAATCAAAAAAGATTTTAGTTAGTGGTATTACGGCTGTGGTCATTTTATTAGTTGTTGGTTTCCTACTTTTAAAGAATTCGGTTAGTCCGAATGCGGTCGCGAATACTTATTTTAAAGCATTTGTCGATCAAGATCTTGATACTATGTATCAATGTAGTGACTTAGACGAAAGTGAGTTTACAACAAAAGATCGTTTTGTAGAATATTATTCTAATGATGATCAAAAAGACTTAGCAAAGTCTATCAAAAACTTTAATGTTACGGAAGTAGATTATTCTGATGATAGTTTAACTGCCTATGCTGATATTTCTTATACAACATCAAGTGGTACCAAACAAACAACTTTGGAACTTCATAAAACATCAGATAAGAAATTTCTTGTTTTTGATGAATGGGTAGTGGTTTTACCAGAAGATGATTTTACAGAAGACTTTACTCTTTATGTTCCAGAAGGATCAGAAGTTGATTTTGGAGGAGTTGTTTTAGATCGTAGTTATCTTGATGAGACTAGTGATGGCTATGATACTTACATTATTCCAGCTTTGTTTAATATGGAATATGAAGTGGTTGTTTCTTTACCGATTGGATTTGAAGTAACGGAAACGATTGAAGCGGATTATTATAATAATCCAACTTGGATTGATTTTGATGAGGATTCTCTATCTGAAGAAGCGACTGCTACGATTGAAGAACAACTTAAAACAGATATGAATTTATTATTCTCTAGTGCAATTGGAAAGCAAGAATGGTCTTCTATTGCAGATAATTTTGGTAGTGATACATCAGACTTAGAAGATGCTTATGATAGTCTTGTTGAAGATGTTGCAGGAGGATACTTCTCAAGTGCTTTAGAGCGTTTTGAAGTAACGGATATTCGTTCGATCGATTCGATTTATTTTGAAGATGGTATTCTTGAAATTGATTTCACGGTAGATTACAAATATAAACCAGTGGATGGGGAAGAGGAAACCGATTACGATTATGTTTGGTTCTACTATGAAATGGATGGCGATCAATTAAAATTAGTTGATGCTTATAGTTTGCCAAGTTATTTTTAGAAAAGGAGTGAGTTAAAAATGGCAAAATTTTGTACAAAGTGTGGAAAGAAACTAGAAGATGGAAAACCTTGCGATTGTGAAGCAAGTAAAAAAGAAACAAAAAAAGAAGAAGTAAGAGAAGAAGCAACTGGTAGTTTTGATTTTAATGAATGTGTAAACTCTTATGTGGCAATTACAAAAGGAATGTTTACAAAACCAGTAGATACCCTTAAAAAATATGCAAAAGAGAAACATTTTACCGTTGGTATGATTTCAATTATTATCAATAGTATTATTAGTGCTTTCTTTGCTTATTGCTTTAGTACCAAAGCAATTGGATTAATTGGAGGATTCCTTGGATATGGTTCATTATTTAGTTCTTCGATTACGGTTCCATTTGCAGAAACTTTCTTCCAATCTTTATTATCATCCTTTCTTGGATTTGCAGTGACAGCTCTTATAATTTATGTCATTGCAGGGGCATTGATGAAGGATAAGATTACGGTGAAAAAAGCCTTTGCTCTTGTGGGAGTATGTGCTACCTTTACTTCTATTACAACTCTTGTTTGTATCTTATTTACTTATATTTCTTTGCAATTTATGCTTATTATCTTACTTATTGCTTCTATTTTCTATCTTACTTATCTTTATCAAGGTATTGTGGAAACAACTGAAGTGGATAGAAACAAAGTTGCTTATGTTTTCGTGATTGCAATTGCCGTTTGTGCTTTTGTAACCGTTTATATTTTACCTAAGCTTTTCTCTTAGGATAGAAGATAAGGATCTTAGTTCTTTTAAGATCTTTTCTTTTGCAAAAATTTCGCTTGTATTTTTCTCTTTTCTTGCATATAATAAAATAAATCGATGATTAGAGACCATGTTAAGATTTCTTTTTTAAAAGAGACATTGTGGGTGGTGGAAACAATGAAAAGAACTTAACTATCTCCTCTATAGAGAAATTTCCGGGTAATTCCGTTATCAAAAGAAAGAATAAAAAAGGATGGCACCGCGAAGAGATTCGCTCCTTTGGGTTGCTATTCTTTTTTTCTTAGGGAGTGATATTGTGTTTGATTTACATCATGATTTATTATCTATATGTTATTTATCTTCGAAGTATCAGTCTTTTGATTATTTAGAGAAAATGAAGAAAGCGATACGAAAAGATAATATTGTTGGGGTATTTTGTAATTTCTATTTTATGAACTCAGAGGAAATGGAAGAAGAGTTTCGTTTGAAAAAAGAAGATATTGATGTTCTTACTCTTTTTCGAGAAAGTAAAACCATGTATGATGCTTCTTTTTCTTGTCCTTCTCTTTATAGTATTGAAGGGTGTGACTATATAAAAGGAGAAGAAGAGTTAGAGCAGTTATATGAGGCGGGATTAGATGCTTTCTTACTGGTTTGGAATAATCCCAATCGTTATGGTTCCGGGAATCGCAGTGATTATGGCTTAACCGAGAAAGGAAAATGTTTCTTAAGAAAAGGGATTGCGCTTGGTATGGGCATTGATTTATCGCATGCGAATCAAAAAACGTTCTTTGATATGATTGAAGTTATAAAAGAAGAACAGCAAAAGGGAAAAGAAGTCATTTGTTATGCCAGTCACTCGAATAGTTATGAATTATGTCCTCATCCAAGGAACTTGACGAAAGATGAGCTTCTTGCTTTAAAAGAAGTTGGAGGGATGATAGGACTTGTTAGTTATCCTTTGTTTGTGGGGGATTCGTCGCGATCCTCGTATGTTGAACATATTAAGTATATGGTTGATCTTTTTGGAAGTGATCGGGTGATGGTGTCCAGTGATAATATGAACTTTGTTTCTATTGTTGATCCAGAAGATCAAGAAGAACATGGGATCTATAATTACAATATCATTCAAAAAGAATTAAAGGAAGATCTTTTGAACGCGTTTTCGGAAGAGGATACAGAAAAAATTTTGGTACATAATGCCAAAAAGTTATATGATAGAATAAAGGAGAGAAGAAGAAATGTTAGATATTAAATTTGTAAGAGAACATAAAGAAGAGGTTGTTGAAAATATTAAGAAAAAATTTCAAGAAGAGAAAATTTCTTTGGTGGATGAGGTTATTCGTCTTGATCAAGAAATTCGGGAATGTAAGAGTAAGGGAGATCAGTTGAGACAACAAAGAAATGAAAAGAGTAATAGGATCGGATCTTTGATGCGAGAGAAAAAAGTAGATGAAGCGAACAAAATCAAGGAAGAAGTTAGTAACATTAATCAGGAATTGGTGACGATTGAAGAAAAAGAAAATACCTTAAGTGCTTCTTTAAAAGAAAAAATGATGGTGATCCCACAAATGATGGATCAAAGTGTACCGATTGGAAAAGATGATAGTGAAAATGTAGAGGTAGAACGGTTTGGAGAACCTGTTGTTCCAGCTTATGAAATTCCGTATCATGCGGATATTATTGAATCTTTTCAAGGCCTTGATAAAGAGGCAGCAGGTCGGACGAGTGGTCAAGGTTTCTATTATTTAATTGGAGATATTGCTCGTCTTCATGAAGCGATGATTGCCTATGCGAGAGATTATATGATTGAACAAGGCTTTACTTATTGTATTCCACCTTTTATGATTCGTAGTAATGTTGTTACCGGAGTTATGTCTTTCCCTGAAATGGAAGCGATGATGTATAAAATTGAAGGAGAAGATCTTTATTTAATTGGGACGAGTGAGCATAGTATGATTGGGCGTTTTCAAGATCAAATTGTCAAAGAAAGTGATTTACCAATCTGTTTAACAAGTTATTCTCCATGTTTCCGTAAAGAAGGAGGAAGTCATGGTTTAGAGGAAAGAGGATTGTATCGGGTTCATCAATTTGAAAAAGAAGAAATGATCGTTCTTTGTAAGCCAGAAGATTCGATGGAATGGTATGAGAAAATGTGGCGTTATACGGTAGAAGTGTTCCGGAATATGGATGTTCCAGTACGGCAACTTGAATGTTGTAGTGGGGATTTAGCGGATTTAAAAGTGAAATCATGTGATATTGAAGCTTGGAGTCCAAGACAGAAAAAATACTTTGAAGTAGGTAGCTGTTCTACGTTAGGAGATGCTCAAGCGAGAAGATTATCGATTCGTACCAAAGGTGAGAAGGGAACTTATTTGGTTCATACCTTAAACAATACCGTTGTTGCTTCTCCTCGTGGTTTGATTGCTTTGCTTGAAAATAACTATCAGGAAGATGGAAGTGTTAAAATTCCAAAGGTATTACAGCCATATATGGGAGGATTAGAAGTCATAACACCAAAGAAATAAGGAGCATTCGATGAAAGATAAAAAGTTAACGACGCTATTTGTTTATCATACAGAACATATCAAATATTACTATAACATCGCTTATTTTTTTCGAATGTTTGGCTTTCTTGTTGAGAAATATAAACTTGATTCTTATTCTAGTGATCTAGAGGAAAAAATGGAAGATTATAGCAGTGTTATTTTTCTCGATATACCTCAAACTTTAAAATATGCGGTGCTTGATGAGGCTCACTGTGATAATATTAGTCAGAAAATGTTAGAAGAATTAGTGGCGAAAGGGGTAATAGAACCGAAGAATGCTAGCATTTTTACAGCTTGTTGCAAGAGTATCTTACAAGAACACTCTTCCAAAGAAAGTAAAATGATTCCTGTAAATGAAAAGGTTAAAAATCAGGAAAATTATTATGACGTAGTTCAAAAAAATATTAGAGCGTTTTGTGAAACAAAAATTAATTGATCCGAAAGATGAAGTCATCTTACTAGAAATGTATAAACTATATCAAGAAAATGATTTAGCTTTCCAGGAATATCTTTGTGAAAAATATGAAAAGAACAGTGAAGTGCGAGAGAATGGTTATAAAAAATTCTTTGATTTTGAAAGGAAACTTTATCAGCTTTATAGAGAGGGATTAAGATCAGATTTTCTTGATTATGCAAGGTGTTATGCGATTTATCTTGGATATCGTTGCAATCACAGTGGATTGGCAGAGTATCATATCGGTTTTGATAAAGCGCTTGCTTTTTTAGAAGATCTTTGTGCAAGAAATAAAAATATGATCTTGAGTAGGAAATTAGTTGGGCAACTTTGGGAAAGTGTTCCAAAGGGAATATGGTGGAAACATTTAAAACTTTTGTAGAGAATAATAAGCCTAAAAGCTATAATAGTGATGTTTTCCTTAGACTGGGGAAATATGCTTTTGATGATCCCTATCGTTTTAGAACACTAGATTCTACTGATTTGTTTTTTGAAGCTTATTCTTGCGATAATGATAATTATGAAGCTCTTCGAAGATATGCTTATAATTTGGAACATTTTCATTACAAAGAGGAAGCAATTCCCCGTAAGGCCTGTGAAATTTATAAGGAGCAGATAAAAACACTAGAAAAAGTAAAAAATGCCGGGGTTATGGAATTTGAGGAATACAAGGCTTTAATGATGGCTTATTTCCGGTGTGGAAGGATATACCTTCATGGTCCTTCTGGTAGCCCTTCCTTTCCAATCAATATGCAGAGAGCACGTGATTGTTTTCAAAAAGGAATGAACTTATTGTCTCCTCCTGAGATGTATGAGGTTAACTTTTTTTATAACTCTGATCAGGAACGAGAAAAGATTTTGACTTATCAAAAAGAATTTGTAGAAAGGCCCCATTACCAAATGAGAATGAATCATTTTAATAGCAAAACGGAATGATATTAAAACTTTTCTTCTTAAGGTATAAATTGTAAGGGATTGGTAAATATTAGTAATGAGGTAAAATTGACAAAACATAGACGTCTTTGATATAATAAAAAGCGTCACGTAAAAAAAGAGGTGTTTATCATGTTTTACGCGGAAGATGCAGCGATCCTTGCTTGTGAAGAGGAACCATCCCTGATTTTCGAATTGATGCGGGAAGGACACTTTGCCCTTGTTGATAAGCTGTTAAAGAAAAAAATCGTTAGTGTTTCAGAAGTGGATGCGGAAGGAAATACGGTTTTGATGAAATTATTAAAATTAAAACAATATCCTTTGGTAGCGAAATATATGAGTCATAGTGATTTTGATCCGAATCATCAAAATATTGAAGGAAATACTTTCGCTCATATTTTAGTTCAGAAAGATTATGTCAAAGTCGCGCCCATTATTCGTAAATTGAAGAAAAATAAAGAGTTTTCTCCTAATTTAAAAAATAATAATGGGGAAACGATCTTAGATTTGGCAGTTCGAAAAGGTAATTTGTGTACTACTTTAAAAATTTTAGAAGATAAGCGGTTTGAGAATATTGATGTGGTATCTTTTCTTCATATGTATCGAACTTTTATTAAAAATAAAGAATATGGAAAGTATACGAAATTATCAAATTTAGAAGTTTTATTAACCAATCTTTCTCAAAAAACCAATTTGTTACCACGGATGGAACGATTAGTACAAATGATTTTAGATGATTTTGAAGAGATTAAGCATGAAATTATGAAAAATAAACTTACATCCATGGATCATATTTTACAATCTGTTTTAGTAGAAAGTAGGGCTTAGCAAAGCCTTGCTTTTTTTTCTTTTCTTCTATATACTAGTTAATACAAAAGAGGTGGTATTTCATGCATTTGCCAAATTATAAAGAAGCTCGTTCTTTTGATAAGAAAGATTATCAAGTTAGGACGTTTCAATTAGATCCTGTTTATCAAAATAAGTTTCAAGGGAAAACTTGTTATTTGAAGACTTATGGTTGTCAGATGAATGAACATGATAGTGAAAATATTAAAGCAATTTTAGAAGAGATGGGTTTTACGTTTATTGAGCGTTATCAAGATGCTGACCTTATTTTATTAAATACTTGTTCCATTCGGGAGAATGCCCATAATAAAGCTTTTGGGATGTTAGGGCGGATCAAACATTTAAAAGAAAGTCGTCCCTCTATCCTTGTGGGTATGTGTGGTTGTATGGCTCAGGAAGAAGTCGTAACGAATAAGATCTTAAAAGATTATCCTTGGATGAACTTTGTTATTGGAACTCATAATTTTTATGACTTGCCAAGAGTTTTGTGTCAATCGTTAGATACGAATTCTTTACAAGTAGAAGTTTATTCTAGGGAACAAGATTTTGTGGAAGATATGCCAGTTGATCGAGTTAGTCATTATAAAGCTTATGTCAATATTATTTATGGTTGTGATAAGTTCTGTACTTATTGTATTGTGCCCTATACGAGAGGAAGACAACGAAGTCGTAAGAAGGAAGATATTTTAAAAGAAGTGGTTGATTTAAAGAAAGAGGGGTATTTAGAAGTAACCTTATTAGGCCAAAACGTCAATGCTTATGGAAAAGATTTATATGATGATTATTCGATGGCAGAGTTGTTAGAAGATGTCGCGAAAACGGGGATTCCTCGAATTCGCTTTATGACCAGTCATCCTTGGGATTTTAGTGATAAGATGATTGAAGTGATTGCAAAATATCCGAATATTATGCCAAGCATTCACTTGCCAGTTCAGTCTGGTAGTAATGCTATCTTAAAAAAGATGGGAAGACGGTATACGCGGGAAGAATATTTGACTTTATTTCATAAAATGAAAGAGCAAATTCCCCATTGTGTTATTTCTACCGATATTATTGTTGGCTTTCCAGGAGAGACGGAGGAAGATTTTAAGGACACTCTTTCTTTGGTGCAGGAATGTCGGTATGATAATGCCTTTTCTTTTATCTATTCTAAGCGAGTGGGAACCCCAGCGGAGAAATTAAAGGATGATGTTACGAAAAAAGAGAAGGAAAAGAGATTGTATCAATTAAATGATGAGTTAAATCAGTTCTTTCTTGAGAATAATCAAAAACTAGTGGGGAAAGTTCTCATGGTTTTGGCGGAAGGAAAGTCTCCTAAGAAAAAAGATCAATACTTTGGGTATAGTGAAACGAATAAACTTGTTAATTTTAAGAGTAATCAAGAGGTAACGGGTAAAATTGTTCCTGTTTTGATTGAAGATGCGAAGACTTGGAGTTTAGATGGAACCTTGTGCGAATGAAACCGTTTTCAAAGAGATGAAAAAACTGGTTGATATGATATTACAAAGTGATCTTTATCAAGAATATTTGGGGTTAAAAAAGAAAATGTCGTTGAATCCTGAATTAATGGAAAAAATAAATCAATTAAAGAAGGTACAACAAAGTTATGTTAAAAGTTCTTTTTCGAAAGAATATCAAGAAGAGATAGAAACATTAAAAGCTGACTTAGAGCAGTATCCTCTTTATGTGAAATATCAAGAGGTAGTGGAAGAATTAGATTCTTTATGCTATCTTATGAGAGAGGGGTTCCATGAAGCTTTTACAAATATATTAGAGGGAAAGTAGGGAAAAATAATGTATGAAGAAGTAAAAAAAGCAAAAGAAGAAATGAAAGAAAGTAAACTAAAATTAAAAAAGTTAGAAAAAGAGAATGGCGAAAAAAGACAAGCGTATCGTTTTCGAATTACGAAGAAAGTAGTAATTTTAGCGTTACCATATGTCGTTGCGGGTGCTGCTATGGCAGGAGTTTGTTATGCCTCAGGTTCTGGACTACCTTTTGTGCGCGATTCTAAGAAACAGTATCGGCAAGTAAAAGAAGTTATCGCTGCGGATGGAAGTATTTCCGATTTGATTTCTTATTCTTCTCTTGAACAAGAAGAAAATCAATTAGTGGTTACCTCTCCTTTTCAAGAGCGCGAGGATGGGCTTTATGAAAGAGTTCATGATATTTATCAAATTGATACTTTAGATCAAATGACGCAAAGAGAAGTAGAAGAAGGAAATTTAGAGGCAATTGAAGAGAATTTTGTGGAAAGTCAAACCGAAGTTAAGAGTCAATTAAGAGAAGAGGAACAATATCAAGGGAATCAGATTTCCTTTATAAAATATTATTCGGAAGAAGCAGGACAAGGTTTGGAAACAGAAAAGGAAAATATGACATTTACTTTAATATGGGGGCTTGGAACAATTGCTGCAGGTAGCGTTTTTCGGCCATCGCAAGTGAAAAATATGACGATTGGTCCTAAACCGACTTTACAAGATACTTCGGAAGCGAAAGATGATTATATTCAGAAAAAGATAAAGTATAAAACTTTGAAGAAGAAGTAATTGTGTACTTCTTTTTGTTTTGGTACAATGAGTAAAAGGAGTTATTGAGATGAAAGAGTTGTTGCAAGAAATTTTAGAGATTGGAAATTCAAGTTTAAGTAATGATCAGAAACATCAAAAATTATCTTATTTATGGACGGAAGTTTTTCAAAGAGCGAAAGAGGAAGATTATGATACGATTTATAATTTTTATTTGATGAATGAAGATACGAGCTTTGCTATTGATCAACCACCTATTCTAAAAGGAGTATCCGAGGAAGCGGTGGAGGAAGTTTTAAAGCATTATCAGGGATGTGGTTATCTTATGGAGGAGGAAGCTACGATTCTTCTTGATTTTGATTTGGATCAGGCAAGAAATTCTTTTTCGAAGTTAGGAGTACTTTTGGAGACTTCTTCTTTGAATGGTTATTGTGAGTTAGGGCAAAGTTTAACGATTCGGCCCTTTGAAGAAGCAGGTTTTTCGGTTACTAAGAATACAGCAAGAGATTGTTTTGATTATCCGTCTTTGCATTGCTTTGGAACAGTAACCTTACCTATTTTTGATGGAATTAAGGTGGAGGAGAAAACTTATTTATTAGATAGTACGTATCGACAATTTTTTTCGACGATTCATTGTAATCCGGGGATGTATGATGCGCCTTTGGATGTTTTTCTTGCCAATACTCCAGCGCCTGGTTACTTTGTGAAAGATATCTCTTTTGCCAAAGAACTTCTTTCGAATGGATATGTAGAACTAACGAAAGAAAATGCTAGAAAGTACGGGGAACCTTTTTTTCTTTCTTCTTTTACGAAGGGGGAAGTGCCTTATTCTCGAGATGATTATTGGCAAAATATTATGATAAAAACGAGTGATTATGCTTTGGAACATTTAGAAGGGTTGACGGCTTCGTTTCCTTCTCCGACGAAAAAAATACGATAGGGATAAAAAACTTGTTTTTTTGTATATATTTTTTTCCCTCTTGCATACATTAAATTAGAGGAGGGATCAGTTTGGCATTTCGTGAAATTGTCACTAAAGCAGTGATAGGAAAAGGAAAAAAACAATTTGTTGATCAATTATCTTTAAAAACGAGTAATTCGCCGACGACGGTGTTAGGTTGTTGGGTGATCAATCATTCTTTTTCTGGATCGAAGATAGGGAATCGGGTTCGAATTGAAGGAAGTTATGATATTAATGTGTGGTATTCTTATGATAATGATACCAAAACAGAAGTGTTAAAAGAAACGCATCCTTATCAAGAAACGATTACGATTACGGGAAATGATCCAGATTCTAGTGAAGAAGAAATTATTGTGCGCAGTTTAGACGGTCCAAGTTGTATGAAAGCAGAAATTGTGGCCGATGGAATTTCATGTACAGTTGAAAAAACGCTAGGAATTGAGTTGGTTGGAGATACGAAAGTTCGGATTAATGTAGATGAAGAAACGGATGAGTCCTGGGATGAAATTATTGATAGTGAAGAAAGCATAGAACAGGCGATTGATCAAGAGGTTACGGAAGATTATTTAAATACAAATTCGGAAGAGTCTCAAGAAGAATAGACTCTTTTTTTTGAATAAAAATTGACATAAAGGCGACAAGATGTTATCTTTTTATTAGAGTAGAGTGAGTGTACTGTTTAGTTGAGGTGACTGAAGAATGAAAAGAGGACATCGTACTTTATTTGTTAATATTACGTTACTTTCTATCATTGTTTTGGCAGCAGTTTTTTTGGGGGTAGTAAAAACCACTATGGCAGCTCCAACATCGACAAATTATATCAATGATTATTTTGGCTTTTCGCGATCCGATTTGGTATCTTATTTGGAAAGTCATGAAAATGATGGCTATTTTATTGGAACTCCTTATTATTCGAGCCCTGATGTTAGTGCTTGGCCGAATGGAGATCCCGGTCCGAATGGAGAGAAGTACATGAATTGTACGGGCTTTGTTTGGTATGTTATGAATGCCATTGCTACACAGAACCATAGTATAATTCCATGTTCAGCGATTCGACGAAATCCAGATACTTATTATTCTCCAACTTGGACAGAGTTTCAAAACAGTTCTACCGTTCAAGGAAATGTCGTTTATTATGATTTTAGTTCAAAAGAAGAAATGCTTGCTTCTGGTATTTTGGAAAAAGGTGACATTATTTGGTCTTATGCCGATCTGAACAATGAGGGGTATGATCACCATGTGGGATTTTTCTGGGGTGAGAATTCTAGTGATGATAAATATTGGCATTCTACGAGTCATGCGAATTTAGTAGAGCAGATTAATAGTAATGTTATTACGGAAATTGTGCCAAAGAATCCAGTTATCACATGGCGGGTATATAAATTAAGAGATGATTATAAAGTTACTGTTACTAAGACATCTACCGATCCGGATACAGGAGCGAAAGTTAATGTTGCGGGAGCGAGATTAAGATTAAGAACAGAAGCAGGGCAGACGATTGAAGAATGGACTTCTACGACTTCACCAAAAGAAATTACAGGACTTAGTATTGGAACGACTTATGTGGTTGAGGAGTTAAGTGCTCCCGATGGTTATGTAAAGGGTAGTTCGAAAACGTTTACGGTGGAGGCGACAACCCAAGAAGTTGCGATTGAAATAGAAAATGATTATACGAAGGTACGAATTAGTAAACAGGATATTACCAATAGTCAAGAGTTACCTGGAGCGACGTTACAAATTGAAAATGAAGCAGGAGATGTTGTTCAATTAAATGGGCAAGAATTAAAATGGGTATCGGGGAATACTCCTTATGAAATAGAAAAGTTACCAGTAGGAACTTATTATTTAAGAGAAACGATCGCCCCGGAAGGTTATATTTTAAATCAATCACGTGTGAAATTTGAAGTAAAAGAGACTGGAGAGGTCCAGACTGTTACGATGAAAGATGATGTGACGAAGATACAAGTCGGAAAGATTGATCTGAATACAGGTAATTATATTGCGGGAGCAACGTTACGAATTATTGATCAAGCGACAGGAGAAGTTTACTTAGATAATATTGTAACTACAAATGAGCCTATGACAATTACCAAAGTTCCAGTAGGAACGTATATCTTACAAGAAGTGGCTGCACCAGCAGGATATGTGTTGAATCCAACTTCTTTGAGATTTACCGTAACAAATACAGGAAGTGTTCAACAAGTCTTTATTAAAAATAATTATACGTCTGTTAGCATTGCAGATCAAAAGATAAGTATTAATTTATCGATTCCAGGTTTTAAGATAGAAATTAAGAATAGTGCTGGAGAAGTCGTCGATAGTTATACGAGTGATGGAAAAGTTCATACAACAGAAGAGTTAGAAGTTGGACGCTATACGATTGAAGAAGTAGAGGCGCCAGCAGGATACGTTTGTTATCCAACGCCAATTGAAGTATATGTACCAGAAAAAGGAACGGTAGCAGCAAATGAGATTTACTTCCCGAATGACTATACGAAAGTTCAAATTAGTAAAGTTGACATTACAACGAGTGAAGAATTACCGGGAGCGGAAATAGAGATTCGAAATGAAGATGGAGAAGTAGTAGAGAAATGGACTTCGAGTGATACTCCACATCAGATAGACCGATTACCAGTCGGAAGTTATGAGTTAGTCGAGACAATTGCTCCAGAAGGATACCAATTACAAGAGAATTCAGTTCAGTTTGAAGTACTTGAAACAGGAGAGATTCAAAGTACTGTAATGTATAATGAGCCAAAGATAGAAGTACCGGATACGGCAAGTCAAGCGTCTGTTGTAACTTATATTTGTGGAATAGTTATCGTATTATGTGGAATTGGTCTTGTGCTATACAATGTCAAAGAACATAAGAAAAAGAAGAGAAAGTAGATGAATACTTTCTTTTTTTCTTGCTATTTTCTCGATTTGATTTTACAATAGATATATAGTGTAGGATAAGAAAGAAGGAGAAATATGAAAAGGAAAGTTCAAGTTATAAAGAAGAGTAAGAGTAAAAAAACGTTATGGATTAATCTTGGCTTGTTAGCTATTATTTCTTTTTGTGCTCTTCTCATGGTGTTTACGGGGAAGACCATGGCTGCTGAAACAACTCCCCCCAATCAATTTTATGGTACGGTGTTAGCACATGAAGATTCTCCTTTTACAGCACAGGGAGTTATGACTATGCTTGGGGTATATGGTTCACAGCAAACAGTTTATTGTATGAATCATGATAAGGATGCTCCGGGAGATTATAATGATATTGGTTCACAAGGTGATTTAATGACTTTGGATCAGCAGACGCCTATGGATGCTGGTATGACTTATATCTTACAAAATGGCTATCCTAATGCGAATCCAATAGGGGATCCTTCCGCTACTGCTTTTGAACAGTATAGTGTTACGCAGTGGGCTGTTTGGATTTATTTGTATGATACGGGTCAAGATAATAGTGGAAAAACGGCTTTTCATAGAGAAGGAGTCTTAACGGAGTATGGCAATCTTAGTACAGCAGTAAGTAATCTAGTTAATGGAGCTAAAAATGCTAGTAGTCAACCAATTGAGGAAAGTTTGAGTTTCAATGGTACGGCGACAATTAGTCCTTCTAATGATGGAAATAGTTTTGAAACTTCGATGATTGGTATTAATGCTTCTTCTAATTTATCTAGTTATAAAGTGACAGTTACTGCTCCTAGTGGTTTTTCGGTTGTGACTAGTTCGGGAAGAACTATTTCGGGTAGTGATTTAGCTAGTTATAGTTTTTCTCCTTCGGAATCTTTTCGAATTGTAATTCCTACTAGTTCGATTAGTTCAAGCAACCGGACCGTTTCTGTTAAGGTAACAGGTACTTTTACCAATAATGTTTATTATCGCTATCTTCCACCAGAGGGAACGAATGTTCAAAAAGCTACGATTAGTGTTGTGTATGCGGTAAATTCAGAAAAAGAAATTCCAATGCAAGTTACTATACCAGTCGCTAAGTTAAGTGTTTTAAAAGTGGATGCTGATACGGGTGAACCAATTGCTGGAGCAACTTTGCAGTTAAAGGATAGCGAAGGAGAAACAATTGAAGAATGGGTTACGACCACGGAAGCGAAAGTATTTGATCAGTTGCTTGCTGGTTCTACTTATACGGTTGAAGAAGTAAGTCCGGCGACAGGATATGTCAATCAGGATGAAAAAGAGTCTATTACTTTAACGGCTGCAAATAGTGATACGCCGGCTGTTATTAAAATGGAAAATGAAGTGACCAAGATTCAAGTAGGAAAGATTGACCTTAATACTGGAAACTATATTGCGGGGGCAACTTTGCGAATTATTAATCAGGCGACAGGGGAAGTTTATTTGGATAATATTGTGACGGCAGATGAGCCAACCTTGATTACGAAGATTCCAGTGGGAACTTATATCTTACAAGAAGTGGCGGCTCCCGCAGGATATGTATTAAATCCAACTTCTTTGAGGTTTACCGTAACAAATACAGGAAGTGTTCAACAAGTCTTTATTAAGAACAATTATACTTATGTTAGTATTGCAGATCAAAAGATTAGTATTGACTTATCGATTGCTGGCTTTAAGTTAGAAATTAAGAATAGTGCTGGAGAAGTAGTAGATAGTTATACGAGTGATGGAAAAGTACATACGACAGAAGAGTTAGAAGTTGGACGCTATACGATTGAAGAAGTGGAGGCGCCAGCAGGATATATTTGTTATCCAACACCGATTGAAGTATATGTACCAGAAAAAGGAACGGTAGCAGCAAATGAGATTTACTTCC
>ERZ1090861.898-NODE-898-length-16655-cov-7.667771_pt1 | contig 16655 bp, 17 predicted proteins | sample MGYA00478482_ERZ1090861 | MGnify/ENA primary metagenome ERZ1090861 (study PRJEB33644, sample SAMEA5815744) | chicken gut metagenome | biome: Chicken; feature: Gastrointestinal Tract; material: Caecum | place: Ireland | collected 2019-01-01 | study: A study of the... | reverse complement strand
CGAGGATGGTAGTGAACGCAAAAAAGCTCAGGCAGATCATCAGCAGGACGGGCCCGGCGCTGCCCAGCGCGCCCGGCAGGCCCTGCGAAAAGGCTTCCATGGTCACGGCCACGCCCTCCAGCCCCGGAACTTTCCACGCACCCGTGATGACGATCGCAAGGCCGGTCATCGTGCAGACGATAAGCGTATCGAGAAAGGTGCCCGTCATGGAGACCAGGCCCTGGCGGACGGGCTCGTTCGTCTTGGCGGCGGCCGCCGCGATGGGCGCCGAGCCGAGGCCGGCTTCGTTGGAGAAGATGCCGCGCGCAATGCCCTTCTGCATGGCGACGAAGAAGCTGCCGACCGCCCCCGCCCCGACCGCTTTGGGGCTGAACGCGCCGACGACGATGTCGCAGAAGGCGGCCGGGACGGCCGTGATGTTGGCGCCAAGAATAATCAGGCAGATGAGGACGTAGAGGACGACCATAAACGGCACGACCATTTCGGAGACCTTGGCGATGCGCCTGACACCGCCGAGGAGAACGAGGCCGACGGCCAGCGTCAGAAGGACGCCGGCCAGGATGACGGCCAGGCTGTATTCGCGGCCGAACAGCGTGACTGCGGGCGCGCCCGCAAAGATGTTGCCCACCGCGTCGGTGATGCTGTTGACCTGCGAAAAGGTGCCGATCCCGAACAGGCCGACGCACATGCCGAGCACGGCGAAGATGACGGCGAGGAATTTCCAGCGGCGGCCCATGCCGTTTTCAATATAATAAAAAGGACCGCCCAGCGTATGGCCGTCGGCATAGACCTTGCGGTAGCGGACAGCCAGAAGCCCCTCCGCGTATTTGGTCGCCATGCCGAAGAAGGCGGCGACCCACATCCAGAACAGCGCGCCCGGGCCGCCCAGCACGATCGCCGTGGCGACGCCCACGATGTTGCCCGTGCCGATGGTCGCAGAGAGCGCCGTGCACAGCGCCCCGAAGCTGGACACTTCGCCCGCTCCCTCTTCCTTGCGGAACATGTAGCGGAATGCGCGCCCCAGTTTGCGGACGGGGACGAACAGAAGGCGCACCGAAAGATAGATGCCCGCGCCGAGGATGAGCACGATGAGCGGGATGCCCCATACAAAATCGTCGATCGATTGAATGATCTCGCCAAACGTCATGTGTTTTTCCGCCAAAAAAAGAACGCCGCCGGCAGGGCAGCGGAGTAAGCAATGTACCGCTCCGTCCTTTTGCCTGAGAGATAGCCGCCTGCGCGGCATACACCTTCGGCGCCTGTTTCTGGCCTCTCCGGAGTTGATATTTTTACCAGTATAAAGAAAAACGGCTGCCTTGTCAACCCGAATGGCCGCGCGCAACGCATTTTTTGCGCCGTCGTAAAGTTTTATAATTGTATCGAACAGTGAAGGAAAGCTGTTCGGTACAATTTTTTTATACAAAGGAGAGGCGAAACAATGCAGAACGGCACGGAAAAGTACATTGAAACGGTCGCGTATCTCGGCAAGTTGTATGACTTTGCAAACGAAAAGCTGTTTAACGGAGAGCTGAAAAAGCCCGTTATCACGATACAGCGCGACGAGCGGAACAAGTCAAACGGTTGGTGGTCGGTCGGTAAGGTATGGAAAGAGAACTCCGAGGACGAGGGCGAACACGAATTAAACATGACGGCGCAACAGCTCAACCGCCCTATCGGGCAGATAGCGGCAACGCTCATTCACGAAATGTGTCATCAGTTTGCGAGCGTGAACAATATGCAAGATTGCTCCCGCTCTGGAACGTATCACAACAAACTTTTCAAAAAGATTGCGGAAACGCACGGCTTGAAAGTTGAGTGTGTACCTCAAATCGGTTGGTCGCATACGGAATTGACCGAGGAAACGGCGGCAATGCTAAACGAGTTTGTCGCGGAAAACCCCGCAACGGTGATTTATCGGTTGCCCGTGGTGAAAGGTCAGACAGTGAAAACGTCGTCCACGCGCAAATATGTTTGCCCCATTTGCGGGCAATCGGTACGGGCGACAAAGCAAGTGAATATCATTTGCGCCGATTGCGACGCGCCTATGTGCGAGGAAGACTGAAAATGTTGCTTGACATTGACCCCAAAGAATTTGAGAAAATGGCGCGGGCGGGCTTTTTTGAAAATGTCCGCTTGCGCGCCCAATCGTTGGAAACGGTGCGGGAGCGGTGCAAGACGCTGGGGCTTGTTCCCGTTTCCGCAACGGTGTATCGATTGGGCGAAATTCACCGCACTTCTGCGGCGGATATATATTACAACGTGTTTCGCACGGCAAGCGGCTTTTGGCTTGTACGGCAGAAAAATAAAACGGAAAAGGACGGTAACGGTAAATGAACAAACAGGAACGGAAACAGATACTTGACGATTTGGATTACAAATTGTTGCAGGTCGATTATCGCGGCAAGCCGCTGAAATCGGTAACGGGTTTACGCAGTCTGGTCAAGCTGTGGGCATTGCAGAATACGAACGGCAAAAAGGTTTCCTATATCGCGGACAATTCGGGCAAGGTTGTAATGATTGTCAAAGGCAATGGCACAAACTTTCCCGACGTGCTGAAAGGTGCGGAAGTGCCCGACGATTTGTATTTAACGGAAAGCAAAGTCTAACCCGAACGCCGTTAAAAGAACGGCAAACGTAAGCGGGGGGTTCCTCCGCCCCCGCTTTTTATGGGAATGAAAGGACAAGGTGTTTTTTCTCTGGACAAGTAAAACAGCGGGTTCAATTCCCGCCATTCCCACCATTCCCGCAAGGGAAACAAAAAACAACTGGGTGGCGACCTATCGCCAAAGGAGATTTAACTAAAATCATGGCAAAGGAACAGAACGGAACGGCAGTAGCAACGGAAACAATGAACGGCAACCTTGTATTGGTTCGCGAGCCTATCAACGGCAAGGACGGCAAACAGCTGACGACGAAAGACGGACGGCTTTATTATGCCTATATCGTGCGCGGGAACATTCGCGGGCAGGAAAAGAAAGTCGATTTCGTGCCGAAAGACATGGGCGGCTATGAGCCGCTGGACATTCTTTTCGACGTCGCCCCGAAAGCGGAGCTTATCATGCGCGACGAGGTGATGACGAACGCGGACGGGAGCAAAACGCCATACACGGCATACACGGCGCAGGTGACGGACGAGGACGGCGAAATCTGGGAATGCGGCGTAAAGCCGCAACGCGACAGCGATAAAGCCCTTCTGAAATTCATGCTTATCTGTCTGCACAAAAAAACTTCGCCTGCTGCATGATTGAAAATACACTTTCAAGGGGTGGAAAAATCCGCCCCTTTCGGTCTATCCTTTTAGATTGCAGAGGCAAGAAAAAAGAAAAATGACCGAGGCATTAGCGAGCGGTTTTCCGCTGTACAATGAGCCGTCCGAAAAGCAACCCCGAAAGGTGTCTATCCTTTTGAGTTGCTTTCGGCAAGGCGAAAGGACAACGGAAAATGCGGACTGTCAAGCACACCGTGGAATAAAAAGCAAGCGCGCGCTATCGCAAGCGCCGCGATTTATGCCGCGAAAGGTGCTTTACAGGGCGCAAGCGAGCGGCGAGAGAAAAAGCGAGGTTCAGAAAAATGAAAAATTTTATCGAAGTCACGGACTATGACGGCGGCATGAAGGTTTTATGTCCTATCCATAAAATAACAGGCATTGTTTGTGACGCAAACGGTGACGTATTTATTGAAATGGGGACAGATGGCAATGGTGAGTCGTCGGGTATTCTTGTAAGCGAGAGTTTCGACGAAATCAAAACAAAAATCGAAGAAAACGAGGTTTGAAAGTGGCGACAGTTATCAAGACGAAAAAAGGCAAAAAAATCGTTCTGCTCAACCCCGCCGAACGTTCAAAGCGCTATGCGCGTGAATTGTCTAACGGCAGGAAACAGGACGGAACGCCGCTCACGGATACCGAAGCAGCGTTCCGAATGGGCGTTTTGAACGAACGGAAAACGCAGGCAAAAATCTATAACCGTGAACACGGTTTGAAGGGAAAAGGAAAGAAAAGGCGGTGAAAAACAATGGCAAACAGTTTTCAGAAACATAAGCGGAGCGACCGCGTGAAGTGGATCATCATTTTCGTGTTGGTATTCGCTCTGATCGCGGGTTTCGCGGGTATGGCGGTGATTCTCAACCGCGAGGTCAAGACGTATGATCTGACCAGCCTTTCGTATGAAATCGGCGGGTTGGACGCGGAAGGCGCGGAAGAAGAAGCAAATACGGCGATCCGCACGAAAGATTTCCAGTCCGTGGACGGGCTGACCGTGTCCGTATCGGACGACATGACCGTCACCTATCAGCTTTTCTTCTATGACGCCGACAAAGAATTTCTCTCCGCTTCGGACGAACTGGTGATCGATTTCGACGGCACTATTCCCGAAGGCGCCGAATATGTGAAAGTTCTCATCACCCCGATCGAGGACGAAGACGGCGTGACTTTCACGGAAATCGCGGGGTACGCGGGACAGATCACCGTCACGCTTGACCGCTGACAAAGGACGGTGCCGAACATGGGAAAAGGAAAATTCATTGCGCCGCTTGTGCTGTTTTGCGGCCTGCTGCCGTTCACGTTGAGCGGCTGTTCGCTGGTCGAGAGTATCAAAGACAGTATCAATTCGGCGATTGACGGCATCACAAAACCGACGCAGGACACGAAGAAAACGACGACGGTCAAAGCGGGCGAAAGCTATGATTTCGGAACGAAAGGCGGTACGGTCAAGATCGAGGCGAGCGGCGAAAACTCCGTCACCGTCACGACGGACGCAGAAACGGGGTATGCCACGGTGACCGTACCGCCCGGCGGTTCCGTCACGGTCGGCGACGACGAACTGACGAACGACCGCGAAACGGATATGGAAATCGAGATCACGGACGGCGGCGTCGTCTCCGTTCTGCCCGATATCAGCGGCGGCGGTTCGGGTGAAACGACCGACCCCGACGAGGGCGAAGACGAAGGCGGCGGCAGTACGCCTGCGCCCGTGGCGAAGATCACGAACTATATCGGCGGCGCGTCTTTAACCGCGTATGACACCGAATACAGCAAGACGCTGCACACCTATCAGACAAGCGACGGCTACACCATTCGCAGTATCACGCTTGACAAGGGCGGCCTTTCGGGTGACGCAGAGGTCATTTCGGCGATTACCGCAAACGGCAGTTCTATCGTCCTGAACATCGGTTCCACAAACACGCTTTCCGCGAGCGGCAAACTCGGTATCACGATCACATTCACGGACGGCACGACCACGGACGACGAAGCACAGATTTCTGTTTCGGTCATGTGTCTGACGGGTGACAGCCTGATCACTATGGCAGACGGCACGCAGAAGCGTATCGACAGCCTTTCCGTGGGTGAAAAGGTTCTTTCGTTCAATCCCGCCACAATGGAGCTGGAAGCGGACGAGATCACCTATTCCGACAGCGCGGAGAACAAAGAGCATACCGAATACGACGTGTGAACGTTCGCGGACGGCACGGTCGTCAAGACAGTGCACCGTCATCGCCTGTACAACATCGAGCGCGGCGCTATGGTGAACATGGACGAATGGTTCGTGGGACAAAACGCCTATGCCCTTTGCGGTGCGGCCGTGGCGCTTGTGGCGCATGAAGTCGTCAAAGAGCGCGTCAGACACTATACCATTTTCACGAAAAATCAGAACTATTTCGTGAACGGGCTTCTGTCGGGCAACAAATACACTGCCCCTATGGCATTGAAATGAAGATCAAGTTCGGCACCAATCGCATTGTGATCGTCGGCGGGAAATGGGTATATAAAATACCCGTTTTCCGTCGCGGGCGCATGGCGAACGCAAACGAATATTTCAATTATCTGCGCAACGTCGATATCGTCGCGGAAACGCATAAACGTTGGTACGGTCTGAAACAGAAACGGCTGACGGATATCCGGATTTTTCCGCGCGAGGCGACGGCCGCAGATATCCCCGATTGTCTGAAACCGCTGTTTGCTCGGAAATTGCACAACCGTTTTCAGGTCGGCCGCGGCGATTTCGGCGAATGGCTCTTCTTCGATTACGAGGACGTGAAGTATTATTTGCGAGGTGAAAACGAACTGGAAATTACAGGCGGTACACCATGAAAACAAAATCTTTCTTTTCGACACTGGTTCAAATCGTATTGCTTTGCTTGCTTGTTTTGGCGTTCGCCTTTGTATTCGTGTTCGCGTCAAGATATACAAACGGCTTTACGGGCGAGCTGGTGTCTTTTTATTTGCAGACATCTGACGGCGAGCAGATTTCGGGCGAAAGCGAACGCGATTTCAAATACGGGCAGCGATATCTTTTCCATGTCGTCTATACGTTCGGCTTTGTGACCGATGACAGCGGCTATACCGTCAAAGTCGTACCGAACGCCACGAAAAGCATAAACTTTGACTTTTCCGCGGGCGGGAACAATTATTCGTACAGCGACGTGGAAGATCTGACGAACTATTTCGACATCGTGCGGGAAGATACCTATTTTACGATCGCGGCGAACATGGAACTGCCCGAAATGTTGGCGCTGATCTACGGTTCGGGCGTTTCGGGCGTGCCCTATGCGGTCGATAAGGACATCGCCTATTATACGCTGGTCGTACAGTCGAACGCGGACGCAAGCGTAAAAGTCAACTTCAAACTGTGGAGCGATATGGTATGAGTAAGACAAAACGAAAATTTCTTTATCCGCTGACGCTCTTTTTCGTGCTTGCGGCCGTCGTTCTTTCGGCGGTGTTCCCGTCTTTCGGCGTGAAGGCGTCCGCCGACGATACGAGCGATCTGACTGTCGTCGAGGCATACGAACAGCGGAATGTTCTTGACGATCTGAAAGGCTCAACTATCGGCGGCGTGCCTTTCGATTTGGACGATTGGCCATACAATGACCGCGGCGCCATGCAAATTGTTTCTTTCGTCGAATACGCCTATTCGTTCTATTCTGAAAAACAGGACGATTTCGGACTATACATCTACGTGTATAACCCGCAGGGGCTTGCAATCAATACTTCGTCCGAACACAACAAAATTCAGTTTACTTACGGAAGCAACTCCGCCCCGATAAAGCCGCAGTTGGAATTTCTCAATTACAGCACGGAAGCGGGATACGAAGGTCTTTTCTATAAGTTCAAAATCACGCTTTCTGCGTCGTTGAAAACAGCTATTCTGAACAATGTGCAACAGAATGCACGTGTTTATACTGTCACGGGATTTGAGGTGTCCGTGGGCGGCTCGGTAACGGAATACACAGTCGGCAGTACCTATACATACAGCGGCTATTCCGAAGGCTACGGCTCGGAGCTTGCCACGGGCGATACCCTTTCTTGTAACACGGACGATTTCGATAAATATATCGAATTGGAAGTGACACATACCGTTTACCGCCCGCAGGGGAATTTTTATGACGGACAGCAGTCGCAGTTGAACAGTTGCTTTTTCCGCGTTCCCGAGGAGTATTTCCAATCGTATGGCGATCTTTATAAGGTCGCGTGTGAGTGGTACGAATACGTTACAAAACCCGTTTTGGTTACGGAAAATTGGTTCATTTACAATAAATTAAACGCCTTAAACGGCGCGTCGATTTCACAAGTTGACAGCAACTATGATTTTCTGTTCCTTGCGGTTGGGAATACCGATTCGAATTGGTACAGTGAACATAAGGCAAATTTGGGGTGGAGTTCAGACATTACAATGCAACCCTCTTACGATTGGTGGGAAGGGGGCATTGTGCTGCATAATACGATTGAGCTTCCCTCGGATACTTTCTTTGACCGCTTTTCTGCGGTGTTTTATACAGGCGGAAAAGATTACACGGAGTATGGCGTTTCTGCTGAACAGTTGGAGCAAAAGTTTTTGTCAAATTCGGAAGCACTCGGCGGGCCGCTGATTTGCGACAATTACAGCGCGGCGCTGTTTGAAGATTTCGTGGAAGAGGAACATACCCGCGGCTTTAACGGAGATGTGGAAGTTACCGCCGATGAAAGCAAGGACATTTGGTGGAATATCACAACAAAATCTTTTTGGCAAAAAATGTTCGGCGGCTATACCATTGACACGGAATACGACAGTATCAATGCCATTGAAACGGTGGAAGAAGCCGATTTGCAAGGTACAGACGAAGAAATTGCCGCAAGACTATATATCGCCGTTGCCGATGTAAACAAATTGAAAACGGATTTTGCGAAAGCAAAAGTTTTGGGCGAACGCGTTATTCTTCTGCGCTACGGGAACAGCACTTATTTCTCCGCACCTACCGCACAGGCTTATGTCCGTTCCTCTTCTGTCGAAGAGCCCGATTGGACATTGGTTAAAGATGTACACAAGCAGATGTACAAATTTTTGGATTATGGCGGCGTTGGCTATTCCGCATATATCGCACAAACGACGGTATATCTAAATTTCGATATTATATCATTGACGTTTCGTGCGAATAATGTTGAAACTGTGATACCAGTCGTCATGTCACCTTCAAACGCTTTCAGCGGCATTACTTCGCCTTTGGAAGAAAGTTACGGCACAGGCAGCGGTTGTGCCAAACTGACAGGCACGATCTTGCTGATCATTCTTATCGTGCTGGCGGTGCTTATTATCGGCCCTGTACTTTGGCCGATCATCAGCCCCGTACTCGGCATGATTTTGAAAGGCGTCGTATGGGTCATTACTGCCCCGTTCAAACTCATCGGCAAACTGTTCAAGAAAAAGCCGAAAAAAGAAACGGCACAATCCCCGCCGCAAGCTCCTGCGCCTACGGTGATCGTCCTGCCGCAACAGGAATATCAAAACAAAGCAAGCCCCCCGAACGTCGGTTCGGAAAGCAAGGCGGGTAAGTAGTTCAAACAAATTCAATGCCGATTGGGGCAACCGCCCCTTTCGGCATTGTAATCAATTTTTTATGAGGTCAACATGGCAAAGAAAAAGAATAACCGTAAACGTAAAACGGGTTGGGCAAAAACAAAATCATATCCGCACGAACGACACCCTGCTACATATCGGCACAACGGTACAAATAGCGATGATATAGAATATATCACTTTTACGCATTCCGATGAAGTCGATTTCGGGAAAAAGAAAATTCGCACTGTTCCGTTGTTGGACAATGTAAGTCCTGCCGAACGGCGGAAAAATAAAGAGCTGGGCAAAAAGCCTGGGGAAAATCGCTCTTACGCCTACCCGAAAGTGTTTGTCGGTAAACGGTCTGCTCTGCATGCTGAAACAGACGAATTTGAGCCTGTGGAGTTCGATAAAAAACGTATCGGAAAAATGTTTGAAGTTTTTCCACGGGAAAATGTTCCTGTAACAGGCGGTAAATCAAAATACAGACAGAGGCAAAAGAAAAAGCCCCGCAAGTGATTGCGAGGACAAAAAAATAGAAAGTGCCACGAGCAATTAAGCCTCTTTGCGTGGGGGCTACAAGGACGAGAGCGGCAAGCCGCTGACACCGAGCCAAACACTTTCTATGCGCTTATTATACGGCAAAGCCGTTGAAGATGTCAAACAATTTTGACGGAAAAAGAAAAATTGAAAATGCACTTTCAAAAAATGGACGGACACAGAAATGAAAACGCTGAAACGGATATTAAAGTTATTGCTTTTGTTGGTCATACTGGCGGTCGTCGGGTATTTTGTTTATACGGGGTTTCGGATATAAGCCATGAAAAAAAGACGGATTGATTACCGCCACTTTATCTGTATCGCCATTACGCTCGGTTTCGTGGCGCTCGGCATATTCTGCTTTTTCGGCTCGGTCGGGCGGATAATTGAGGGCGGCCGCGATCTCGGCCTTTCGGTCGGGTATTATTTTTGCGAACTGTTCGGCATAGACCATTCTGTCACGCCTACGGTCAACGAATATCCGAAAATTCCGTTTTTCGATTTCGGCAGCGGCACTGCTCCGACGGTTCCGTCCGTACCTATCCCCGACGATTGGCAAGGGTTCACGGCAAAGTGGTCGCTGTACTGGCAGACATGGGCAAGTTTGGAAAATTTCCTGCGCTATGTGCTTCTGCTGGTCGATTTGCTTTACTATGTTTCCATGTTTGTGCTGGTGGTCGTGCCGCTTTTGCTGTGCGTTTTTCTGCTGCTCCGCAAACTTGCAAAGCGAGAGAACAACCGCTGGGGCAAAGACACAAAGCCTCTGAAGATTTTCAAGCGGGTTGCCGCCGTGACCTATCGCCCAGCAAAGGCGTGGGTCATCGGCTTTATCGGCTTTCTGCGCAAGTATTCCGTTTATCTCAACGTTTGGCTTTGCCTGTGGCTGTGCTACTTCAACGTGTTCACAATCCTGTTGGAATTTGTCGCCTATTATCTGTACTTTGCCGTGTCGTTTGATATTGCAAGCCTGTATCGGCAGGTGTACAAGCTCATTCTGGACTTGTGGACGGGTCTGACTTTCATCCCCCTGTGGGCTTGGGCAATCGTCGCGCTGTTCCTGGTTGACCGTTTCCGCAAGAAAATCGGGTATTCGGTTCTTCGGCACAACGAGATGAAAAACCGCGGCTTCATCAACGAACGCCCGATCGTGCTTATGGTCTGCGGTACCATGGGCAAAAAGAAAACGACCATGCTGACGGATATCGCCCTGTCGCAAGCCGTGATGTTCAAAGACAAGGCCTTTGAAAAGATACTCGAAAACGATTTGAAGTTCCCGTACTTCCCGTGGATCAATCTTGAAAACGCGCTCCGCCATGCAATGTCGCGGCACGAAGTGTATAACCTTGCCACTTGCCGCCGCTTTGTCAGACACCTTGCTTTTTGCTTTTATGCCGTTCACGGCCGTTCCGAATACGTCAAAGCCGTGCGGCGGCATTTGCGCAAGAGGTATGCCTTCGTGAAGGAAAACGGCCTGTTCGGCTACGATTACGAGCGGTACGGCTTTACTTACGACGACAAATTGAAGGTCGTGAACGTGTGGGAAGTCATCGAAACATACGCACAGTTGTACTTCATTTATATCATACAGTCGTCGCTCATCATCTCGAACTATTCCGTGCGGACGGACAGCCTTATATCGGATATCGGAAATTTCCCGCTCTGGAACACGGACTTTTTCAAGCGTGACAGCCGTCTGATAGACAGTTTTTCCCGCCATTCGCATATCATCGATTTCGACGCCTTGCGGCTCGGTCGGAAAATGATTGAGAACAATGCCTTTGCGGACAGCTTTGAGTTCGGCGTGGTCGATATTACCGAAGTCGGGAAAGAGCGCAAAAACATGCTCGAACTCAAAGAGCTGAAAAAACGGGAAGATCTGACCAACCAAAAGAACGACGGCTTCAACGATTGGCTGAAAATGATACGGCACAGCGCGACGGTGGATAATTTCCCGTTTGTGAAGGTCATCACGGACGAACAGCGTCCTGAAAGCTGGGGCGCGGACGCACGCGATTTGTGCGAGATCGTGCATATCCGCGAGAGCGGAGAAACACGGCTTGCCATGCCCCTGTTTTTCATCGGGGAATTGCTTTATTCCGCGGTGTTCGGAAAGTTCGTCGACCTGTATTACAACCACCGTTATGCCCGCGGCGATCATACGCTGGCTATGCACATTCTCAAAACGGTGACGGCAAAGATACAGCACTATTACACGGGCATTTATAACACGTTCGGGTATTGCCCGCTCCGCGTGCAGATTGAGAGCGGAACGCAGGACGGACAGCTCGACGAAAAGCACTATTTCCTTGCCAGTAAAAAGATTTACAGCAAGCGCTTTTCGACGGACTGCTTTTCGGACTTCTTCACGCAGAAAGCGCTGCATTCGCCCGTCGGGCTGGACGATCTCCCCGAATATAAAACGGAGAAAGCGTCCTTTGACGAAATGGGCTTGCAAAACAGTTATTTTGTCAACGACTTGCTGGCTGGGTTGAAAGATAAGAAAAATTGAAAGTGCACTTTCAAAAGGACAAGCCGCCCGCGGCGGGGCTATCCTTTTAGATTGCAGAGGTAAAAAACAGGCAGCTTGCCTGCGACGGCAAGTGCGCGGTTTTGTACCGTACAATGCGCCGAGAGAAAGCAACCCCAAAAGGGGTTATCCTTTTGAGTTGCTTTCGGCAAGGCGAAAGGACGGTGCAAAATGCGGGCGGTCAAGTACACCGTGGAATAAATAGCAATGCCAGCGCGACGCAAGGCGATCGCCCGGCATTGCGGTTTATGCCGCGAAAGGTGCTTGACGGCGCGCAAGCAAACGACTTCGGAGGTGTCGGAAAATGAATACTGCGACAATTACGCCGTTGGACGATTGGGCGGGCTGTCCGTTCCCTTTCTTCGACGAGGAAACGCCCGCCGAGGGGTGGTACAAAATCACGCATGACGGCGGGCACTTTGTTGGCACACGCATTTTTCCCAGGCAAAGCAAGCATGTCGGCAAAGGTAAAACCCGCGAGGACATCGACATTTGTTTCGACAGCCTGTATGCGGCGGCTGTCCGCAAGGGGCTGAAAGATACGAAGCGTGGAAAGGCGTTGACGGGTTTCATCACGGCGGGCATGGAAAAGCTGTATTTCAACACCCCCACGCTTGACGAATATATTGCCGACCATATCAAGCGCAAACGCCGCAACCTCTATAACCGCAAAAAGCGTTTCCGCCGCAAAGCCTATCTGAACAAGTGGAATTACTTTGCCACGTTCACATACGACGGAGCAAAGCACACACCCGAAACATTCCGCAAAAAACTGCGCAAGTGCCTTTCTAACCTACATACACGGCGCGGGTGGCGGTATATGGGCGTATTCGAGTATTCGCCCGAAAAGGAGCGTTTACACTTTCATATGCTTGCCTATATCCCCGACGGGCAAATGCTTGGTGCAATCGAGGAAAAGCAAAGTTATAGCCCGCAAGAGGGCAGAATGCGCACGCGCCGCGAAAACAGTTTTTTTGCGGCGGCGTTCGGTGTGAACGATTTTACGGAGATAGGCGACGCGGCAATTCATCACGGCGGCACGGTCGAATATATTTTGAAGTACATGGAAAAGCAAGGCGAACGGACAGTTTACAGTCGCGGCATTATGACGGCAATCTGCAAGAAACTGACGGCAACGGACATCATAACGGAATTTCTGCATTACGGGTGCGAAACGTGCCTTTTGTTCGACAATATCGTGAATTGGGAGCGCGATATAATGCACTATAAGCCCAAACAGATGAGCATGATTGACCTTATATGCAACCCGCCCTCGGCGGCGTAAAGGGTCTGTAAACGGGATATTCGGTAGCTTTGCGCCTATGCTTGCATACGGCGTTTTTTGGCGTACAGAGAAACAGAAAATCTGCGACGCAAGACAGCTTTGAAAGACCCGTAACAACGAAAGACGGCGGGTTTTGCAAGCGGTTTAGCGCAAAACCGCCGTCCGTTGGACGGCAAAAGCGGCTTTGTCGGACGGCATTGCGCGGCACCGTGACCGGCGCGCCGCAGGCGCGCCGCTCGTTTTAGTCACGGTGTCGCGTAATGCTCTTTCCTGTCAAATCGGGGGGATTTTGATAGTTCATGACGGCAATTTTACGGTATAATAGACGGATAAAGGACGGTAACGGAAAATGAAACGGAAAGGAACGAAAAACTTTACATACACGCAACGATTGCAATTAGAGGCGCTTATCAAAGCGGGTTTGCATAAGAAAGAGATCGCCGCGCAGTTGGGCGTTTGTCTTGCAACGGTTTACAACGAATTAAAGCGCGGCGAATATACCTATAAACGGTACAGCTATACGGACTATTGGGGCGAACGCCATTACAAGCCCGCGACGGGATATAGCCCGAACATTGCGGAGGAAAAATACCGCTTGAACATGACCGCACACGGAGCACCGCTGAAACTTGGCAACGATTATGATTTCGTTCGTTATGTCGAAAAGCGGGTTTGCGTTGATAAGATTTCTCCGTCTGCCGTGTGCGGAGAGATAAAGCGCAATCGCCCGTTTCGGACGGTTATCAGCAAAACGACCATGTACCGCTATATCGCGCAGGGGCTTTTTATGGGTATCCGTTCAAGGCATTTGCCATTCGGTCAACGCAAAAAGCATTATCGCAAAACAGTAGCCAAACGCCCGCCGAAAGGCACAAGTATTGAACGCCGCCCCGCTGACGTTCTATTGCGCGATGAGTTCGGGCACTGGGAAATGGATTGCGTTGTCGGGAAACAAAATACCCGCAATGTGCTTTTGGTGCTGACCGAACGATTAACGCGCTATGAGATCATCATGAAAATGCCAAACCGCAAGGCGGCAACGGTCGTGCAATTCGTTGATAAACTTGAACGGCGGTACGGAAAGCGTTTTCGCACGCTGTTCAAAAGCATTACGGTTGACAACGGCTCGGAGTTTGCCGATTTTGCAGGGCTTGAAAAATCAGTTTATGGCGGCATGCGAACGGCGGTCTATTATTGCCACCCGTACACCTCATGCGAGCGCGGCTCGAATGAACGCATTAACCGCGATATTCGGCGACAATTTCCGAAGGGCACGGACTTTTCCAAAGTCACCGAAAAACGGGTGCGCGAGGTCGCAGGGTGGGTGAACGCATATCCGCGCGAGATATTCGGTTTTTCGACTTCTGCCGAGGCGTTCGCCTCTGCGGTTGCCACTCTGTAACTTTTTTGAAAGTGTATTTTCAAAAACCGTCGCAAGACGGTTATTTTGCCATACAAAGAAAAACGGGTAAAGGGATATTCCTTGCGGAATACCCCTTTATTTTGTATCGATTTCGCGCCTTTCTGTTCTGCCTTTGAAATCGATTGAAATTTTTTTTGAAATTCTAAAAAAATTCTATAAAAATGCTTGACTTTTCGCATTTTTTGCGCCGTAAATCCGCCCCGTTTTGCAAAAAGTGCTTGACCGCGGACAGGAACCGTGCTAAAATACAACCATCCGGCCGCGAAACGGCCGGGAACACACGACAGGGAGAGACGATGTACATTTCTTGCAGATAACAATTTTCAGGTGGGAACAGCGGGGCCGTTCGGCCCGCCGTTTCCGCGCGTTGTCGCAAGGGATTTTTTCGAAAGATTGAAAATACGCGGAGCCGCGAAGATTTCCTTTGGCGGCTCCGCGTTGTTTTTTTGCGCAGGCTCCTGCATATTCCGTCCGAAAAGGAGGCTGTCCCATGTCACAGATCAGCATTTCGCACCTCACCTACCGCTATCCCGGCGCCGCCGATCCCGTGCTGCGCGACCTTTCCCTCACGCTCGATACCGACTGGAAACTCGCCCTGACGGGCAGGAACGGGCGGGGCAAGACCACCTTTCTGCGGCTGTTGAGCGGCGGACTGCCCTCGGACAGAGGTACCCTGGCGTGCCCCGTTCCCTTTGCATATTTCCCCTTTTCCGTTCCCGAAGAATACGACGCGCTCTCCGCCCTGTACTGCGCCCGGCCCGAACTGGAGCTGTGGCGGCTGAAACGGGAGATGCGCGGGCTGGACCTGCCGGAAGACGTGCTCGAAAAGCCCTTTGGCTGCCTGTCCGGCGGGGAGAAGACAAAACTTCTGCTCGCCGCCCTGTTCGCGCAGGAAACCGAGCACCTGCTCATCGACGAACCGACCAACCATCTGGACGAAACGGGGCGCCGGCGGCTCGCCGCCTACCTGAAGGAAAAGCGCGGGTTCATCCTCGTTTCGCACGACCGCGACCTGCTCGACGCCTGCTGCGACCACATCCTCGTCTTCGAGGCGGAAGGCGCGACCCTGCGGAAAGGAAGTTTTTCGGACTGGCAGCGGGACAAGGCCGCCGCAGACGCCGCCGCCCGGGAGAAAAACGAGCGCCTCGCCAGGCAGATCGACGCGCTGCAGGTCTCCGCCGAACGGGCGTCGGCCTGGGCAGACAAAGTGGAAGCGAGCAAAAACAAAAAAGTTTCCGGCCTGCGACCGGACAAGGGACACATCAGCGCGATGGCGGCGAAGATGGCGCGGCGCGCCAAAAATACGCAGCGGCGGCGGGAAGAGGCGATCCGAGAAAAGAGCGGATTGCTGAAAAACGCCGAATTTTACGGGGAGCTGAAACTGGCGCCCCTGTCCTTCCGCGCGCAGACGCTGTGCGACCTTTCGCACGTCTGTGCCGGATACGGGGGCAAGTGTGTGCTCGAAGACGTCAGCCTGGAAATCGGCCGCGGCGAACGGATCGCCGTAAAGGGTGCGAACGGCTGCGGGAAGAGCACGCTCTTAAAGATCGCCGCCGGCGTCCTCTGCCCCGAACAGGGAGAACTGTTCCGGCCGAACGACCTGATCGTATCCTATCTGCCGCAGGATGTGCAGGGCCTTGCGGGAATGCCGGCCGACTTTGCCGAAGCACACGGCGCGGACCCCGCGCTCGTCATGGCCATCCTCAACAAGCTGAACGTGCCGGGCGCGCTGTTCCGGACCGATCTTTCCCGCTACAGCGCCGGGCAAAAAAAGAAGGCCCTGCTCGCCGTTTCCCTCGCAACGCCGGCGCACCTGTACATCTGGGACGAGCCGCTCAACTACATCGATCTCGTTTCGCGCATGCAGCTGGAAGAACTGCTGCTCCGATACGCCCCTGCTCTGCTCTTCGTCGAACACGACGCCGCCTTTGCGCGCAACGTGGCGACGCGCACCGTTTCTTTGCAGTAGCATGGAACGGACGGGCAGCGGGGGGGGGGGGGGGGGCCCGCCGCCGCCCCCACCGCCGGCGTGAGCCGCCGGCGTTGTGTTTGATTTTCCAAGTCGCCCCG
>ERZ1090861.892-NODE-892-length-16716-cov-9.402017_pt1 | contig 16716 bp, 16 predicted proteins | sample MGYA00478482_ERZ1090861 | MGnify/ENA primary metagenome ERZ1090861 (study PRJEB33644, sample SAMEA5815744) | chicken gut metagenome | biome: Chicken; feature: Gastrointestinal Tract; material: Caecum | place: Ireland | collected 2019-01-01 | study: A study of the... | reverse complement strand
ATGCGGATTGAAACAGGAACCGCACGTGCCAGAGTGTATTACCGATAACCTATAGAATAGTCGAAACTATGAAAAGATTTGTATACATCTAAGCCGGACACGTTCCGGCGCTGTAATGCAGCCGCAGCCGGTTCCAAGCCCGGAAAGATGCAGAGGACAGCAATAATAAAAAGCCGCTGGACGGCCTGATAAGCTGATCCAGCGGCATCAAATAGCGGTTTGGTTATTCATTCAGTTGTTACGTTCTATAGAACAATTCCATGATTGTATCCGGACCGACCAGATAATCCACTTTCAGGCCGCGGATCTCCTGGAATAGTCCTGCTGCCAGTCTGGTATCATTTCCCATCTTTCCATCAGGCTCCAGACCTTCCGGATCTTCCAGAAGTTCTACCAGCTGCGGCCCGATAACTGTATTCAGACGCATCTGCAGCCACTTTACAAGATTTCCTTCTGATCCGACAGAAAACTGACCGGTTTTCTCGTTAAATGCTCCCGACTTCAGGAGAATCTTTTTCATAGCTTCTCCTGTGTGTTGTCCTGGGATTTCATCCACCGCCAGCGGGTTCCCGTCTGCATCGGTCACCCCATCCAGATTACATGCCTCCTGAAAACTTCTGACGGCCTCCGGATCCAGTTCTCTTTCCGCCACTTCCTGACCTATTGGTGTGTCAAAAAGTTCCTTCTCTGCGGCTCTCCTGCGCACCAATCCGGCCAGCTCTTTTCCGCCAGCGTGGCAGTATTCCGGGATCTTTGCGGATATCTCTGCGATAGATCTTTTCCCACCGGCGGTCAACTGATCAATGTTTCCGATATTATACGTAAAGGATACCAGTGCGTCAAACTGGTTCTGATTCCATCGGTATGTACCATTATACCTCATTACGTGGTTTTCAAACCCCTCGATATCTTCTCTCAGATATTCTTCTGCCTGCTCCAGTGTGATTTTCTGTCCCATCTGTACGCCGGATGTATGACCGTAGCCGATCGTCGGCACTCCGGCCGGATCCTTGTATGCTTCCAATCTACAGCCCTCAAATTCTTTTATGAGGGCAATCCCTTTATTGCTTATCTTCATCATTTTCCTCCGTTTCTGATTTATTTACCATTTTATCGGCTACTTCCAGTCCCTTGACCAGAATAACCGGGACGTTAAATCCTGCTTCCACCAAATTTTCCAATATGCTCCGGATTTCATTAATAATCAGTGATGCCAGCACAAACCAGCCCAGCAGAGCGGTGATCCCCAAGTCTATTCCCAATGTCTTTCCGATCTCAATAAATACCGCGCTGGCGCCAAATGCCACCATAATCATGATCCAGTATCCCAGCTTTTTGAGCACGCCTTTCCATCCTGCCTGACTGTTTTCTTTCCCGTTGAGCTTTGATTTCATCCATCCGGTGACCCAATCGATCACGTTAAACGCCAGAAATGCAGCGAAGAGCATCCAGTGCTCGCCTAAAATAAATGTGAGCACGGCGATCACTGCTCCCACGATGGAGTTATAGGCATCCAGCCAATCCATATAATTCATATTTTTCATGTCCTCACTTTCCTTTCAAAAAATTAAGGACCCCTTGCGGGATCCTGGTTGACGGTTCTGTTTGTATTATTAGATTACATATTTTCCTCCTTTCTCCTCCCATTGACCTTCCACTAAATCAAAATATGAAATGGAATCTATTAAACGTATATGATCTCACGACTGATGCCACAAATGTATCTATTTCAAATTCGGCAAATGAAATACTAATTTTTGCTGGAAATCCCAACCCAAGCAATGCTGGTCAGGTTTTTGGAGGTAAATCTTATATTATACCTTCTACAGAACACTCCATGTGTATAATAAAAGATAAAGAATTATATTCTGCCGATTCGGGATCTAGTGTTGCTGCGACCGATTTATATTGTTTTTGGAATAATAACGTGCTAACTATGCGGATTGAAACAGGAACCGCACGTGCCAGAGTGTATTACCGATAACCTATAGTTTATACGAAATATTGAGCGTAATATAAAATTCATGTCCGACAGCAGAGGCATCTTCACACGAGACAACTATTCCATCTTTTTCATATTCCGAGGTGGAACATGACGTTTTGTCTAAAACATTAATATTATTCCAATTATCATAATATCCGGCAGATATTACGGATATTGAATCTACGCAATTGTATGCATTAATTAACGGGATGAAGCTTTCCGCGTTACCATTATGTAAATTACCCATTATAATTCGCATACTAATACTTGTAGGCTTACGTATCAAATTCATATTTTGATTTAGTTCATCAACCGCCTCCTGCACATTGTCCGCCGTCAGCCCGCTCGTTTCATTGTTGTACGCCACGCTGGACGCATTCGCTGTCCCCGCCGGTCCGGTTGGCCCCATGATATTCTGTTTATATGCCCACTGCGCCGTGCTCGCTGGTCCGGCAAGCACGCACACGTATATATTTCCTTTGTCAGCACCAGATCCTGTGTTGAGATACATATCGTTCAGTTCTGCGTTTTCTATCCCGGATCCAGTAAATACAGTTCCTGACGTGCTTGTACCTGTAATCGCATCACCCTGATACCACATGGATCCTGGGTCGCCTCTTGGAAAGACAAAATCAAATACGGCATCCTGTTCCGTTCCACTGTTGCTCACCTGCGGATTTGATCCCGGATCTGATGCTGTCACGGTCCCTACCTGGATCGTCGCCGCTTCTCCAGGATCGCCTTTCTGGATAGTAGACTTGATCTCTTCGACTTCTGCAAGCGCATCCACGAGCGCCTGGAAATCGTCCTGGCTTGTAATTGCATTTGCGTCAATATTTGATTTCAGGATCCTCACAGCAAATATGGGCGTCGTGATACTGTTTCCGGTGGAGTCTATCATCTGCAGCTCCACCTGCAATATACCCTCCACCACAGTCATCTGCGGCGAGAATGCGACCTGCAGCTGGTTCCCTGCCACGATCACAGTGTTATATACCTTTGTCCCGTCCGGCTTTTTGGCATATACTTCTACCGTCTCATTTTCCGGTATAACTACCGCGCCTCCAGCCGTTAATGTAACCATCGCTCCCCGCCCAATGTTATTTTGCGGCACATCCAGTACAACAATCGGATATGGCTTATACAGATCAACTGTTATGCTCGGATATAATCTCATTTATTTTCCCCTCCATCTCTATGATTTTCTCATGCTGCCGCTGGATCAGTTTCAGCATGGCCGGGACCATGACCCTGATATTCCAATTACGCGGCAGTCCATCATCGTCATAATCGACTGCGTATGGGTATACCTCTTCCATGTCCTCGGCCATGAATCCAATAAACCGCTGTCCGCACCTTGGATCCTTGTCGCTGAGATACCCCTCGTTATATTTGTATGTTTTTACCGGTAATCTATAAAGCGCCTCCGGATCCATATCTCCCAAATCCTCGGACTCAGAATTTTTTATGCGCCGCGTAGAATCTGAACATTCCAGTATGGTCCCCGCACTGTTCATGTGCACGTTTGGCGCCGCGGAGCTTCTGATAGGATATTTCGTCTGGATCATCCCATCGGAGTCCAACCTTAAGTTCTCATTGTCTCCATTTCCGATTGACAACCTCACAGCCCCATCTTGATTCAGATAATACATCTTCGCCCAGTTCTGACCGAAGTCTACTTCAAAACCATCTCCGCCCATCCGGATCGCGGCGCCATCTATGTTCCCGATTGTAAATGCCGGCGTGGATGCGGACTGGTCTACCAGATTGATCCCCACTTGGCCGTTCGCGCGGACCCAGAATGGATATACAGTATTCCCGTTCTGATCCTTCGTCTCGACGACCAGAAAATCCATATTCTGATTCGATCCATTTGCGATCGTGACCTTGTTGTTCCCGATCTGGTTCGTCAGTTCATTTGTACCGATGTTCCACCCGCCGATCTTCCCAACAGAAGCGGTAATAGTCCCGGAAAAGCTCCCCTGGGTCGCTGTTACCCCGGTACGGTCTATCCGTGCTATCTCATTTCCATTAGCATCCAGTACTCTGCATACGCCATTTCTATTACCTGATCCGCCAAGGGTCAGTGTGCCGCCTTTTATAATGTTCGCCAGCATCGTCCCAGCAGTGATAAAATCTGCTACGATTTCTCCATCCTGGGTTATCGCTGTTGTATACGGCCCATTATATCCGTTTGACGAGTGCCCGAATCCTCCCTTGTTCCATCTCCACACGTTTTGCGCCGTTTCAATGCTTGGCTGATCCAGGATTAATATCTCTTCTGGCTGTCCGTTCGCGTTCAGCTGGAATATCACATAACCGCCTTTCCCTCCTGTAATCCATCCTGTGGCATTTTGCACGGCCTGTTGCAGGAACGTTACCGTATCCTGCTTGTTCTGCGTGATCTGCGCCTGTTGGTCTGCAATAGTCTGCGCAATATTTGCCCGGATACTCCCGATCTCCATTTTCTCGTACCGTTCCAGCAGCACGTCCGTTTGGATCGATACAACTTCTGCATTCACATCTATTCCGGCCTGTTCATACTGCACCGTCACTGTGTCGCACAGGTCACATTTTTCCAGTAGTGCCATCCCCTCAAATCCGGACATCTGATCCAGCTGGATGAATTCTATTTCTATGCTCACGGTCAGTTTTCCGATATCATTATTATCAATATATTTTTCTGCCGCTTCCTGAAGCTGTCCTGCTGTTGGGGCTTCTTCAAATTGGGTTGTGAAATCTACAGTGGCCGCGCTCTGCGCCGTCATTCCATCCCGGTATATGATCGGCGGATCGCACATGACCAAGGTCCCATCGCTGTACCAATACGGGCATATACCCGTCACCATACCGGATATATCCCCTTCCTGGTTTAATCCCGTAAGGTTTTTCCCGTATCTTATCACCGCCCCTGAATCATTCCCGCGCTGATTATACAGTTTTACGGTAAATCTGTCCCACTCATATTCTCCTCCGTACACGTCCAGGACACTGCCCTGCTGCCCTCCCAGGGCTGTCCGGCATGCGGTAGGCACCGAAAGAACAAAGTCAGCTGCTGTCGTCTTGTCCGTCCAGAACTGGAAATTATTGTCTATCTCCATGTTAGCCTTGATCGCTTCCATTGCGGACGCCACCCCGGACGCCTGGCACGGGCTTACCGGTATCTTATTCAAGTCATAGCTGATATGGTATGCGTATATTGTTACATTCCCATTCAGCGGCTTTGTTATTTTATATATTCGGAACGGCTGTGCGGCACGGTAAGGGGATGGGATCGCCATAATTATATTCCCGTTCTGGATATCTTCAAAATGGATCCCCGTTTGCGGGTACTCCATTTCTAATTCATATACTCCGTTCCGTTCTTCTGTCACGTAGCACGATATTGCGTCTGACAGTGCTCCAAGCCCCTGCGTCGCAAATTCCGTCTCTGCTGAATTGTATAATATCGGGATCATAACACCCACCACCTCGGAGTTATCTGCACGCCTGTGATCCCTCCAGAATAATTGATTCCTGTTCTTCCGTTCGGAAGTTTCGGGAATCCTCCGGAAATTGTGGCTATGCTGTTATAATTTTGTGTTCCTGCATATATGTTCTGCGTTTCGGCATCAATGGTCACGCCCCCGGACGGTATCCCTGACAACTGCACGGTGCTTCCACCGATCCCCAGCGTTCCGTCTCCGGATCCATAAATTTGGATCAGTGGCAGCGCCGGTTCTCCGTCATTTACCAGTTCTTCCCCAGATTGTATAGATATCGGCTTCTGCCCGTATTTCAACCATTTTTGCGGCATACAGTTAAATTCCAGAGTTACGCGCCCATATTTTGCAAAAAAGCTGGAAATATCCGCTGGCCCTGCATATATTGCTTTTCGGAACATCCAAGGGAAATACGAATCTTCCAGTATCTGGTATCCCGCAGGGCCTAAAATCCATCTGGAAATATGCTGGATCAAGCTGTAGGATGTCGCATACTTTGCATGCTCCATTGGTTTATACCAGCAATCATATACCTGCGTCACATTCCGATACGCTCCGGTGTCAAATATCAGATTCCCGGATCTTCCCGGCACTTCATAACTTTCATATACCCTTTCTGGTATAGAGACATCCGGATAACTTTCAATCTGGATTCCAAAATCCAAGCTATTTTCCCCGTTAAAAATGAAAAAGTTTTTCATGCGAACACCGTCTCTTTCTGTTTCACCGCATGCTGGATTTTCTGCATTACCAGGTCTGCCAACTGCTGCTCTGACATTCCTCTGGCAGGGTTCACTGTGATATTGAATGTGCTTCCTCCTGCTCCCCCTGCCGTCATTCCATTCATTCCCATTTCCATCCCTGCTGACAGACTGCTTACGGCATTTTCCAGTTTATACGCATTCTTATAGATTCCTTCGGCCATTCCGTCTATCATGTCCGGCATCCATGTCTCATAATCTCTTAACGGTCCCACATCTGGCCTTGAAAAATGTAAATAGCTTGCAATCTTGTCCGCAATGCTTTTCACGGAATCCAGCACGGCCCTTGCCGCGCTCATGATTCCCCCTGCCAGCCCCTGGATGAAATCCTTTCCCCATGTGACCGCCTGGGACGGCAGACTCTTGATGATATTGATCCCGGCATTCAGCACGCCCTTAACCGCGCTTAATATGGTCGAACTCATGCCCGAAATCCCTGAACCAAAGAACTGCATCAGGTTCCGTCCCATATTTTTAAAGTTATTTACAAGATTCTGGAGGAACTGGATCGGATGCTGCAGCACGTTCCGCACCGACGTTGCCACGGATCCTCCCATATTTTTGATCCCGCTTGCCAGACCTTTTATGATATTTGCTCCCAGATTTATCCAGTCAAATGCCATGATCACGTCTACGATCGCTTTAATGATCTTCGGGATATTTTCTACGATCGTAGGTATACTCTGTATGATTCCTTTTATCAGGTTCCACATGAGTTCCAGTGCCGTTACGATCAGCTTTGGTGCGTTATCATTGATAATTCCGGCGATATTGGATACGATTGTCGGAATAGTCTCAATCATGGTCGGGAGAGACTGTATCAGCCCATTCGCAAGCGTTTTAATCAGGTTCAGCGCCGCATCTACAAGCTGCCCGGCGTTTTCCCTTAAGCTCCCGGAAAAGCTAAGCAGCGTCTGAAGACCCGCCTGAACCATCTGCGGGAAATTTTCTTGTAAATATACCAGCAGATTATTAAACATTTCCGTTGCTGTCTGCTTTAGCTGTGGAAGCGCCTGGATAATCCCGGATAACAGTCCGCTTATCAGTTGCGCGCCCGTCGTGATTAGCTGCGGGAGTTGTTCTACTGCGGTTTGGACAAAATTTTGGATCGCATCCGCAAATTGATCCCCTGCTCCCTCCTGGCCTTTCAGCATCCCGTTAAAAGCATCTGTTAAACTTTCAACCGCCGGCATAAACTCAGATTCTATCTGGGTCTTTATTTTTGATATCGTGTCACCCAGTTTTCCCATAGACTGATCCATGAGCACCTGGCTTTCCCTTGATTCTACCAGAGCTTCATTGTTCCGGTAGAACGCCGCGCTTGCCTGGTCATATTGACCTGCCAGCGTTTCCATAATAAGGCGGTTTCTTTCGCTCTCAGAAGAGCAAGCGGCCAATTTTTCATTGAACTGGTCTTCGGATATGCCTACCCAGTTCAGCGCATCCGCCAGAACCCCGGTTACCGTTCCTACCTTTGCAGTCTCATTAGATGCCTCTATCAGACCTTCGATCGGTAAACTATCCCCGAATGTTCCTGATACCCCAGCCGCGATCTGCGTCCACGTGGAAACATCCTGTGCATTCTCCGCCAGCTGTGCCAGAAGCTGCGACGCTTCTGTTGCGGTGTCTGTATCCCCTAGAATCTTATAGAATTCCGTATAGGCTTCCTGGGCTGTGTCTGCCCCGTACCCTGCCGCTTCAAATGCCGTGTTCAGCCGCCCCTGCGCCCTCCGGAACTCTTCTGTTGTCTCGTCCAGGTTCCAGATCGACGAAGCGAAGTCTTTGATAGCCCCGATCGCCGTGCTGATCGCCTGGGATGCCAGGTTCCCGATTGTGACGGCCATTGCCGATATTTTCCCAGAAGAATTTCCTGCCGCGGATGCCATATCATCCAGTCCATTTCCCGCATCATCCAGGCCGTTTTCCATCCGGTTCAGTTCAGCCGTAGCTTCATTTAGCGCCTGTTTCCATTTTAATGTCCTTGTATCGTTCTCTCCCAGCTTCTGAGCCGATTTCTGGTACATTTCCGCCAGCTTGTCCACTCTCTGCTTCTGTACGTCGATCTGCTTATTTAGTATCTCTGTCTGGGCAGTAAGTTTCTTCTGTTCGCTGTCATTTTTTGAAAACGACGAAGTTACAGCTTTCATCTCGCTGGAAAGTGTTTTAGCCTGCTGTATGATGTTATTTATTTCTTTCCGGTATTCCGCTTCCCCATCAACGCCAATCTTTGGCCCGATATTCACCGCCATGCTGTCACCTCACTTTCAGCGCTTCGTCGAATGATAACTTTATTTTCTGCCTCGCTCCGTTGGCGATCGCCATACAGGCGCTCAGATCCTGGATCTCCCCTGGCGTGGATGTCAGTGTTTCCCACTTCGACAGTCCTGATTTCATTCCGATATACAGAAACCACGCAGGAGTTATCCTCACTGCGTGGTTTCTGCGTTTTTTCTTTTTTCTTCTTTCACTTCTACAGTCGTTTCATTCCCGGATTTCATGGCTTTTGTAATCTCCTGCATGATCTTTTCGCCAATTTCTCCAGGGTTGAGTATGGCGCGGAGATCGTCATAAGTCGGCGCATCCCCTCCTTTATACTCTTCCCCCAGCATCCGGCATTTCACTTTTTCCCGGTTTACCGCCGCCTCCATCATGACAGACAGCATCCACACCGTGTTTTCCACGACTGCTGCCGCATCATCTCTCTCAAATAGTCCCTGGATATCTTCCAGTTTCCCGGCCTTTTCTGCCAGTTTGCTCTGTGCTTCCACTGTGTAACAGAGCGGGAAATCTTTCCCCAATGCTTCTATGTACATTAGACGCCTCCCTTCGATTCTTCGTCTCCAAGGAATGCCTTGATGGCCGTCTCCGCTTCTGCTTCCGTATCCATACCTTCTTCAGAAATATATTTCCAGTTTGCATCTGCCGTATCGTCACGGAGTACTGTCGCCGTCAGCTCCTGTGTCTGCCAGTCAATGGTATCTTCCTGCGTCGCCATTTCTTCCGATGGGATCCCGAATTTTATTTTCGGCAGGATTAATGGCCAATATTTCGTTACTCCATCCATCATCGTCCGGCGGACGCATCCAAGCCCGACAAACGGCGGGTTCATCTTCCCATATCCCTGGAATGCCACCTGCTCCCCGGCTACCTGCACATTCCCCGCCTCTGTAAGCCCGAAAATCAGCTTTGCCGCGTCTGAATCCAGCCCGTCTACCGTGATCGTCGCTGATCCGCTTGTAAACTGCGCTGTCTCCGTCTCCGCGACAATATTGTCCGTGTAGAAATTATTGTCGTCTGCTGTGTCAATCTCCAGCGAAAGGCTTACGCCTCTCCCCAAAATTGCAACTCCTGTATAGGTTACCGTCTGCCCTGTATTTGTGTATGTCGCAACATACGGTTTAGAAAATCCAGTTGTTACCATTCTTCTGCTCCTTCCTACTATTTTGTTATAGTTTTGATCCTCTCATCTATGATTTCCTGTCCTCTTTCTACCGCTTTTTTTTTGGCCTTATTTACTGCCGTACGGATAAATGGATGCTTTTCCCTTACGCTTGATCCGTTTTCAATGGATCTTGCGATCAAAGCATTTGGCTGTCCTTTTGGGTATTTCTTCGTTATTGTGTCATTGTACCCATCAAAACCTAACTTCACATTCAAATATCCCTTATCATCCTGCATTGGAGAAATTCCAAATCCTTCCTGCAACCCTTTTTTCTGTGAATATGTGATCGGCGATTTTTTCTTTTCTTTATAAGCGACCAGGGCTTCCGTATCAGGTTCCGCCGGCAGCGCGTTGATGTTCTTTTTTACTTCATCTGCTACCACTGCGGCCATTTCGTAGACGACCTGTCCGCATAGTTCACTCGTATCTTCTCCGATCTTCTGTAACTGTGCAATGTATTCGTTCAGTTCTTTTCCCATTATCCACTTGGCCATATACTACACCTCGAATACCCATTCGCAATGGACCAACTTCGTGTCTTCCTCATACTGCACAGAATTCAAATACCATGCACATGGAATACCATTTAGCGCTCGTGGTATTTCTTCCATCAATGGGTCATTTTCATCCAGTGTGAAAAGGTCAATCGTTCCTCCCATTACGATTTCTATATGCTTATTATCCGCTATGAAATCATTTGCGCTGTCTTCCGCCCACACGATGTACGGTGGCTCCTCGTTTGGCGGTGCATAATAGTGGTATGCCTTATCTGTCAAGTCAATCATGGCATTTTTGATCAAACTAAGGTTCGTCAATGCAATCAATCCTTTCCAGCGTCAGATCCGTCACAGGCAGGCCGTCTTCGTCTTCCAGGTGCTGCACTTGGAGAATTTTATAGTATCCGGATACTTCCTGATCCAAATACGGTTCAAGCTGGCATCTATCCGCCGTTGTAATTCCCGCATTCCTTTGAATTTCTATCAGAAAGTTAGCCTGGCTGTCATGGGCTTTTGCAGTCCAATATCTTGCAAACCCCACGGTCTTGTTCCCGTAGTAACTTTTAAAATATTCTTTTGTAAAACTCTCTTTCGGCATTTCCCCCGGATTGCTCATCAACTCTGACCGCCAAATTGTGGCAATCCCACTATCCATCAGCACCTGTACCACTCCTATTCTGACTTAAAATCCGATTATTCAGCGCCCACCTGAGCATCCTTGGCATCCCCGTATCGCTGTCACGTTTTCGGAAAATATATGCTGCGTACATCTCTATCAGTTGTCCGTCTTCAATGGAATAGGGCGCGGTCAAATCCACGCCCTCCCTCCTTATAAACGATTTTGCAGCCGCGATGTACTGTTCCATCTGCTTCGTCCGCGTAGCGTCTGGTGAGAGGATATTCAAGTCAGCTTTCAAGATTTCCAAGATATCCTCATCAGTCATTTTCTACACCTCCTCAGCCTCCCGTTCTAGTCACATTTACCGTGTACACTCTTACGGCGTTCCCCTGTCTTACGGTGACCACGAGAGGATGTGCAGTGCCGTCTGCCGTCCATGTAACCGTTCCTCCGTTTCTGACATTCGCTCCGTTATAGTTAATTTCCACCTGCGCTCCCGGCTGCGCTGCGGTTGCCTCTACTTTGTCGCTTGCCGCGGATGCAGTAACTGCATATGTATAGGTGTCTGTGTCAAACGTCGGCACTAAGGTCTCAGACCCGATTTTCAGTTCTGCCAGCTGTCCGTTGTTTGCCGTATCAGCTGCAAACGTCATTGCCGTCGTGACTTCTGTGTTGTTAATGTTGATCGCCACAAATGCGCCCGGGATCACCGGCTGTCCATCGGCGCGCTGTTTTCCCTTGAATACAGTATTGTCCTGAATGAACTGTACTTCCCGGCTCTGCTCAATTGTCATCTGACTTCTGATACCCAGCAGATACAGATCCCCGTATCCTCCAATGATATCTCCGTCCGGGATGAATTCCAGAACATCCACGTCCCCATCCACGATCGGCATCACGCCACCCAGATTCGATACCAGATACCCCGCTGCCGTAAATGTTATCAGTTTTGATTTCAGTTTTGCATAGGTTTTACTGTTCATTGTCCAGAACTGGCGCCCCCTGGAATACCTCGTAAAGGTATTTCCGGCAGCTATTGCCAGCGCCGCCCAGAATGTAACCGCGTCTTCAGAGCTGTCCACTTTCAGGATGTTGCTTGTATGCAGATCTGCCCATGCCGGTGCATTCTGAGGATAATCAGACGGTTCTGCGGTCTGAGCCAGTCTCGTGACGATTCCCAGCGGCATCTTGGAGGCTGCGCCTTTTCCGTAAAGGATTGCTTTATCCATTGCGAGACCGTTGGATTCAGACAGCATCTCAACGATCCATGACGCCAGGTTGATGTCATTATCCTCCAAGATAGAATTACATACCGGCACAAACCCGGCTACTTTCCATCCATCAATAGATATCTGGTTAAATACAAACGTCAGTTCGTTGATCGCTCCGCACATCTCCGTCCATACTGCTTCCGGAACCGTTCCGGCAATCGTCTGGCGTGCTTCTCCGTTAATGGGCCGTACCCTCACACGGTTCATCAATTTTGAATAGCGGTACATGTTTTCCGCAATCAGATCCAGAAATACGATCGGGATCGTGAGTTCTGCTCCGCTCACTGCCCGTGTGTTTCCTTTCATACTACGCAGATTGTCCAGGAATGTTTTTACCTCATCCCTGGTTACGATCGCCTGTCTGGTCTCCATCGGCAGCGCATCAAATGCCCTCTGGCTCTTCGGCAGTGCCCTGATGTTGATGTTTGCTCTTACTTCCATATTGGTTCTTCCCTTCCTTTCCTGCGCCGGTGCTGCCGGACTTCTTTTCTCTTCTTCCTCCAGCTGTCTTTCCAGATCTGCGATTTCAGTCTCCAGATTGCTCTTTGCTTCCTCATGGGCCGCTTTTTCTGTGTCGAACTTTTCGACTTCCTCTTCTACTGCAGTCTGCGCTTCCTCTGTCTCTGCCTCTTCGATCGCCGCGGCCAACTCATTTTCTCTGGTCACAAAATCCTGATCTTTCGCCCTCAGTGCTTCCAGCGCTGCTTTTTTGTGATCAATCTTGTGTCTCAATAAAATCACATTTAATGCCATGTCTCATTCTCCTTTCATCCGCGCCCTCATTTTTTCGCGCCATGCTTCATTTTTTCTTTTTTTAATTTCTTCCAGATCATGCTTCCTGGCCTGTACGGATGTATCTTCATAGGCCGGGAATGTTACGACTGATACCTCGTAGAGTTTTACTTTTTTAATCCTCCATACCGTTGGCTCTCCGTCTTTGTACTCGACGTCCTGATCCAGGATGTCAAATCCGAAAGAACACTGCGATACGTCTCCACGTTTCACCCGCTCGTAAGCATTCACTGCTTCCTGATCCCTTGGATTGATCAGTACACTTCCCCACAGCCCTGTCTCATCTTCTCTGAGTGTCAACGTGTTCGCGGTAGTGCGCCCGATCACGAGTGTGGTGTCGTGATTTACCAGTGCCCGCACGTCTTCTGTGGTCTGTCCTTCAAAGGCTCCCGGCTCAATCGTTTCGTAGGCTTCGTCCCACAGCCAATACCTGCTCCCGAACACAGCAAAATATCCTTCGATATACATCTGTCCGTCTTCTTCCCGCGTCTGGAATCTTCCGTTCTGCGGTACTGCTGTCCTTTTGCATATCATCCACTATCACCTCCATTCAATTTGTTCTGATCCCCGATCATTCCCCGCGGGATGTAGTTCTCCAGGATTACCAACTCGTCCAGCCCCTCCAACGGCGGAAGGCCAAGCCAATCTCTTACTTCGTTTCCAGTCATGATTCCCCGGATATACTGATCGTCCCCAACCGCTGCCATGTCGCGTATGTCATAATTGTAAAGGCTCCTAGGGTTAAACCGAAAAAACCAGTTCGGGTTATACAGCAGCTTTTTGGTCATTTCCTGCGTGATGATGAGTGCAATCGGCATAAGCCGCGAATTTATGAAGTTGTTCCATTCATCCCTTTTGAAATCTCCGACCCCAACGACAAACGGCGGCACGCCTAAAATGCTCGCCACCGTTTTCTTATCGATCTCCACAAAATCCGCCATTGCCAGGTCTGACAATGACAGGGGGGTTATTTTTTCAATTTCAAATTGGTCGGAGGGGATCACCCAAGGTTCTCCCGCTTCTGTTGTTGAGATATAATCATCCAGGAGTTTCCGCCTTCCTTCTGGTCCTGAAAATTCATCAATCATCCCGTCCACTTTTACAATGATCGACGGCTTCCAGTTGGAAGACATAAATCCTTTCTCTGTGCTGGCTGCCTGTTTCAGGTTCCCGACCACATCCCGCAGAGATACCTTGTATCCTGTCCCCATCCACATGTAATAGGTGTCCGGATTCAGAACAAAATGCAAAACACTGTCCGGATCAAATTCTTCCCCGGCAAGGACCACCTGGTAATCCCAGATTCCTTCCGGTACAAACGACACCAGCCCCGGCGGCATCGGCTTCAGGTCCCGGAGTATTCCTCCGGATGTTTCCGGCCATACTACGGCATTTCCTTCCAGCATCATGGTCTTCGCCAGCCAATGCATAAACGTAAACCGTGTGGTTTTTGAGAATGGGTTGATATCAATTTTCCGACTCAACTCATTCTTTACCCGGATGTCTCCATTCCCGGTATTCTCCATCAGATGTATGGTCATGCTCGCGATCAGCCGCGCGATCGTGTCTACTGCTGCCACTACCTCCGGATTATGATCCAGTCTTGTATATCCCAGGCACTCAACGTCTGCCCATCCTCCATTCAGGATAGCCACGCTTCTTTTCTTTGGCGGCTCTGCCCTTGCGGCTGCTCTTCGGCTTTTCTTTCCCATTACTTATCACCCCACCATTCTCTTGCTTTCTCTCTTTTTTCCAGATTTTCCAGATATCGCACGCATGCAAAAACCGACGCATCGAATAAATCAATCCGGTTCGTCGGCTGTGTTTTTTCGTATTGGATCATGTCGTCTGTCTTTTCTACGGCCCTCACATTTTCCACGCAGTATTCATATGCTTCGCTGTGCAGATAGTATAGGGTTCCGTCCTTTGCAGATTTTTCTATATGCCGGAATCCCTCAGACTTTTTGTAAAAATACTGCGGCTGATCCACAATATTAAAATGCGCCTGTTTCATGCCGATAAAATACTCCCGGCAAAATTTCCGGTCATGCCCCACCTGTTTGATCTTAAATCCACGTTTCCGCATGTCCACAAACCAGTTGACCACCTCCGCATAATTGACCGTCGGGTTATTGCTCATGGTCAGCCATCCATCGTCCTCCCATCCGAAAAGCGGGATTCCATCCTCTTCGGATTTTTTGTATGCAGCTACAATCGGAAAAAAAGCATGTGTGATAATAATATCCACGCCCTTATAATTCCCGAACAGCGCTGCCGCTGTCAAATCATGAAGCTTTGACATGTCTGCTCCCCCGAACCAGTAAATAGGCAGCTTCGCCAGCTGGTCCAGTGTCCAGTCATACTTTGCATCCGACCTTTTGAATTCATCTAAATCAAAATAGGCCTGCATGGCGCTGGTATAAATGTTCAGCCCGCGGCTCAAGAAGTCCTTTCTCTGCTGCGGGTCATTCTGTGCCTGCAGCGCCTCCTGCATAATGTCCTCCGGCCGGATCGTGATTCCATAGGATGGATTCGCTTTCTCCTGCTGCTCAGCGTTTGTGTAATCCACTTCACCAGTCTTTTCATCCTGGTCAGCCCGAGAAATAAAACAGAATAGCGTATCGTCCTGTACCGTCCCATTCATCACTTTTAATCCGTAATCCAGACGTCGATAGCAAAAGCTGTTTACCTCATCTCCTGCCGTTGTGATGCCGATCATGAGCTTGTTGGTATATGCCTTCATAGCTTCTTTGAAACGGTTATACTGACTTGCCTTTTTAAATGCGTGTATCTCGTCTGCAATCGCAATGTTACAGTTAAATGAATCCTGCGCATCCGGGTTTGATGCCAGCGCCTCTATTTTTATGCTTCCTACTACATTTCCTGCATCGTCCGTAAATTCATAAAAAAGAGAGTGCTCCGCATTATTGTTGAGCACTCTGAAATCTTCAATCATTCCCATATGGCGCAGATTAAAAAGCAGGAAATCAAACGACTGCAGCGCCTGCTTTGACGAAGCTGCGATGATATATATTCTGGATCCGGATGCACGTCCCAGGATCGCCAATCCCCAGGCCAAGGCGGCCACGAATGTGGTCTTTCCATTTTTTCTCGGGATAAATATAAAAGCCTCTTTATACCTCCGCTCGTTTGTCCCCTTGTAATAAAATCCCACAAGGTTATAAACGATAAAGATCTGCCAGTCGACCAGAACCAGCGGAGTATTTAAAAGCGGTTCCCCTTTCAGACTCTCACCCTGCTGATGGACCATCGTCCGCTCTATGATCCCGATTACCAGATCCGGATCCTTTGTCCGTAGTTCCAGATCATCCCGCTGCAGATCCTTCATAAACCTGGCACATGCCAGCACGACTTCTTTTCCGGCTTTCCGTTCTCCCTTTAACACTGCCCTGGCATATTGGAGAGCGACATCTTTATAGGATTTAGCCGCCAAGATCTTTCAGGGCCTCCGCCAGCCCATTCGTCTTTTTCTGCTGCATCGCAGACTGATCAATTCTTTTGAGTCCTGCCGGCGTCAATCCTAAATCTCTCCAATATGCCAGGGCGGATTTATTCAGATCGTCCCACATAACCAGCGCAGGATTCTTCACCATGTTTGTGGATCCGTTCTTGTTGGTGTACTCGATCAGCGGTCTCGCCCCAGTCTCCTGGTAATATTTTTCCACTTCATCCCGCTTCTCTAAAATCTCCGAAAGGGACAAGATTGTCGTGTCAAAAAATGGCCGATATGTGCCGGCTTTTTGGCAGGCCTCTTTTATTCGTTTTTCCCATGTTCTTCGCTTCAATCCCGATTTTCCCCCTTTCACTAAAAATTTGGCGTATTTAGAACGATCTCCCATCGCCGGTA